>Ga0209804_1000723_pt1 | contig 24337 bp, 13 predicted proteins | sample GraSoiAngelo_139_FD_185896 | JGI IMG/M metagenome (GOLD analysis project Ga0209804, IMG submission 185896) | Grasslands soil microbial communities from the Angelo Coastal Reserve, California, USA - 14_0929_12_20cm (SPAdes) (version 2) | ecosystem: Environmental > Terrestrial > Soil > Grasslands ... | reverse complement strand
AGCTCTGACAGGCGTCGGTGGTCGCGATGTGAGTCGGCGGCTTGCCGGCCCCGCTCGCGGCGGTGTGGCAGCTGACACAGGCGGTCCCGGCGACCGTCGCGTGATTGAACGGTGCGCCGGACGCGCCAGTGCCGGGAGCCGGTGCGACGCGCGGGGTGGGGCCTACACCCGTGCGGGGGGTGACGCCGGTGGCGGGCTTGGTGGTGGTCGACACGTTCCTCGTCACGGTCGCCCGCGGCCGCACCGCGAGCTTGTCGCGCGCGCTGTGGCAACCCGATCCGCCGCAATCCCGGCCCGCGTAATGGTTGGCGCCGTCTCGCACCCACAGGCGACCGTTGGTCTTCCACTGCATGCCGATTTCGTGGCAGCTCATGCACGTCATCGACACGACGTACGCGTGCTTCATGACGGTACCGGAGAAGGTCGTGAACACGCTCGCCGAGTGGCACAGCTCGCACGCGAGCTTGCCGGTGCCGTTGGGCGGATTGGACGGAATGTGTCCGGTGGGCCCGGAGGGCGGCTGTACGAGCGTGGGCGGTGCCATGTTGTAGAAGCTCAGCCCGTAGGCGTGGCACAGCGCGCAATTGGTGGTGATGCCCGCGTGTCCGGTCGCCCCCATCACATAGGCGCCAAAGTTGCCCGCGGTCGTGTGGCACTGGGCGCACGGCGCGCTGGTCGGGATATGGTTCGCCGGCTTGGCGCTGCTGCCCATCTGATTGGTGGCAAACGTCGGGCTGGTCGTGTGGCAGCCGTTGCAGTCACCGCTGGCCGGATGGGCCTTGTCGTATGCCTGGGGACGGGAGTCGCCCCAGGCGGTCGCGGTGCTCACCATCATCCCCAGATACGGCGCGGCCTCGTGACAGGTCGAGCAGGCGCCCACCACCGCCACGGTGGCGTGGCCGGCGACGCTGAGCGTCGGAGCACTGACACTCGCCGCACCGATACGGAAGCCCCCGGGGTTCACGTTCGCGGTGCTGTGGCAGCCCGAGCCGTTGCAATCCACGCTGCCGATCGGAAAGTGATTGCTCGGTGTGGTCATGATCGTGACGTTGGCAAAGGTCTTCGCCACCGTCGGACCGTGGCAGGTGAGGCACCCGGTCACGCCCTGGTGCGTGCCGGTGACGGAGTAGAGCGCGAAGTTGCCCGCCGTCGTGTGGCACTGGGCGCAGGCCGCAGTGGTCGGAATGTGATTCGACGGCTTGCCGGCGGTCGGCAGCAGGTCGGTCGCGAACGTGGGCGTCGTGACGTGGCAGTTGCCGCAGTCGCCGGTGGTCGGATGCTTCGAATCCAAGGTGGCGTTCGGACGGGAGTCTCCCGCCGCGGTCGAGGTGCTGACCATCATGCCCAGGTACTGGGCGCTTTCGTGACAGCTCGCGCAGGTGCCCACCACGGCCAGCGTCGTATGCCCCGCGACGTTCAGTGTCGGAGCGGAGATGCTCGGGTTGCCGAGCTTGAAGCCGCCGCCGCCCGGATTGACGTTGCCTGTGGTGTGACAGCCCGAGCCGTTGCAATCCACGTTGCCGATCGGAATGTGATTGCCCGGCTTCATCATCATCGTGAAGACAGGGTTGGCGGCAATATTGAAGGCGCTGGAGCCGTGGCACTGCACGCACCCGCTCACGCCCTGGTGGGTGCCGGGGGAAGAGTAGGCCGCGAAGTTGCCCGCGGTCGTATGGCACTGCGCGCACGGTGCGCTGGTCGGAATGTGATTGGCGGGCTTCGGGGCCGTGCCCTGCAGATCCGTCGCGAACGTGGGCGTCGTGGTATGGCAGCCGGCACAGTCACCCGTGGTCGGATGCTTCGAGTCGAATGCGGTTGGGCGGGAGTCTCCCGCCGCGGTCGAGGTGCTGGCGATCATTCCCATATAGGGCGCGCTCTCGTGACAGGTCGAGCACGCGCCCACGGATGCGACCGTGGTGTGGCCGGCGACGTTGAGCGTCGGAGCACTGATATTCGCCGTACCGATATGGAAGCCACCGGTATTCACGTTCGCAGTGCTGTGGCAGCCCGAGCCGTTGCAGTCGGCGCTCCCGATCGGGATGTGGCTGGCGCCCGGCCACCCCACAATCGTGATCGTGTTGCTGGGCGGCGGTCCCGCGAACGGTCCGGTGCCCGGGCCGTGGCAGGAGACGCACCCGGTCACGCCCTGGTGCGTGCCGGTAACGGAATACAGCGCCCAGTTGCCCGCCGTCGTGTGGCACTGCGAGCACAGCGCATTGGTCGGAATGTGGTTCGACGGGCGCGGCGTGGTGGGGTCGAGGAAGGAGGTCGTGTTATGGCACAGGCTGCAATCGCCCGTGGCGGGGTGCAGGCGATCGAGCTTCGCCGAGGGGCGCGAGTCCCCAGGGGTGGTGTCGGTGCTCGGGTGCATCCCCTGGAAGTTCCCCGTCTCGTGGCAGCTCGCGCAGGTGAGCGCCGACACCGCCGGGTGGTTGATGACGCCGGGGTTCCACGTCGTGTAGTTGGTGGGCGAGTGGCAGCTCTCGCACGGTGTTAGCGGAGTGCCGATCGGGACATGGGTCGCCGTGATGCCCGACGCGTGAACGTTGTCGTGACAGGCGGCGCAGCCGCTGGTTACCCCGACGTGATTGAACACCGCACCGCCCCAGCTGAGCGTCGTATGGCAGGCGTCGCACTCCAGGTCGGTGACGATGTGCGTGGGCCCCTTGCCCTGTGCCTGCACGCCGTTGTGGCAGGTCGAGCAGCTGCCGCGCACCTGGGTGTGGTCGAAGTTGACCGCCGGGTTCCAGGCGACGGGCGTATGGCAGCTGGCGCACTGGTCGGTCGTGAGGATGTGGTTGGCGGGCTTGGCGGTGGCGCGCACGACGGTGCCGACGCCGTGACAGGCGCCGCAATCCTTCGGGGTGCCCTTGAATATGGCGTTGGCGTGACAGGACTCGCAGGGCAGGTCGCGGTGCTGACCGACGAGCTCGAAGCCGGTCGTCAGATGGTCGAAGTTGTAGCGGATCGGCGCGGCAAACCCCTGCGGCAGCAGCCCGAGGAGCAGCAGCGCCGCGAGCGCGCGTACACCCCAGCGCGAGCACTGCCGCCCGAACCGGTTATGCGTCATGGCTGTCCGTATACGCATGCACCCTCCTAGTGCACCCGTGCACCCTTCCACGTGACCGTGGAGTGGCAGCGGTCGCACTGGCGCCCGTACTGCCCGACGTGCACGTCGTCCTTCTCATGGCACGAGAGGCAATCCTGCTTGAGCTTCACTTCGTCCGGCGGCCGCAGGTGGCAGGCCTCGCAGGCGAGCTTACCGTGCGCACCGGTGAGGGCAAATCCGGTCTCCTTGCCGTGGTCGAACTCCCACATTTTCCAGCCGTTCGAGGAGTGGCATCGAGCGCAGTCCTTGCCCAGATTGCCCTTGTGCACGTCGTCCTTGCGATGGCAGTCGATACACTCCTTGCCGACGTCGCGGTACTGGCGCGTCAGATGACACTGCTCGCATGGAACCGCGACGTGCAGGCCCACCAGCGGAAAGCTCGTGAGGTCGTGATCGAAGCTCACGCTGGAGCGCCAGCCCGCCGGCGTGTGGCACTCATCGCATTTCTTGCCGAGCTTGCCGGCGTGCACGTCGTTCGGCCGGTGGCAGCTCACGCATTCGGTGGGCAGCTTCTGCGTCGCCACGCTCGCGGTATGGCAGGTATGACACGCGACCTTCTCGTGACGGCCGACGAGGGGCCACTTGGTGTCGCGCGTATGGTCAAAGCTCGAGGGCTTCCATTTCTCGTTGCCGTGGCAGGTGCCGCAGTCCTTGCCGAGGCGGCCGGCGTGCGCGTCCTGCGCCTGGTGACAGCCGGAGCACTCGCGCGGCAGCTTGTCCTTGAGATTGCCCGTGCGGTGGCAGTCGTTGCAGGCGATGCGGTCGTGCACGCCCTCGAGCGCGAAACCGGTCTCCTTCTTGTGATCGAACTTCGAGTTCTTCCAGGCGCTGGTGACGTGACACTCGGCGCACTTGACACCCCGGTCGCCGTGGTGCACGTCGTCAGGCTCGTGGCACGAGACGCATTCTTTGGGCGTATTTTTATAACGGTTGCCGAAGTGACAGGCCGCGCAGGGCGCCTCACGGTGCTTGTCCCGCAGTGGAAACGCGGTCTTGTCGTGATCGTAGCTTATGTGGCGCCAGGCGCTGGCGTCGTGACAGGAGCCGCAGTCACGCCCCAGTTTGCCCTCGTGGGGCTCCTCCTTGCGGTGGCAGCCGATGCACTCCCTGGGCGCTTCGCGGTAACGCTTGCCGGCGGCGTGGCAGCTCTCGCACACCACGTCGGCGTGCGCGCCGCGCAGCGGATAGTCGGTGTTCTCGTGATTGAACTGCTCGTGACTCAACTTCACGATGTCCGCCTCCCGACCCAGATGCTCGGAGTGGCAGGCGCGGCACTGTGAGGTGTCGATGCCGGGGAACCGGCCGTGGAAGCCGCGTCGCTCATGCAGGTCGCCGGCGATCTCCTTATGGCAATCGAGGCACAACTGCGTCTGGCGATTGCGGTCGGTGCGGTCGTGGCACAGCGAGCACTGCTCTTCGTATTTCACATGAGCGGCGCTCAGCTTGCCGGGCATGAGAAGCGTCTCTGGATTCACGGCCTCAGCGGGTCTCACTGATATCAGCACCAACAGCAATCCCAATGTCAGCAGCGCGTAACATCGTCGCCCCGTCATGTCGGTGGCGGAAGGTCGATCTAGTAAACGTGAACCGCAATCACGTGAATCACCGCGGCGATCACCATGATGAAGATCAATGGTATATGCAGCGCGTGCCACAGTGAGAACAGCCGTTCGTAACCCTCGAAACCGGCTACCCGCCGCGTCGCGGCCAGCCTCCGGTCGACGTAACAGCGGGCCGTGAGCCCGAGGCGCTTGTGCTCGAGCGCGACCACCGCGGATCTGCGGGCGCCGGCGTGCAGCGCGTGGCGGATATAGCGGTGCAGCTGCCAGCGCGCCCCGAGCGCTATGAATGCGACCACGGGCGGTTTGGCGAATCCAAGGAATGACAGGTGCGGCCCGGCTTTCAGCAGACGCTGCTCGACGGCCTCGATGCGCGTCACCAGCTCGGGCAGAAAGCTGATGCTGCCGGACAGGTTGCGCAGTCCCTCGGCGCCGGTGCGCAATTCCCCCAGCTCCAGTTTGCGGCCGTACAAGCCGTGGTGGATGTGCACGTAGATATAGCGGCCGATGAGGCCGCTGATGGCAACGGTGAGCATCGAGAACAGCGCCACGTTGCTGTTGGTGGCGCCGATGCCGAAATTCGCGTGATACAGGATGCACACGGGTCCGGCGATCCCGAGCACCATGTGGAAGCGGAACCAACTCGGCGTCGAGCCGAGGAAGCTGAGCCACGTCCAGCGCTTGCGCAACGAATACACCAGCAGCAGCAGCATCAGGCTCCCGCCGATGATGCCGAGCCAGTAACCCACGCCGCGATTGGGGCTGATGTAGCGCGCAGTCTGGGTGTTCCAGCCGAGGTATAGCACCGCGGCCACCAGCACGAAAAACAACCGGCCGCCGCTCAGCAGCCGCCTGCGCGGTGGCTGCGGCTCCGCGTGAGGTGCCACCGCCGGAGCCGCGGTGCGCTTCGCGGCCGCCGGCGGCGGCTGGGGTGAGGGGGGCGGTGGCTGTGGCGCCGGGCGGGCCGCCGGCCGCTGGGGTAACGGGGGCGGCGGCTGCGCCGCCGGGCGGGCCGCCGGCGGCTGCGGTGACGGGGGCGGCTGCTGCGGCTCCAGCCGGGCTGCCGGCGGTTGGGGTGATGCGGGCGGCGGTTGCGGCGGCGCCGGGCGGGACGGTGGCTGCGGCGCCGGGCGCGCCCAGGACGGAGCCGCTTGCGGTGCCGGTTGTGTCGAGCGCGCCCGGGGTGGCGGAGCCGCCGGAGGCGCGCCTCTCGGCTCAGCAGGCAGGGCGGGCGCCGCAGGCGCGGCCTTCGCGCCGAGCTCGTTCAGGCGCACGACCCTGACCTGCAGTTCCTGCAGCTCCTGCAGCTCTTCGGTCTCGGGAAGTGGTTGAGGGCGCGCTGCCATGAGAGCCGTCAGCCGATTTCCCGGTTGATGACGAGGGCCAGCTTCTTACCGGCAGCCGGGTGCAGCACCGGACTGGTGACGTACAGGTCACCGGCGCTCGGGGTGGCTTGTCCGCTGCGCGAGATCCGCGCTTCAACCACCACCTTGTCGAATTGCGAAAGCCGTCGTGAGGGAATCATGGCCATGGAGTCATCCAGATGGAAAGTGACCGGCCAGGCGGCCGCCGTGGTGCGCAGGACCGCGAGCGGCGGACCGGGCGAGTCCGCCGCTTTCGCGTAGATGAAGAGGGTCGCGTCACGCTGGACGCGGGCCGCAAGATGACTGTCGATGGAGACGGTGCCGGAAACTTCCGCGGCGCCCGCCGCAGCCGGCGCCGCCGCAGCTGCGCTCGAGGCGCTCACCGGCGCGAGTCCGGCGAGCGAAGTGTCTTCCGCAATGTTGCCGTCGATGATGCGGGCGTCAGGAGAATTCGCGGGCAGGGCCGCGCGCAACCGCTTCCACCAGGTGAGCGCATCGGTGAAATGGCGTTGCTCGTGTGCCTGACTCGCCTTGAGCCACAGCGCCTTGGTGTTACTCGGCTCGAGTGCGAGCGCGCTGTCGATGGCGCTGCCTGCGGCCCCGGTGAGCGAGCCGTCGGCGAGCGAGGCGAGCACATCCGCGTAATCCGCCCACGACTGGGCAGTCATGCCCTTCAACGCCACGACCCGCGCCAGGGCATCGCGTGCGGCACGGTTGTCGTGCTGTCCACGGTGCAGGTCGGCGAGCGCGAGCCATCCCGGCACGTCACGTGGGTTTGCCTTGACCCGCTGTTCGAGCTCCGTGATCGAGGCCGCGGGGGCAGCCGGCGCGGCTGCAGGCTCGGCAGAGCCCGGGCGGGACTCGGTGGCGGTGGCCGCGGCCACCAGCGCCCCTGCGCTCATCTGGGTGACCACCCCGGCGGCTGGGTTGGCGGCCCGCGCCCGTGCGCGGCGGGCATCGTCGGGGCGTCCCACGAAATCGTACGCCTTGGCGAGCAGTGTCCAGTCATCCGCGCTGCCGCCATCGCGGGCGAGGCGCGCTTCGAGCGCGGCGACTTCCGACTCCATCGACTTCGCGGAGGCGTCCGATTTCGCGGCTGCGCCGGCGGACGAGTCGGCAGCCGGCGCCACCATGGCTGCTGCGGGCCGGCTGGCGAGGGAGTGGCGCGAGCCGATCGCGAGATAGATGATCGCCGCGGCCACTGCGAACGTCGCGACAAACGCGCCAGCAAGACCGTAGCGGATTCCCCCGCGGCCGAGAGCGAGCGCACCGCGCCACAGGGGCGTAGCGACCAACGTCGCACCGACCCCGACCAAGGCTCCAGCGATGAACCAGAAAATAGCGATGAGCCCTCCCAAGGGATCGTCAAGTCACGAGCGCAAGAAGCGCGCGTCGATGTGACAATACACATGATCCGCGCGCCAGTAACGATGTCTCAGGCTGCCGACATCCTGTCTCCAACTACCGACAAAAACGCCGGAGAAAACAGGCAATTACACGCGTTCCGAATCGCTGCTAGAGTGCGCAGCCGCGCCCGCCGTTGCAAGTAGGGGAAAGCCCCATTACTGGGAGTTCGGTCACAGAGTTAACGTGCCGAACACATGTCCAATGGCACACCCCCGGTTAACTCCGGGTGGACGTGCCGCGCCGTGTCCACGGCTGCGCAACCGAAGTGGTGTTGCTTCAAGGGCTTCAATGAATTCGTTGACGATGTACCTCATCTACGGGTTGCCCGGCCTGGTGCTGCTCGTGTTGCACGTTCGGCGGCGGCGGCGGCTCGAGCGGCAGAGTCTCAAGGCGCTGGAGAGTACCGGTGCGGCGGAACCGGCGTCGCTTCACCCCATTATTGATCCCGCGACTTGTATCGGCTGCAGCTCGTGCGTCAAGGCCTGCCCGGAACAGGCGCACCACACGGTCCTTGGCATCGTCGACGGGCGGGCCGTCCTGGTAAGTCCCGGGGATTGCATCGGCCACGGCGCATGCAAGACCGCCTGTCCGGTCAATGCCATCACGCTGGTGTTCGGCAGCGAGCGGCGTGGCGTCGACATTCCCATCCTGACGCCGAAATTCGAGTCCACGGTACCCGGCATTTTCGTCGCGGGTGAATTGGGCGGCATGGGGCTCATCCGCAACGCTCTCGAGCAGGGACGGCAGGCGGTCGAGGCGATTGCCGAGAGGCGGCGCGCGGCGGGCGGCCAGGAGCTTGACCTGGTGATTGTCGGCGCAGGTCCCTCCGGTTTTGCCGCCACGCTGACCGCGAAGTCCAAGAACATGCGCTACGTGACAGTCGAGCAGGAAGCCCTCGGCGGCGCGGTCTTTCAATATCCGCGCGGCAAGCTGGTGATGACCGCACCGGCGACCGTGCCGCTCATCGGCAAGGTGAATTTCCGCCAGACCAGCAAGGAGGCGCTGCTGGAATTCTGGAAGGATGCCGAGCGCAGGACCGGCATCAAGATCAACTACCAGGAGCGGGTCGAGGAGATCACCCGCGCGGGCGAGGGTTTCATCGTCAAGACCAACCGCGGCACCTACCCCACGCGCAGCGTCCTGCTGGCGATCGGGCGCCGCGGCACGCCGCGCAAGCTCGGCGTGCCCGGCGAGGAGATGTCCAAGGTGGTCTACCGGCTGATAGACCCGGAACAGTACAAGGGTCAGCACGTGCTGGTGGTCGGCGGGGGTGACAGTGCGCTCGAGGCCGCCGCGAGCATTGCCGAAGCCGGCGGCGGCGGGGTGGTGCTGTCCTATCGCGGGGCGGAGTTCGACCGCGCCAAGGCGCGCAATCGCGAGCGCATCAATGCGGCCGCGAAGGGCGGCATTCTTAAGGTCATGATGAAATCCAGCGTGAAGCAGATCGAGGCGGAGTCGGTGGCGATTGAGGCCGACGGCGGGGTCTCCAAGGTCCGAAACGACGCGGTCATCGTGAGCGCCGGAGGAGTATTGCCTTCGGATTTTCTGAAGCGTGTGGGAATCACGGTTGAAACGAAACGTGGCACGGTGTAGGCCGGCACTGCTTGTCGTACTGGGCGTGCTGGCGGTAGGCGCGGCGCTGGCGGCGCCACGACAGTTCTCACGAGCGGCGGACCCGCTCGAGGGCGTGAAGACCGCCATCCGCCTCAAGAAATTCGCCGAAGCCGCGACGGCGCTGCAGAAGCTGGCGAGCGCCGGCAACGCCGACGCGCAGTACATGCTGGCGGTGTTCTATCTCAACGGGGTGAACGGACCGCGCGATCCGGCGCAGGCCAAGGGGTGGCTCGAGAAGTCCGCCGGCCAGGGCAATGCGCGTGCCGCATTCAGCCTGGCGAACCTGTTCGCCGAATCCGACCCGCCCGACAGCCAAGCCGCGGAGCACTGGCTGGCGCGCGCGCGCCAGCTTGGCTTCAGCGCTCCGACCGCGCCGCCAGGGGCGGCCGCGGCGCAGCAGGGGCCACCGTCGAGTTTGCTGCCGGCTGCGCAGCTGAAAGACCCGGGGGTGAGGCGCGATGCGCTATGGCTTGCCGCTACCGACGGTGACGTGCCGAGCCTCGAGATCCTCGCGGACCCGGCGCTGGTGTCGGCACGCGACGAGTTCGGGCGTGGCGCGCTGGCGCGCGCCGCCGAGGCGGGCTCGGCGCCGGCGGTGACGCTGCTCATTCGGCGCGGCGCAGCGGTTGACGCTGCCGATGAGCATGGCATGACGCCGCTGATGCTGGCGGCGCGTGCGGGCGAGCTGGCGGCCGTGGAAGCCTTGCTCGCGGCGCACCCCAAGATCGATGCGGCGGATCGAAACCGCAACACGGTGTTGATGCACGCCGCCATGAGCGGCCGACTGGCCGTGGTCGATCGTCTGCTCGCCGCCGGAGCGAGCGTCGCGCCGCGCGACGTGCAGGACTGGTCGGCCCTCGACTTTGCCGAGGTCAGAGGCGCCGCCGACATCGTCGCGCGCTTGCGCGAGAAGGGTGCGACTGCCCTGCACCGCAGCGCGATCGTGTCCGAGAGCCGGCCGACCGCCGTGCAGAGAGCCCAGCGCGATCTGTACGCCGGATGGCCGGATCTGGCGGTCGGGGCCAGTCGTGACACCCCGGAGCTGCTGCACGCGCTGCTGCAACACGGCGCGAATCCGAATGCCACCACGCCCGACGGCCTGCCGATCCTGACCGTGGCAGTGCTCGCCGGCACCCCTTCGTCGATAGAGGCGCTGCTCGCCGCGGGGGCCAAGGCCACGCGCCCCGACCGGCGCGGCAACTCGGCGCTGCTCGACGCGGTACGCGTCGGCCGGGAAGACATCGTCCTCAGCATGCTGGCGCACGGGGTCTCGCCGGACAGTCGCTGGGATCCCGAGCCGCCGGTAGTCGCGGCCGCCAAGGCCGGGCACGGCGGCATCCTGCGCGCGCTGCTCGCGGTGCACGCGCAGCCCGATGTGCGTGACGAGCACGGCACCAGCGCGCTGATGCTGGTCGCGCAGACCGCCGACTTGGAGTCGCTGCGGCGGCTGCTCGACGTGGGCGCCGCCACCGAAGGCGTGGACAAGGCGGGTCGCACGGCGTTGTGGTATGCGGCCCATGCGGGCAAGCTCGAGGCCGTCCGCCTGCTCCTGGAGCACGGTGCCAGCGTCGACCACGCCGATGCCGCCGGGGAGAGCGCGTTTGCGGCGGCCTGCGCTGCCGGGGCCACAGCGATCGTGGATCTCATGCTCGAAAAGGGCCCGCGGCTCGAGGCGCGCACCGCGCGCGGCGACACCGCGCTGCTGCTCGCGGTGAACGCGGGCGCCGTGGAGGTCGTCGAGAAGCTGCTCGCCCGGCACGCCGATAAGGACACGCAGAACGAGTTCGGTGACACCGCTCTCATCATCGCCAGCCGCAACGGCAATGCGGCGCTGGTGCAGCGGCTGCTGAGCGCCGGCGCCAGCACGCGCCTGCGCAACAAGAACCACGCCAGCGCCGCGGACGTGGCCCGGGAGCGCGCCTTCACGGCCATCGCCGAGCTGCTCAAGAGCGCCTGAGGCCGCCCCCCGCGACCCGCCATTTTCGGACCTGAATCTCCCGCCTTGGGCGTCCGAAAACGTCCGGGCTCCCCCGGTCTCCCGCTCTACAGTGCGGCGCGTATGCAACGGCCGACACGGCCGCGGGAGGCACCATGAAAGCGAACATCGGACTCGGAGTGCTCGCGTGCGGCATGACGATCATGGGCAGCGCCGCGTTGCCGGCGCGAGCGCAGACAGACCCTTCCCCCGCGCATCCCGCCTACGTGGTTTATGACACCGGTACGCTGGGCGGAGCCGTCGGGGTGGGCAACAGCATCAACGACATCGGCTGGATCGGCGGCCTGAGCACCACCGCCGCGGGCGCCACGCACGCGGCGCTGTGGAGCCCCGGCAGGGTCATCGACCTGGGCACGCTCGGGGGAGCGAACAGCGCGGTGGAATGGCCGGTGAAGAACAATCACGGCCTCGTCGTCGGCATCTCGGAGAGTGCGAGGCCCGATCCCAATGGGGAAAAATTCTCCTGCGACCCGGACTTCATCGCGACCCACGGGCACACCTGTCTTCCCTTCCTGTGGCGAAACGGCACGATCGTGCAGCTGCCGCTGCTCGGCGGCAACAACGGCTTCGCGACCGGCATCAACAACTCCGGGCAGGCGGTCGGCTGGGCGGAGACCGCGCTGCACGATCCGACCTGCGTGCCGCCGCAGGTGCTGCAGTTCGAAGCGGTGCTCTGGGGTCCGGGGGTCGGTCAGCAGCGCATCCTGCCCCCCTTTCCGGGTGACTCGACCTCCGCCGCCACGGCGATCAACGACGCCGGTGAGGTCGTCGGTATCTCGGGCGATTGCGGCGATGCGGTCGGCGCCTTCAGTGCCCGGCACGCCTTGTTGTGGGAGAACGGCCACCCCATGAGGCTGCCGACCCTGGGCGGCCGCGGCTGGAACACTCCCATGGCGATCAACAATGCGGGCGCCGTGGCCGGCTTCTCCGATCTCAGCGGGGATGTCAGCGGCGGGGTGCTGAGGGCGAACTTCCAGGCGTTTCTCTGGACCCGCGAAGGGGGCATCCGCAATCTGCACACGCTGCCGGGCGATGTGTTGAGTGAGGCCACCGGCATCAATGACTTCGGTCAGATCGCCGGGACCTCCTTCGATGCAAACGGCAATTCGCGGGTCTTCCTGTGGCAGGACGGGGTGATGTACGACCTCAATTCCCTGGTGCAACCGGATGCGCCCCTCTACCTCCTCGCCAGCGGCGACATCAACGGCCGCGGGGTGATCACCGGGCTCGCGTGCGTGGTGGCGGCCGGGGCGTGCAGCAGCGTCCTGCATACCTTTGTCGCCATCGTCGCGCCCGCCGCAACGGCCGCTGCCGCGCCGGGCGGCGCAGGAGCGGCCGTCCGCCCGGCCGTGCCCGCCGAGGTTCGCGCGCGCGTGTTGCAACAGCAGCGCCTGGGGCGCATGACGGGTGGCAATTAGACAGTGTGCTGTCTCCTGCAAGACTATAACAAATTTAGATACTTAGGAGCATTATACAATTCTATTTCTAACTAGAGTCGGCGTTGCATCAGCGCCTTTCTGTACAATTGCGGCCGCAACCCATGCCTGGGTGGCGAAATCGGTAGACGCAAGGGACTTGAAGAAATATTGAGCACCCGGCTCGGAAACGGCCGGCGTGAATGGGGTCAAATTCGGTGGAACAGTAGCGACGTCACGTGCCTGCAATACCGAGCTAAGCCTTGGTCGACGCCTCAGCATTCGTCTCACGCCGGCCAGGGAAAGTGTAGAGACTTGACGGCCCCTGCCTAATCCGTGTGCAAAATCAAGGAGTGATCACGGGACGGCAAAGGTAAAGTCCAGACCACAAATGCACGCGATGTGTGCAGCAGCGAAAGCTGTAGTGGTATGAAAATCCCTTGGGGGAGACCCCGTGCCGGTTCGAGTCCGGCCCCAGGCAGATCAGCCCGACTGAGGAAGGGACCGGGCCCCGGCAGGGGCCCGGTCATTGGGCGTATTAGAAATTGCCGCCAGCGGGGCTGGTCCAGATCTCGCGGAATACCGAGTCGACATACTCTACCGTGGCACCATCGCCAGTGATCGCCCCCGGGATGGTGGGGACGGTGATGATCGCACTGGTCGCAGTAGAGGCCACGTTGGCGTCGATGTTTTGGCAGCCCGATGCATCGCAGACATAGATATTGAGCGAGTTAGCGTACAGCCCGCTGGCCGTCGGCGCCGTCCAGCTTACAGTCACGGTACCGCCGGTTGCCGCAGCCGAAACCACCGTAGGGCTGGCGGTGATGTTGCTGGCAAACAGCGCGCTGGTCATCGCCGCCGACTGCAACGGAAGGGCCAGCAGCGTCGGGTTGTAGGTGGCGACCAGAATGTCGTCACTCAGAGTGGCCGGCGTGGCATTGTCCTGGTACAGCTTCACGGTGTAGACGGCCGGCAGCGTAGTGATGCTTTGAATCTGCGCGTCCGACATCACAAACACATTGCTGTAGCTGCAGGAAACTGTTGCCTGCGTGGTGCTGGTGCCGTTGTACGTGGTCAGATCCCCCGCGGCCACATTGAAGGAGTTAGCGCTACCCGAGTTGTACAGCAGGACGCCTGCAGCGGGCAGGCCCGGCCCCGTCACCACGGCATAGTTGATTCCGACTCCACCCTTATCGTCAACATTGAGCTGCATGCCGGTGCACATTACCGAGTTGTTGTTGCCCTCGAACGCAGTGATCGTCGCCCTGGCCACCAGCTGATTACCGAGTATCAGCCAGGTGCCTTGGCTGTTGTACACGATGAAGTCAATGCGACTGTTGGGTGTGGCGCTTTGCAGCACCGTGAAACTCACCTGATAAGCGCTCGCACCCGCTGGCACCGTGGTCACCCAGCTCGGTACGCTCGCCAGCACGATGTCGGTGAACGCAAGCGAGCCACCCGCAACGACGGGGTTGCTGGTAATCTCTTGCAGGAACGCCTGGAGATTTTTGCCGTCATCCTTGAAGTTGGTCTGATCAAAGAACGCCAGCAGCGCGGCCGAGGTGGGCGCGGGCGCGGTGGCCATCAACGCCGCAAAGCTGTTGAACCTGGCCGTGATGCCTTGCAGGTCCGTCACATTGTTGGTTGTGCCGGCGGCCAGCGGTGTGGTGGGAGGCGCGCTCAAGGTTCCGGACACGGACGTGTTGTCCAGGCGATTGGTGATGGTCTCGGCCTTGGTAGCCGGGTCGATGGTCACCTTGAGGGCATCCAGTACGGCATCGAGCCCCTGGCCATTCGCGGTAAAGGACTGGCGCAGCAGGTCCACACTGCCCGCAACGCCCATCTGCAGCAATACGGGTTGCAGCAGACTGTCCAGCGCCATAACCCCGCCGTCCAGTGCGCTCTTGGTCAACAGGCTGGAGTAATTGCCGTTGGCGAAGATGGTTGCCGCAATTTCATTGCCCAGATTGGCAATGACCAGATCGGTCAGCGGCGTGATATTGATGGTGGCATTGCCACTCACGACATCTTCAGCCGTTACGGCCGAATGCAGATAATAGCCGGCGCCGCCGATCTTGTAGCTGACTTGCAGCATGAATGGAGCGACGAAGCCCTGGATCTGTGCAGCAGTAAATGAATACTTGCCGGTGCTGTCGGTCGGGCTCGACACGGTTTTCGCCGGCGAGGACGAGTCCTTCAGAAGCACCGCGCCATTCATGCTGTCGGTGATGGGCACACCGCTGGCAGCGGTACCGCTCAGGGCAGCGGCTGGCGGGGGACTCGGGGCCGGGACGCTGGTGCTGCTGCTGCCGCCGCCGCAGGCGACGAGAAGCATCGCGAGCGATGCGACAAAAAGAATTCTTGACACTCTGTACTCCTTGGAAGCGAACGAACAGGCGGTGCGCCAGTGCTGACCCGTGGGCCGCAATGGGACCGGTTTTGTCGGGCGCTAATGTAGACGGGCGCTCCCGACTCTTGGCGTGACCTAAGCGGCACTTTCCGTAAGAGGGGTGTGTGAGCGCGATCGAGAATCCTTGTTCGCGGACGCGCGAGCCGAAGAACGCCTGGATGTCAAGTGTCGCAACGTCAGCGCCGGATGGACTCCTGGCGCATAGCGCGCTTGTCGCGGTCGATTGGCCGCCGCCGGAGAATTCCTGGTGAGGCACTCCAGCGGCCCGATGGCGGGGATGGAGGCCTGCAGCGGTATAGAGGCTATCAGGATAATCCGCAGTGGCTCGCCCTGGACTGCCGGGGCCGGGCTAGCGAGTCGCTCACCGGGCGTAACGCCGGCACTCAGCGATGGAACGTCGCATCCGATACTCGATGATGCGGTCCGGGCAGACTCTTTGTAATGGTTGACTGCGTCGTGTCGCTGTAGACGTGGCAGGCGCCGCTGCAGTTGGCAAGCTCCGTGGCGGTGTAGGTGAGGCCCTTGACGGTCTTCGGATGCGCCGCGGGCTTGAAGTCCTTCGCATGGCAGCCGGCGCAGGTGCCGGCGTTGGCCGCCGAGGGGTAGGGCACCTTATCGGTATTGGAGGTGTGGCAGCTGGTACAGCTCAGCGCGGCGCGATGCGCGCCCGGGTAGGCGGCGCTGGTGTGCCGGAAGCGGATGAGGCTCCAGTCCGGGAAGCTGTGACAGGTGGCGCAGTCGAGCCGGGTGACCATATGCCCGGGGGACAAGCCCACGGCGCCGCCGTTGTTGTGGCAGGCGGCGCAGCCGCTGATGAAGCCCGAGTGATCGATCCTGGCCGGTTTCCAGGCGAGCGTGCCGTGGCAGGTATCGCACTGCTGGGTGGTCGGGATATGGGTGCGCGGCATGCCGATGGCCTGCACGGAGTTGTGGCAGGTGCTGCAGGTATGCGCGGCGACGGCGGCGTGATCAAAGCGCGCCGGCGTCCAGGCATTGGTGGTGTGGCAGCGCTCGCAGCCGGCACTGGTGGCGAGGTGGCGCGAGGGCTTGCCGCTCGCAATGACGCCGTTGTGACAGCTCACACAGCTGCCTCGGACCTGGGTGTGATCCACCGTTCTCACCGGCAGCCAGGCGAGCGTCGTGTGACAGCTCTGACAGGCGTCGGTGGTCGCGATGTGAGTCGGGGGTTTGCCGCTGCCGCTCGCGGTGCTGTGGCAGCTGACACAGGCGGTCCCGGCGACCGTCGCGTGATTGAACGGTGCGCCGGACGCGCCGGCAGCAGTCGCCGTCCCGGGGCGCGGGGTGGGGCCTATACCCGTGCGGGGGGTGACGCCCGTGGCAGGTTTCGTGGCGATGGTCGACGCGGTCGTCGTCACGGTCGCCCGCGGCCGCACCGCGAGCTTGTCACGCGCGCTGTGACAACCCGATCCGCCGCAATCTCGCCCGGCGTAATGGTTGGCGCTCGGCCGTTTCCACAAGCCACCGTTGGTCTTCCACTGCATGCCGATTTCGTGGCAGCTCATGCACGTCATCGACACGACGTACGCGTGCTTCATGACCGTGCCCGAGAACGCCGTGAACACGGTCGGCGAGTGGCACAGCTCGCAGGCGAGCTTGCCGGTGCCGTTGGGCGGATTCGACGGAATGTGTCCGGAGGGCCCGGAGGGCGGCTGCTTGAGTGTCGGCGACGCCATGTTGTAGAAGCTCAGCCCATAGGCGTGGCACAGCGCGCAATTGTTGGTGATGCCCGCATGCCCGGTCGCCCCCATCACATAGGCGCCAAAGTTGCCCGCGGTCGTGTGGCACACGGCGCAGGCCGCGTTGGTGGGAATGTGGGTGGCCGGCTTGGCACTGCTGCCCATCTGATTGGTGGCAAACGTCGGGGTGGTCGTGTGGCAGCCGTTGCAGTCACCGCTGGCCGGATGGGCCTTGTCGTATGCCTGGGGACGCGAGTCGCCCCAGGCGGTTGCGGTGCTCGCGAGCATTCCGACGTAAGGCGCGGTCTCGTGACAGGTCGAGCAGGCGCCCACCGCCGCCGCTACCGTGGTGTGGCCGGCGACCGTAAGTGTCGGACTCGCGAGGCTCGCGGCGCCGACCCTGAAGCCGCCCGCATTGACGTTGGTCGTGGTATGGCAGCCCGAGCCGTTGCAATCGAGTGCGCCGATCGGGAAGTGATTGCTGGGCGTGCTGACGATCGTGACGTTGGCAAAGGTCCCGGCGACTGTTGAACCGTGACAGGTGAGGCACCCGGTCACGCCCTGGTGGGTGCCCGTGACCGAGTAGAGCGCGTTATTGCCCACGGTCGTGTGGCACTGGGCGCACGGCGCGCTGGTCGGAATGTGATTCGCGGGCTTGGCGTTGCCGGTCTGATTGCTGGCAAAGGTCGGCGTGGTCGTGTGGCAGGTGCTGCACTCGCCCGAGGTCGGATGGGCCTTGTCGTACGCGGTGGGGCGCGAATCCCCCCAGGTGGTCGCGGTGCCGACGAGCATGCCGATGTAGGGCGCGGACTGGTGACAGGTCGAGCAGGCGCCCACCACCGCCGCTACCGTGGTGTGGCCGGCGACGCTGAGCGTCGGACTCGCGACGCTTGCCGTGCCGAGCTTGAAGCCCCCCGGGTTCACGTTGCCGGTGCTGTGGCAGCCCGAGCCGTTGCAATCCAGGCTCCCGAACGGGATGTGATTGCTCGGGTTGGTGACGAGGGTGATGTTGGCGAAGGTCGTCGCCACCGTTGAACCGTGGCAGGTGAGACACCCCGTAACGCCCTGGTGCGTGCCCGTGACCGAGTAGAGCGCGTTATTGCCCGCGGTCGTGTGGCACTGCGCGCACGGGGCGCTGGTCGGAATGTGGTTCGCGGGCTTGGCGTTACCGGTCTGGTCGGTCGCGAAGGTGGGTGTCGTGGTATGGCAGCCGTTGCAGTCCCCGCCCGTGGGATGGTTCTTGTCGAACGCGGTCGGACGTGAATCTCCGGCCGTGGTTGAGGTGCTGGCCATCATGCCGGCGTAGGACGCGCTCTCATGACAGGTCATGCAGCCGCTGACCGCCGCCGCCACCGTGGCGTGGCCGGCGACCGTGAGCGTTGGATTCGAGATGCTCGCCGTCCCGAGCCTGAAGCCACCGGTGTTCACATTGGTCGTGGTGTGGCAGCCCGAGCCGTTGCAATCGAGCGTGCCGATCGGCATGTGATTACTGGGCGTGGTGACGAGGGTCACGTTGACGAAGGGCCCGACCGTCGGGCCATGGCAGCTCAGACACCCGGTCACACCCTGGTGAGTACCGGTGACGGAGTAAACCGCGAAGTTGCCCGTCGTCGTGTGGCACTGCGCACACACGGCGGTTGTGGGAATGTGATTCGAGGGCTTCGGGGCTGTGGGGAGCAGATCTGTTGCGAACGTGGGTGTCGTCACGTGGCAGTTGCCGCAGTCGCCAGTGGTCGGATGCTTGGAGTCGTACGCGCCCGGTCGAGAGTCTCCTCCGGGGAGCGCCGTGCTCGGGGTCATCCCCATGTAGGACGCGCTCTCGTGACAGGTCGCGCACGCGGCCACCGCCGCCGCCACCGTCGCATGGCCGGCGACGGTGAGTGTGGGATTCGAGATGTTCGCGGTGCCGAGCTTGAAACCACCGGCGTTCACATTCTGGGTGCTGTGGCAGCCCGAACCGTTGCAGTCGAGGCTGCCGATCGGGATGTGATTGGCGGGGGTACTGACGATCGTGACGTTGGCGAAGGTCCCGGCGACGGTCGAGCCGTGGCAGGTGAGGCAGCCCGTCACGCCCTGGTGGGTACCGCTGACCGAGTAGGCGGCGTAATTGCCCGCGGTGGTGTGGCACTGCGCACAGGCCGCGCTGGTCGGAATGTGATTCGCGGGTTTGCCGCCTGCGGTCACGTCGCTGAGAAAAGTCGGTATCGTAGTGTGACAGGTCGCGCAATCGCCATTGATCGGATGAAGTTTGTCGAGCGCGGTCGGACGCGAGTCTCCGGCCGTAGTCGCGCTGCTGGCCTGCATCCCGATGTAGAGCGCGGTCTCGTGACAGGTCGTGCAGGCACCCACCGCCGCCACGGTCGTGTGACCCGCCGCGCTGAGGGTGGGATTTGAGATGCTCGCCGTGCCGAGGATGAAGCCGCCCCCTCCTGGGTTCACGTTACCCGAGGCGTGACAGCCCGAGCCGTTGCAATCGAGGGCGCCGATCGGGATGTGATTGGCGGGCGTCGTGACCGGGGTGACGTTGAGGAACGTCGTGTTCACCGTCGAGCCGTGACAGGTCAGGCACCCGGTCACACCCTGGTGCGTGCCGGGGGAAGAGTAGAGCGCGTAGTTGCCCGCGGTCGTGTGGCACTGAGCGCACGGTGCACTGGTCGGAATGTGCTTCGCGGGCAGGGCGTTGGCCGTCTGATTGGTGGCAAAGGTGGGTGTCGGGGAGTGACAGCCGCTGCAGTCGCCGATCGTGGGATGGCTCTTGTCGAACGCGGTCGGACGCGAGTCTGCGGCCGTAGTCGCACTGCTGGCGAGCATCCCGATGTAGGGCGCGGACTCGTGACAGGTCATGCAGGTCGTGCCCGCCACCGTCGCATGGCCCGCGACGCTGAGCGTGGGACTGGTGATGCTCGCGGTGCCGAGCTTGAAGCCACCGGCATTCACATTCGTCGTGCTGTGACAGCCCGAGCCGTTGCAATCCGCGCTGCCGATCGGAATGTGATTGCTGGGTGTGCTGACAATCGTGACGTTGGCGAAAGTCCCGGCGACCGTCGAGCCGTGACAGCTGAGACACCCGGTCACACCCTGGTGCGTGCCGGTGACGGAGTACGACGCGTAGCTGCCCGCGGTCAGGTGGCACTGGGAGCACGGCGCATTGGTCGGAATGTGGTTCGCGGGCCTTGCCGCCGCCCCGGCGAAGGTGACCGTGTCATGGCACGTGCTGCAATCACCGCTCTTCGGGTGATTCGCGTCGAGCGTCGCGTTGGGACGCGAATCATTCGCCGTGGTGTTGGTGCTCGGGTGCATCCCGAGGAAGGCCGCCGTTTCATGGCAGCTCGCGCAGGTGAGCGCCGTCACGGCCAGATGGTTGATCTTTGTTCCGGCCCAGGTCGTGAAGTTGGTGGTCGAGTGACAGCCCTCGCACGGGGTCGGGGGCGTGCCGACCGGGATGTGGGTCGGCGGCATGCCGGTCGCCGACACACCGTTGTGGCAGCTGGCGCAGTTGCTGGTTACACCCAGGTGGGTGAACACCGCGCCGCCCCAGCTGAGCGTCGTATGGCAGGCATCGCACTCCAGGTCGGTGACGATGTGCGTGGGCCCCTTGCCCTGTGCCTGCACGCCGTTGTGGCAGGTCGAGCAGCTGCCGCGCACCTGGGTGTGGTCGAAGTTGACCGCCGGGGTCCAGGCGATGGACGTATGGCAGCTGGCGCACTGGTCGGTCGAGAGGATGTGGTTGGCAGGCTTGGCGGTGGCGCGCACGGCGGTGCCGATGCCGTGACAGGCGGCGCAATCTCTCGGCGTGCCTTGGAATATGGCGTTGGCGTGACAGGACTCGCAGGGCAGGTCGCGGTGCTGGCCGACGAGCTCGAAGCCGGTCGTCAGATGGTCGAAGTTCGGGCGGTTCTGCGCGGCGTGCCCCTGTGAAGCCAGCGCCAGCAGCAGCAGCGCCGCGAGCGCGCGCGCACCGCAGCGATCGCGCTGCCGCGCGAGCGAGTCACGCGTCATGCCATGGGCGAAGAGCCACGAGAGTTGCAGCAGTCCCCGCCGACGCTTCGGCCACCAAGCAAAAGAAATGATAAGACCCCCCAACTACGCGATCACTGACCCGAAGTGCAGTCAGGCGCGGGAGGCGACAATACACATGATCCGCGCGTTGGTAACCCTGTCTCGGGCCACCGACACGGCTGTCGCCAACTGCAGTCGCTGAATTCGCGTCGCCGCTGTAACTTTCTTCGGAAACTGTGACGCGTGACTGCGACGCCTGCATCTTTACAGAACGCACGCTCATGTTGGAAGTAGTCGGAAGTGATTCGTCAACTGCGCGGCACAACGCCCGATGAGCGCAAGCTGCGCGACTCGCACGGCGCGCAAGATCAGCCGCTGCGGAATCTGCACCCGCGGTGCAGTGATCCGGGGCGATTTGGCGCGCGCTGCGGCTGGCGCGGATGAGCGACACGGGGGTGTGGCGGTAAGCCGCTGAATTTGCGAGACTCGCGCGCCGTGCTCAGGCGACACGCCTGGGGATGAGCGAGCCGCAGCCTACGCATGCACGATGAGCGCCTGGATGTTGAGAGCCTGCACCTGTGGCGGGGTGATCGTCACGTGCTGCGGGGCGTGTGCTTTTCGCTCGCGAGCGGCGAGTGCCTGCAGGTGACCGGACCCAACGGCTCGGGCAAGACGAGCCTGCTGCGCACCGTCTGCGGGCTGATGTACCCGGAAGCCGGGCGGGTGCTGTGGGAGGGCCGGGATGTGCGCAGCGATCTGCGTACCTTTCACTGCGCGCTGGTCTACCTCGGGCACGAACCGCCGCTGAAGGCCGACCTGAGCGCGCGCGAGAACCTGCGCTACTGGATCGGTGTCAGACACCGCTTCGGCGCCGCGGCGCTCGAGGATGCGTTGGAGCGCGTGGGCGCGAGCCCCTGGTGCGAACGCCTGGTGCGCACGCTCTCGGCCGGGCAGCGGCGGCGTGTGGCACTCGCGGGGCTGGCCCTGTCGATGGTGCCGCTGTGGCTGCTGGATGAGCCGACGACCAATCTCGATACGGAGGGACAACAGTTGGTGGGAAGTCTGATCGGCGAGCAGCTCTCGCGCGGCGGCATGGTGCTGGCGGCCGTGCATCACGAGTTGCCCGCCAGCTTGCGCGAGCTGCGGCGCCTGGAGCTCGCATGAGCGGTTACGGCTCTCCCGCGGCGGGCGTGGTGGTGCCGGCGGCGCCGATGCCTGCGCAGGCGACGGTGTGGGCGGGGAGCCATCAGGCGCCGCTCCTCGATGCGGCCCGCCTGGCCCTGGCGCGCGACCTGCAGCTCGCCTTTCGCAAGCGCGGCCAGCTGGTGCAGCCGCTGGCGTTCTTTGCGATGGTCACCATGCTGTTCCCGCTGGCGATTTCTCCGGAGCTCGCGCGGTTGCGGGAAATCGCCCCGGGGGTTCTGTGGGCCGGTGCGTTGCTGGCGTCGCTCCTGGCGCTCGAGTTTCTGTTTCGCGACGATGCCTACGACGGCACGCTCGAGCAGTACGCGCTATCGGGTCAGTCGCTCACCTGGCTGATATTCGCCAAGACCCTGGCGCATTGGTTATTGACGGGTTTGCCACTCGCCCTCATGGCGCCGCTCGCCGCCCTGTCACTCGGGGTCTCGGAGGCGGCGGTCCCCGGGATCGTCGCCTCGGTCGCGGTGGGCAGTGTGGCGTTGAGTCTCATCGGCTCGATCGGCGCGGCGCTCACGCTCGGGATAAAGCGCAGCGGCGCATTGCTGTCGCTGCTCACGCTGCCGTTGTCGCTCCCGGTGCTGATTTTCGGCGCGCGCGCGACGCAACTGGCGATCACCGGCGGCCCACTGCTCGCGCCCCTGGAGCTGCTGGCGGCCCTGGCGGTGCTCGGGGTGACGCTGGCGCCGCTCGCGGCGGCGGCGGCGGTGCGGATCAGCCTGGAATAAATAGGAGCGCAAGGCGCGCATCATGACCTGGACCTGGTTTCATCGGCTCGGCTCACCCCCCTATGTCTACGCGCTGGCTGCCCGGCTCACGCCGTGGTTTGCCTGGCCTGCCGCGCTGCTGATCATCGGCGGGCTGTGGGGCGGGCTGGTGCTGGCCCCCCCGGATTACCAGCAGGGCGACGGCTTTCGCATCATTTATGTGCACGCGCCCAGTGCGTGGATGTCGCTCATGGTGTATACGACCATGGCAGTTGCCGCCGCGGTGGGCCTCATCTGGCGCATCAAGGTCGCGCACGCAGTCGCCGCCAGCTGTGCTCCGATCGGCGCCTCGTTCACCTTCGCGGCACTCGTGACCGGGGCGCTGTGGGGCGAGCCGATGTGGGGAACGTACTGGGAGTGGGATCCGCGCCTGACCTCGGAACTCATTCTGCTTTTTCTGTATCTGGGATACATGGGATTGCGCGCCGGGCTCGAGGACACGCAGCGCTCGGATCGCGCCAGCGCGGTGCTGGCGGTGGTGGGCGTGGTGAACGTGCCGATCATTCATTACTCGGTGACCTGGTGGAATTCGCTTCACCAGGCGCCCTCGGTGATGCGGCTCGCCAAGCCCACCATGGCGGCATCGATGCTGGTGCCGCTGCTGATGATGCTGCTGGGCTTCACGCTGTTTTTCGGGGCGGTACTGCTGGTGCGCCTGCGCGGGGAGGTCTTGAGCCGTGAACGTTCGGCCAGTTGGATTCGTGAGATCGTAAACGTATGAGTCAGTTTTTCGAGATGGGCGGCTATGCCGCCTTCGTGTGGCCCGCGTATGCGGTCACGCTCGCCGCCATCGTGTTGAACATCGTGTGGGCGCGCCGCGCGCTGGCACGCTCGCGCGAGGAAGCGCGGCGGCGCTTGGCCGTGCGGGGGGAGGGGCCGTGACGCCGCGTCGGCGCCGCATGGCCCTGGTGCTCGGCATCGTCGGCGGCGTCAGTATCGCCGGCGCCCTCGCGCTCAGCGCCTTTCGCCAGAACGTCACCTTCTTCTTTGATCCGACCCAGGTCGTCGGCGGGGAGGTGCCGGCGGGCGAGCGCTTCCGGCTGGGCGGCATGGTGACGCAGGGGAGCCTGCACCGCGCTCCCGGGAGCCTGGAAGTGCGCTTCGTGGTGACCGACTTCAGCCACGACGTCCCGGTCAGCTACACCGGCGTGCTGCCGGACCTGTTCCGCGAAGGAGCCGGGGTCGTCGCTCACGGGCACATGCGCCCCGACGGCACCTTCGTTGCCGACGAAGTGCTCGCCAAGCACGACGAGAAATACATGCCCCCCGCGGTCGCCCGCTCATTGAAGAGGCGACACGGGCAGTCACGGGCGGACGCCACGGCGGCGCCGACACCGGGCGCGCCCGCCCCGCGTACGCCGCCATCCTCAGCAGGTACCTGACATGCTTCCCGAACTCGGTCATTTCGCCTTGATTCTCGCGCTGCTGCTTGCGGCGCTGCAGGCGTTCTTCGGCATCGGCGGCGCGATGCTGGGTCGCGAGCGCTGGATCGCGGCCGTCACGCCCGCGGTGGCCGGCCAGTTCGTCATGATTGCGACCGCCGTGGGGTGTCTGGTGGCCTCGTTCGTGGGCAACGACTTCTCGGTCCTCTACGTCGCCGAGAATTCCAACTCCGCGCTGCCGCTCTTCTATCGCGTCACGGCCCTGTGGGGCGCTCATGAAGGCTCGCTGCTGCTGTGGATCCTGCTGCTCGCCGCCTGGACCGTGGCGGTGAGCATCGGGGCGGCGCGCCTCCCGCCGCGTTTTGCGGCGCGGGTGCTCGGGGTGCTCGGCGTGATCAGCCTCGGCTTTCTGCTCTTCACG
>Ga0209804_1000721_pt1 | contig 24381 bp, 28 predicted proteins | sample GraSoiAngelo_139_FD_185896 | JGI IMG/M metagenome (GOLD analysis project Ga0209804, IMG submission 185896) | Grasslands soil microbial communities from the Angelo Coastal Reserve, California, USA - 14_0929_12_20cm (SPAdes) (version 2) | ecosystem: Environmental > Terrestrial > Soil > Grasslands ... | reverse complement strand
TGCGGGAATATCCTTGAGGATGTACCCCATCGCTCCGGCCTCAATCGCCTGGAGGGCCGTTGCTTCGTCAATGCGGTCCGCCATCACAATGATTTCCACGTGTGGCATATCGAGCTTCAGCGCAGTAACTGCCGCGAGAAGATCGCTGTGCGGCATATCCTGATCGATCAGCACCACGTCGGGTTCGAGCTCGTGCCCCAGCCGGATCGCCTCGTCACCATTCACCGCTTCACCGACAATGAGCAAGTCTTCGACCGGGGCCAGCATCGCGCGAATCCCCTGGCGGATCATCGTTAAGTCGTCCGCAACCAGGAGCCGGATCGCCTTCTCGGTCGCTGAAGAGATCGGATGGCGTTCTGCGGAGGCGAACATGCGGGAATTCATCGGATCACCGCCGGTTGGGGAGGAGCATGGGCCCACAGGCCGCTCCCGAGCACGGCGGCGCGGAGACGGACTGGACCGAGGTTGCGCAGACCTTGACTTGCGGGCACTACCGTGAATAGCGTTGGTGTCGTGAGAAGGAATTCTTGCTTGCTAGTCTTCCCATTGGGGACTCTCTTGATCTTGGTCAAGGACATCGAGAGACAATGGCGGTTTTGACCCTGGGGTGATTCGACCACTCGAGGCAGCGGATCCGCCCCCGTCGTATGGCTTCGAGCACACCCACGTTCAGTTGTAGACGCTGCCAAGAAAAGGAAACGGGGTACACGGACTCCTGTCAGGGTAGCGGGTACGCTCAGAGATAGCATGAACATAAGAAGGTGGGTTGCTGTGGAAGGACGCGAGAACGGCACCTAGACCCCTCCGCGGCGCGAAGACAAGCCTCACTAATCTAAATTTTTCTGAGCCTCCGGCCCCTTTCCCTCTTTCCTAGCAAGGTCTCGGAGGTGCCGACGCCCTACCTCTGTTCGATCCGCGCCCTTATTTTGCAATGACCAGCAGATCGGGAGATGCTTTGAGCCGGCCCACGCTGATACAATCAATTGCCGCTTAACCCGGGGTGTTTGATAACGTACGGAAGGACACAAGTTATCCTTCCGGGGGGCTTGATGATCTACGGAAGGACATAGTACCTATCCTTTCGGGGGCATGATAACGTACGGAAGGACACAGTGCTTATCCTTAGGGAAGAGGACGGATGCTACCCGCGCCAAAGGCGCAGGCCCCGCTGGTCCCGACGAAGACATCATAATAGCTGAGATCGGCCGCAGTAGCCTGATGGCGACCCTCGAAGAAATGGCAGATCCGGGGGCGCTGAGGGCTCTGCGAGAAGCCGAGGCTGACGCAAAGGCAGGCCGGGTGTACACGTACGAGGATGTGTTTGGTCACCCCCCATTGCGGCAAGTTCGCAAACGCGCCTAATGACCGAACTTCGCTTCACGCGGGGGGCCTTACGTGATATCCACAAGATCACCCCTGAACTCCGCAGAAGACTTGAGATTGCCTTGGACCAACTGATGGACAATCCCAGCGCGGGTGATCCGCTCCACGGCGAATGGAAAGGGTATTGGAAGCTGAGAATGGGCGACGACCGAATCATTTATCGAATCGTCAATACCCATGTCGTGGAGGTTCAGTACGTACGACACCGCCGCGAAGCTTATCGACGATGACTCTTTCAAGGTAAACCGCCGGCGAGATCGAACCCTGACATCACGGAAGATCGCCAGCCCAGCGGTTCACAAAGGGGGAACGTCGGATGGCGGGCCGGCTTGAGCCCATCTACGGGGTGATGGCCCCGATCCTCACGCCCTTTAATGCCGATCTGACCATCGCCCACGACCTGTTCGCCGATCATGCGCACCACCTCCTCACATCAGGGTGCGCCGGGCTCGCTCCATTCGGCACAACAGGCGAGGCGCTCTCTCTGGGCATCGAAGAGCGCATCGTGGCGCTCGAGCGCCTGCTGGATCGTGGGATCGATGCCAGGAAGCTGATTCCCGGCACAGGCCTGACGAACCTGCCCGACACGATCAGGCTCACCCGCCATGCCGTGGATCGTGGGTGCGCCGGCGCCATGGTGCTGCCACCGTTCTATTTCAAGAATGTCCCCGACGAGGGTCTGTTTGCCTACTTTGCGAGTCTCATCGAACGAGTCGCATCTGATGCGCTCCGCATCTACCTCTATCATATTCCTCCGGTCGCGCAGGTGGGCTTCTCGGTAGAGCTCATCCAACGGCTGCGGTCGGCATTTCCGGACCAGATCGTTGGAATCAAGGACAGCTCAGGCGATTGGGGCAACACGCAACGACTGCTGACCGAGGTGCCCGGGCTCCTTGTGTATCCCGGCTCAGAGCTGCCGTTGTTGGAGGCCCTCTCGCTCGGCGCTCCGGGCTGTATTACGGCCACCGCAAACATCAATGCCCCCGGCATTGCCGAGATCATCTCGCTGCACCGAAGCGGCAAGACGGCCGAGGCCAAACAGCGGCACGAGGCCGTCAAGAAGCTCAGGGTGAAGATTCAGGAATTTGGGCCGATCCCGGCGCAGAAGTTCCTGCTGTCGATGTGGTCGGGGGACGAGAGATGGCGCCACGTGCGCCCGCCGTTGCTGAGTCTGCCGGACGCCGTCGGGCGTCGGCTGAGCAGCACGCTCGAGCGGGAGTTCGCGTTCGCGCCTTCAGGCTAACCGGGATCAGTCCCCTGCTGTCCGGGCAGGTCGATGCGGAGCAGCGTCACGTCGTCATTGCGTAATTCTCTGTCTTTTCGCAGCGCAGCGATCCACGCGCCGAACACTGGACGATCGCGTGTGGCGTGGTCCCGCAGGACGATCCATGGATTCTTGCCCTCTTCATCTTCCCGTAACGCCCACCGCGCCAGCGCGTCGGTCATGAGGTAAAAGACATCCCCGGACTCAAACGTCCCCGAACTCCGCCTCACGACGCTGGCTGCCTGTCCATTGTGCGCCGGGTTGCTGGCAAGAAGCACCGGACGGTTATTGAAATCAGAAGACTGTTCGAGGGGGAATTTCGCCAGCAGAGCGCTGCCCCTGACCTGGAAGAGGCAGCTATCACCCACGGCGGCGGCCGCCCATTCTCCAGCCCGGCCCGGGGAGCGCCCTGTGAGCGTCAATCCGAGGAGGGTTGAAAACGCTCCTTCCTCGAACCCGGGTTCTTCGTACCACTGGACCGGAGCGCTACGCGTTTCCCGGCCGCGGAGGTACTCTGACGTAAACGACCTCCAGTCTCCATACGCGGTCTCAAGAAACTGCTCAACAGACCCGCCCGTCCAGCCCAGCCGGCAGTGTAACTCCACCAGGATTCTCGCCCACGCGCCGCTCAACATGCCTTCGCTGGCGCCATCCGCAACGGCAAAGCGGAGCTCGGCGCCCTCTCGTCTTCCATTCTCGGCCGGACAGGAGGCGTCTTCATACTCCTCTTCCGCATTCCCCGCCTTCTGCAGCCGCAGAAGAGTCAGCAGCGCCTCCATGTCCCTGTGGACGCCATCCCTACCGCATGTTGCTCGGCCGCGTTCCGATATCCAGGAACTTGATCAGGGTCACCAGATCCGCCTGAAATGCAAACCCGCGCGTGTTCTCGGACACGGTAATGCCTTCTTGCTGCACGAATGTGCGCAAGAATTCGGGAAGGCGGCTGGACATGTTGAACAGCAGGCGCGCGTGGTCATCCGGCAGCGTCTCGTCGTTATCAGGAAACAAGACAGACGAGGCCGCGTGCGAGGAGATGTGCACATTGAAGAAGAGGAGGTTTCCATCGCTTGTGGATATTTGCGTCAAGGCCTCGGCCGGGGCGCTGGGGTCGCCGTCGGTCGGTTCTCCGTCGCTGATGTTGATGACCACCGGGGGAAACCCGTGCGGATGCTCGCTCGTCCACCCCTGCATGATCGACTGCGCCTGCGTCATGGCCTTGCACATCGGCGTGCTGCCGTGAGCCACGGGATCGAACCAAATGGGGAACTTTACGCTTTGATCCGCGAGGCCGCCCGCCCCATCATCACCTTTCTTGCTGCGCGTCTCGATTCGAGCGGGGGTGTTCGCCACTTCGCTGATGGGCACCATTTCCTTGCCGGCGAGCGCACCGGCGAAGGCGGGGCCGACCTGATTCCCGTACCCGATCACGCCGATGTGGTAGTAGTCTCGCACGCCCTCCTGCTTCGCGCACTTGATGATGAGGTTCTGCAGGAGTCGATTGATCACGTCTGAGACCTGGTCGGCTTTCCGCCGCTTCGAGTCTTCCCCGAAGGGATCCGCCATGGAGCCGGATCGGTCGATCAGGAAGAGAAAGCACGACGGGTTCTTGCGGCTGATTTCAGCTGTGTACGACATCCGTACCGCCTCCTCTGCGTGCTGGGGCCCTGCCTCTCATGAGAGGCACGGGCCTCTGTTTGACCGCACACTCAATCATGCCCCACGGCGGCTCTCCCAAGCCGCCTTCTTGGGTACCCAATGGACCGTCCACCGGCTCACCACCCCCCGGTAAAGCCCACCAATGCCCAAATGGCCCAACCGACCAGTCCCAGCACAACCACAAAGAGGATGCCCACCAGAACGCCTGAGGCCTTCTTGTGGGCCAGCCCTTCACGAGGAACTTGACGGCGTGCCTTCCTCGCGGCCCTCGGGGTGGGAGCGTGGGCAGGTGGAGTCTTCGCCGGCCTCGGGGTGGGAGCGTGGGCAGGTGGAGCCTTCGCCGGCCTCGGGGTGGGAGCGTGAACAGGTGGGGCCTTCGCCGGCGTCGGTGGAGGCGCTTGCGTGGGCGCCGCTTTCGCAGGACCCTGTGAGAGCGCTCGACCGGCGTACAGCGTGTCGAACACTGATTCGGCCGAGCCGGCGCCCGCCTGCCGATGGGGACCCGAGACGGGGGCGGCCGCCGCGCTCCCGATCAACGGCTGTGCCGTCGTTCCTCCACCGAGCACCTGAATCTGCGCGGGACCCTCCACCTCCATCTGCGGTTTGCCTTTGTAACTTGCCATGACGCCCGACACCTTGATCCGCTTACCCACGAGGATTTGGGGATCCACCCCGCTGCGCCGGAATGCTTTCAGCGCACGATCCCGGAAGACCAGCGTGAACGTGTGATCGGGATAGGCGCCGAAGTTGAGCAGGACGAGGGGACGGCTGAATCCTTTCCCAGAGACGTGATAGTATGCCACGGACCCAACGACGTCGACCCGCTGACCGGCATACCTCCTGAGCAGTTCGACGTTCGACCCGTCAAGGAGCGCCGGCCGGCCTCCCGGGGCCGCGGCGGGCGGGACATCCTTTGGCGCGGCCGGGAGCACCACCGCCCTCGATGGAGCCGCGGGCGGGACGGCCTTTGGCGCGGCGGGCGGCGGCCCCGCTTTCGGCGCCGCCGAGGCCGCGGGCGCATGGGCAACCGCGCCTCCTGGATACTGAAAACGCCCCGCGATGAAGGTTTCAAGGTCCGGGACATCAGCAAACGGCAGTTTGCATACGCCCTGGAACTTCTCGACATCCGAGGAAAGCCCGGGAAGCGCGGACACCTCCCGAAGCACGGCCGAGCGCGCCAGATCGACGAAATCTTCCGCGCGAAAGAGCATACTCTCGCTGTCATCGTATTTGGCCCACAACCTTGGAGACTCCGAGATCGCGCGCAGCCCCAGGTAGATGACAATCGACGAAAAACGATCGACGGAGGCATCATAGTAGTCTGCATTCCGCCCCGGGTGCTGATAATTCGGGTGTCCAATTTCGTTGGTCCTCAGGCGCGCGAGTTTCGGAAGAAAGATGCCGTCGTAGTCAATGAGCACCAGTTTCCCATCGCTGACCAGGATGTTGCCGTGCTGCAAATCACCGTGAGCGATCTTGAGGTGTTGAAGCCGTTGGACCAGGGCGCGGAACTCGGGGACGAGCTTTTGGATGCGCCCGGCATTCCCGATGTTCTTTCCGATAAAGGCGTTCAGGGTTTCACCCTTGACCCACTGCATCTTGATGATCGGATACCAGTGCGCCGCAATCCGAATGCCCTGCGCGAGGTAAAACGTCCCGACAAAGCACTGTTCGTTATTCCTCGCAAGGAAGTGATCGATGGCCGCGTACCGCTCCTGGAGATCGGAGATGACGCGCGTGAAGCACCGGACGGCCCACTCCCGGGATTGCTGGGTCAGATGGAACGTCGCCGTAAAGCCGCCGGAGTAGGGTTTTGGGATGCCGAACTGATCGCTCTCAGGCACGCAGTCTCTCAGCTCAGCGTCGCCGAAAGCGGTACGCGGGTTTTGAACCGCAGCGACGTATTCGTCGCCTCTGGGAAGCAGCATGGCCTAGTTGTTCTGATGCCCAAACTGCGCGGGGATCGGACCAAAATAATGCCGTGAAAATCGGCCCGCACGACAAGCAGCGTGACCCTCTGGATGCTCGAAGATCGGCTATGTGGCTCCGCTGAGCTATGTTTGCTCCGGTGCCCTGGGGGCCGCGCATGAGCAGAAAAGGACTTGAGCAGATCACCTGGAAAGGGGGAAATAGAATTATTTGTTGCCTTCGCCGCTCACTTCCTTCGCCGTGTGCGGACCTCCGATCGCCGGAAGCGGGTGGTGGCGATCCTTGTTCTTGAAGACCAGGCCGTCTCCTTCCCCGAAACAGGATGGTTTCACCGCGATCCGCGGACGCCCAAAGCGAGGGAGGATTTTGTCGTTGACGACCCGGCCGAACATGGTGCCGAAAGGAAGATGTCGACTCGAATCCGCGACGCCCGGGTTAGAAGCCCGGCGCGACGTCCGCAACATGCGACAAAATAGCACTTTGCCCGCGGGCCTCTTGCACCGGAGGTAAACTCGCAGGTTGACAAAGCGGGAGTATAATATGGCGTGGATACTCACAGATCGTCCGACTGTGTTGATTAGGAAATCCGACGGGACGCGTGGAACGCGGACTCAGGTAGTTGCGCAACCAGGTGGTGAGGAGCATGGCGCGGATCGAACCGATCCTTAGCTACGAGCACCTCCGACAATTGCCGGACGACGGCAATCGGTACGAGATCCTCGAAGGGAGGCTCGTGGTGAATCCGGCGCCGGGCACTCGGCATCAGAAAGTCGTCGGAGCCCTGTATGCCTTCCTCCATCGAGCTCAGGACGCCGGGTACGGGGATGCTTACGTCGCTCCAACCGACGTAGTCCTGCACCCCACCGAGGCCGCGGTGCAGCCCGATCTCTTATTCGTTGCCAAGAACCGGCTCCACATCGTCACCGAGCAGAAGATCGAGGGCGCGCCAGACCTCATCGTCGAAGTGCTGTCGGATAGCACACGCGACCGAGATCTCGGCGTGAAACTTCGCCAGTACGCGCGCCACGGCGTCCGCTGGTACTGGGTGGTTGATCCTGACGCCGAAGAAGTCAGGGTCTTCGCGTGGCGCGATGGTGCCTACGAGGAGCAGCCAGTTCTGCGTCGTGGAAACCGGCTTGGCTGCCAGCTGTTCCCGGACACTGAAGTGGACACGGCCAAATTGTTCGAGTAACCAGACCCACCGCCTGACAAGCGCTCCCGCTGCATCATGAACCAGGTCATCAAGTGGATTGTGGTAGCGGTCCTCATGTTACACGGGCTCATCCACGTGATGGGCTTCTTGAAGGAATGGCACTTAGCCGACATTAAGACCCTGACCGACCGCACGCTGGTCCCGCTCTCGGACGCCATGTCGCGGGTTCTCGGCCTCGCCTGGCTGGGAGCCTGCGTGTTGCTCATCTATGCGGCGGCGGCGCTGCTGGCTCGCTTCGAAAAGTGGTGGATCCCCGCGCTTCTCGGCATCGGGCTCTCGCAGGCGCTCGTTATTCTCTGGTGGAATGATGCACGCGCCGGAACCGTGGTAAACATTATTCTGCTCGGGGTCATCCTGCTTCGCCTCACGTCAGGTCGCCCGCTTCCCTGATCTCGCGGCCGCGCATCCGGGTGACTCCCTGAAGGAACGACAATGCACGCGCCTTCTCTCGACGAACTATGGAACGCCGTGCCATCATCCTCGCGCATGTTTCGGCTCGAGCAACTGTCCGGCTGTCCCGACGCGGCCCAGCGTTATCTGGCGCATGCGATCGCTCCCGGGACCCCGCTGGCGTCTGCGGTTCGCCTGCGCATGCACGGAGAGATCAAATTGCGGCAGTGGCGTCCGTTCACGGCCGAGCAGGTCATTAGTTGGGACCACGGCATGATGTGGAGCGCCACGGCACGCGTCAACGGCCTCCCCGTCCGAGGATTCGACTGCCTCGTAAACGGCGAAGGGATGATGCGATGGCACCTCTTAGAAGTCGTCCCCGTCATGAGGGCGTCCGGGCCTGACATCACCCGCTTCGCAGCCGGCCGCGTCATGGCCGAATCCGTGTGGTTGCCGTCGGTGCTCTGCCGGCAGGAGATCACGTGGGCGGCGCGCGACGCGCTTCACGCCCGGGCGCACCTTGCTGTGCAGGCCGAGGCAGCAGATCTCGAGCTTAGCATCAGCGCCAACGGGATGCTCCGGAACGTGAGTCTGCCGCGCTGGAGCAATCCCGACAACACACGGTTTCGCTATGTCGACTTCGGGGGACTCGTGGAACAAGAGGGCAGATTTGGAGGGTTCACGATTCCCACTCGGTTGCGGGTCGGTTACTTTGTCGGCACGGACCGGTTCGAATCTGACGGGGACTTCTTCCACGCAACCATTGATAACGCGTCGTACCGATGACCGCCTGTCCGGCTCGGCAGGCTCAGGAGATGCGCCACCTCCACTCGAACGGCAGGGTCCCCGCGAGGCAGCCGGGGATCCAGCGGTAGGCCAGCAGGTAGGCCAGCACAAATGCCGCGCCGGCGAGCAGGACCGCTCCCCCCTCCGCCACAGGGGCGGCGGCGAGCCAGATGCCGAGCGCCAGGCCGGCCACCCCCAGGTTGCTCAACCACAGGACGGCGCGCCCGGGCCGAGGATTATAGGGCGCCGGCTGGCGGGGAATGGCGAGCATATCGGGGATCGTGGCGCGATAGTACCACATTAGAAACGGGGTGATCTTGTAGAGCTGCCCGATGATCGCCTGGGTCACCCACCCGAGCAGAAAAAGCGCCGTCACGCACTCGCCGAGCCGGGAGGGAGGATCGGTCGCCACCCATCCCAGTCCCCAGCCACCCCCCATGCACGCGAGCACGACGGAGTAGCCGGCGACGGCGTGCCAGTGCGGAACATTCAGGTCGGGCACATGGCCTTGCCGGTGGGCAAGCACGTGGAGGATCTCCCAGGCGAACAGCAGCAGCCCACAGGCTGCCAGGACGGCCGCCGCCCGGAACGCCCAGCCGATCCCCCAGACGGCGCCGGTTAGGACGCCGCCGATGGCAAGCACCCCCAGGCCGAGGATGGCCCATCCCCGGTGCGGAGCGGCGACCCGCGCGCCGTGGACCAGGGGGACGAGACGGTAAAACGTCCCCACCACCATCAGTCCAAACCATCCCCCGAGACCCAGGGTTAGATGCACGACCAGTCCCCGGCGGTCGACGAACAGCGCCGGCCAAAATCCCCAGCGCATGTTGGCCGCGAGAACCACACCCCAGAGGAGCACCAGCACAAAGCAGAGGAAGGCCACCGGGATCTGCGGGCTCACGACCGACCGCTTCTTTCCTGCCGAAGCGATCGTCGAGGCGATCAGCGCGACGAACCACCAGGACGCCAGGGTGGCGCCTCCCCCGGCAGCGGCGGCAAGCCCGAAGTTGCCCCGGGCGAACCCCGCGATCAGGGTCAGCACGCTCGCCGCGAACAACCCGTACAGCCACGGCACCGAGCGCTCACCCCGGACCCGTCCCCCGAGGAGCGCCGGAGCCATCTGCATCGCGCCCCCCATGATCGTCATCGTCCCCCACCCCAGGGTCGCGACATGGGTGGCGGCGAGCGCCGGGAGGGTGTCATAAGCGCCTGTGGCAAGGGAGCCGGCCGCGCCCACCAGGAACAGGCCGAGCACCGGAAACGCCACCCCCACCGCCGTCCAGGCGAACCAACTGCCGAACGTAAAGGCCAGCGGTCCACCGGCCGCGGGTGGGCCGGTCCTTGTCAGAACGTGCTCCTACTTCACGACCTTGATCACGCCCACAGCGCCCTTCCCGGTGAACGCGAACGCATGCGTGACGAACGGATACAATCCGGGCTGCGTGATCGTCAACTCAAACGCCGCACCCCCGCCCGGCGGGATCGTGTAGGTCTGGACGCCTTGGAGCACGTTTGCCGGGTTTCCATCGACGTAGACTTTGTCGAAGATCCAGCCGATCACATGGAACGCCGAGAACAGGGTTGGCCCCGCGTTCAGCACGTAGAGCCGGATCCGATCGCCCGCTTTGACAACCAAAGGATGGTCCTGGTACTGATCCGCGACACCGTTGAAGACGACGTAGTCCGGCTTGACATCGAGAACCTTCTGCACATCCGGCTGGTACGCACCGTTGGCACCCTGTGAAATATAAAACTCACTCTCGACCAGCGTGAACTCCTTCGCCGGCGGCAGCGGGGTCGCCGGATCGACGACGACGGCTCCGTACATTCCGCTGCTGATGTGCATGAACGCCGGGGGCGTCCCGCAGTGGAACATGAACACGCCCGGGTAGTTCGCAACGAAGCTGAAACTCAGCGATTTCCCGGGGAGCACCGGCTGATACCAGACGTTCCATGGCGTCGTCGCCGCGTGGAAGTCAATCGAGTGTGCGAGCGGTGTCTTATTCTGGAACGTCACGCGCACCTCATCGCCCTGGCGGACGTGAACGATCGGCGCGGGGACGGAGCCGTTGAAGGTCCACAGCGGGACCTTCACCCCCGGGGCAATCTCCTGGACCGCGTTCCGGGCGGTCACCGTCACCTGCTTGACGTGTTGGCTCCCGGTCGGTGGGACCGCCGCGTCGTAGAAACGGGGCCCATCGTTCTGCGCCTCCCCGGGTCGGGCAGCCGGTAGCGCGAGGAGCCCAAGCGTGCCCATGACGATCAGCGCCAGGATAGTCGGCCGTCCCGGGCGGCGATGAAAGATGCGCATAATGTGCCTCCTGATGGGTGGGACGTAAAGGGGTTTCGTTTCTTGCATACCCCTTTTGTATACCCCACAATGGGCACCAAGGCCATCGGGCGGCTCCAGTATCTCAAGTCGTATCCGCACCCGATGCCCCAAGGCTCATGCCGCGAAATTGCCGTTTGCCCCGAGGGTGGGTAGTTCAAGTCCGTGCGGTGGCCGTGTTGGCCGTCCTCCTGTGTGCGTTTGGCCAAAATGCCGGGGCGCATGCGCTGCTCCAACGCTCCCTCCCCGAAAATGGTGCGGTGCTGGAGCATGCCCCCGACGCGATCGACCTCATCTTCACCGAACAGCCCGAGCCCACGCTTTCCATTATCCACGTGCTGGATAGTGGTGGACGTACCGTGGAGGCCGGCGGCATCCACCCCGTTCGCGACCGGCCCCTGGAACTGCGCGTGCCTCTCCTGAGACTCCCCCGAGGCGTCTACACCGTGAACTGGCGCACCGTCTCTCGCGTCGACGGCCACGTCGCCGGCGGCGCGTTCAGCTTCGGCGTGGGATTTGCGCCACCCGGAGCTGCACAGCCGCAGGCGGTCAATCCTCCTCCGTCGGCGGCGTATGTTGTCAGCCGTTTGCTCCTGTATACCGGCCTTAGCGGCCTCCTGGCGGCCGCAGTCGCCGGCGCGGCGGCGCGGGCGTTTTCCCCAGGTCTTCTTACGTACGTGTGGATCTTCTGGGCCTGCGCCGCGGTCGGGCTGGTCCTCTTGGGCCTTGCCCAGGCTCTGGATACTGGAGCCGGGATTGACCGCCTCTTGCGAACCCCTCTCGGTCACGCGCTGTGGTGGAGGGCCCTTCCCATTGCGGCGGCGGGGCTCGCCATCGCCGTTGGACACCGCGGCGTCCGCTTCCGGCGGACCACGCTATCGGCCCTCGGCGTCGCGGCGGGAGCCGCAATGCTGGCCCAAGCGCTGGCCGGTCACGCCGGCGCGGACACGGAGTTGCGACGCTGGTGGAACGTCTTCGTGCAATGGACTCATTTTGCAGGCGTCGGCGTGTGGGCGGGAGCCCTGGCGACAATGCTGCTCGCCGCTCGGATAGAAGACGCGGAGCAACGCGCCAGGGCTGGTCGTTGGCTCTCGCTGGGGGCTGCGGCCGCGCTCGGCACGGTTGGCCTCACGGGCGCGATGCGCGCGGCGGACGAGGTCGGGACCTGGCCTTCGTTATTTTCCACGGCGTTCGGGAGACTTGTCTTGCTGAAGGCGGGCCTGTTCATCGCCCTGGCGATGCTCGGAGCCTTCGGCCGGCACCTGACCCGCTCCGATCGGCGGCAAGGCGGCCGCATTCTCTATCTTCTGGTCGCCGCTGAAATAGCTGTCGCTGCGGGCGCGCTCGCCGTGACCGGTATCTTGACCGGTCTGGCCCCACCAAGCGTCACGCGGGGCTCCGCGTTGCCTGTGCCCGCAATTTCCACCGCCGGCAGCGATTACGCCACCTCCGTGCGAGTGGCCCTGACGGCGGCGCCGGGGGTCCCGGGGAACAACCGGTTCACGGCCGCGATCACGGACTACGATACTCACCGGCCCATAGTCGCCGACCGGGTGACCCTTCGGTTCACGAAGCCCGATCGCCCCGACCTCGGACCGTCGAGCCTGCTCCTATCGCGCAACTCGGCCGGTCTCTACCAAGGGGAAGGATCCAACATCTCGCTCGACGGCCGCTGGGCCGTCGTTGTCGTTGTTGAGCACCAGACCCAGTCAGTGGAGGTCCCCCTTGAACTGACGACCGTTCGGGCCGGGCAGACCGTGCGAACCATCCAGACCCCGGGCAGGCCCCCCGTGTACGTCATCGCCCTCTCCGCGGTCCGAACACTCAGCATCTACCTCGATCCTGGGAAAGCGGGGTTCAACGCGCTCCATGGAACCTTCACTGATGCTCAGGGGCGTGAACTGATCCTCGCGCGCGCCCCTGAGATCACCGCGGGTCTCATTGGGGCGCCTCCCAGACGTCTCCCCGCCGTCCTCGAAGGGCCCGGCCACTTCTCCTCCGGGGGGAATTTCGGACCCGGGGAATGGCGCCTGGAGGTCGTTGCGACGACGCGGACGGGGGAGACGCTCCGGGCGCAACTAACGGCTCATCTCTAACGGCGGCTGAGCATCCCGGAAGCTCAACCCGCGCGTGGACCCGACGCGTGGCCGGGCACCTGGGTTGTGTTCCGAAAGGCGGGGGAAGGCTGATCCGACGCGGAGCCCCGCCAAACCTAGCGGGAGCGCATCCCGCTCACCTTGCCCTGAAGGACCTTCAGAGCCACCGCGTACCCCGTGATGAGTCCGTGATAGAAACCGCGATTGCTTCGGTCGTGCACCTGGCGGTATCGCCTCTGGCCCCGGCTGATCGCGTGTCGCAGACGGCGGCTTGCCGAACTGGTGTCGAATTGATCGAGCAGGTCGAGGCTCTTGGCGGTCAGCACCTCCACGGCCTCTGCCTGTCCGACATTGAGGTGTGTCATTCAGATCACCCTCCCGAATCCGCCGTTGCCCTCTGTCCGCGATCCGGTTACGGGGCGGGAAGAGTGTGATGAGTCTTCTGGAGTTTCTCAGGGTCGGTGTACCTGAAGTACCAATCGAAGATGGGCTCCAGGTTCCCCCGCAGGCTCAGCCGAGCGTGCATCGCGCTCCCTCCCCTGCCTGCCGGTGCTGGCCTCTCATGTCTTAACTCTATGTGGGCTGGGGCTCGCCCGCTATCGGGCGGCCGATGTATTGAGCGGTAGGGCGAAAACCGGGGGGAGTGTTTCCCGACCTGCGGCTCATTGCACGGCGGCCTGCGCGGCTTCGACGTGCAACTTGAGGCCTTCTAACATGTCATTTGCGCCACACCGGTCAAGAAGTGCAAGGGCGCGAAAATATAAGGAGAACTCCTCGGAGATACCTGGCGTTATGGCTCGATCAGGCCCTTTCGGATGGCGTAGCGGACGAGCATCGTGCGGTCATGCAGGTTGAGCTTTTCCATGATGTGCGCGCGATGGGTCTGCACCGTCTTCACACTGATGTAGAGCTTCTGCGCGATGTCCTGGTTCGTCGCCCCCTCGGCCACCAGCGTGAGGATCTCTTTCTCCCGGTCGGTCAGTCCATCGTAGGTCTCGCGTCCCTCGCCCGCCTCCACGCGCTTCAGATAGTCCGCCACCACCGCTTTGGCCACAGATGGGTAGAGGAACGCTTCGCCCCGCTTGGCCGCCCGGATCGCCTGCACCAGGTCGGAGACCGCCGCCCGCTTCAGGACATAGCCCGAAGCGCCGGCCTTGAGCAGTTGAAAGACGAACGACTCATCCTCGTGCATCGTCAACGCAAGGGTGTGAGTGTTGGGGAAGGCAGCTTTGATCTGTTTGGTCGCCTCGATCCCATTGATCCCGGGCATGCTGATGTCCAGCACGGCGACATCCGGTTTCAATGTTCTCACCAGATCTACGGCCTGCTGGCCGTCCTCGGCCTCCCCAACGACTTCGAAATCCGGCTCGGCCGTGAGGATCCGCTTGACCCCTTCCCGCACGATCGCGTGGTCGTCGGCGAGGAGCACTCGAATTTTTTGCGTCTTGGTCGATGGCACTGCCGACACCCTACCGTTCCATTCGGGTCCGGTCAAGGGACTCCTCCGGTCTGTGGCCGTCAGCGGAATTGGCGCCATGTTCGCGTCACTCCCAGCCTCGCGTCAACGATTAGTCCCCAGAGAGATGATCCGGCGATTGGCGAGATGTCGGCGGTTGTTACGCCGCCGGCTTCTGCTTCGCTCGCTCGAATGCCTCGGCGATGGGACCGACCGGCCGGCGTGTCTCCCGGGCATCGGAGACGGCGACGGACAGGAGCTCGAGCACCGCGAAGATCGCGACCACCCCGATGATGGCGGCAGCCAGCCACACCCACGCTGCTGCAAACATGTTCGCCCTCCTCTCTATACTTCTCGCCTATCCCGTCCTCCGGACGGGTCCGTGCGTCTTCAGGATAGATCCTTTGGTGGTTTCGCGCATATCGGCTCGCCGACCGATTTGCCCCTCCGCCGGGCGCCTGATCGTGTCGAGTCTGCGCCCTATCGCGTCGGAGGCGCGGGCCGGGTACGCTTGATTCCGGGTCGCGATCGCGATCACCAAGCCCTGCGCGAGCCAGGGGTATCAGTAGTAGAGGGGGACGTCCGTGCCTCAGACTCCTCACATCGAGCGGCACTTTACGGCAAGCGAGACCGTTAGAGACATTGTCATCGGGATGTCGGACGGGTTGACGGTGCCATTTGCGCTGGCGGCAGGACTGTCCGGTGCGGTGACCTCCACGCGGATTATCGTGACCGCGGGGCTGGCCGAGATCGTGGCGGGATCGATCGCCATGGGCCTGGGCGGCTATCTCGCCGCCCGGACAGACGCCGAGCACTATGCCAGCGAGCTGGAACGCGAACAGGCTGAAGTGGCCGGCGTGCCCGAAATCGAAGCCCAGGAAGTGAGGCAGGTCTTCCAGGGCTACGGCTTGACGGCGAAGGAAAGGGGCCCGATCGTAGAGGCGCTGCGGAAGCGCCCGGCCGCCTGGGTTGACTTCATGATGCGCTTCGAGTTGGGGCTCGAGAAGCCCGATCCGAAGCGGGCGCTCAGGAGCGCCCTGACGATTGCCGGGGCCTACGTGGGCGGCGGGTTCATTCCCCTCGCTCCATACATGTTTTCGGCCAGCGCGCCCGCCGCGCTTCCCTTCTCCGTGGCCGTCACCCTGTCGGCCCTACTGATATTCGGCTTCGTCAAGGGGCGCTTCACAGGCGCCAGGCCTCACCGCAGCGCTCTGCAGACCGCGCTCGTAGGCGGGCTCGCCGCGGCCGCGGCGTTTCTCATCGCCAAAGCCATCTCCTGAGACGGGCGCCCGCTCCGTCCCGCCGGACCAAACCCGGTTGTGCCGCCCGCTCATGCGGGGGGAGGGCTCCATCCCAGGATTGAGGCCTGACCCGTGGATCGGGCGCGCGCCCGATTGTCCCGAGATGGGTTTCGGCGAACAATGAGGGGGCAAGGGATGCGACCGGGCTCTCACCGGCAGCGGGCAGGGAGAGGGTGATGGGTATGTGGTTCGGCGGCACCGAATTGTGGATGCTCGTGTTTGGGGTGGCTGTCCTCGTGCTGGCGATCCGGCTGGCTCCGGTCCTGCCGGCTCGAGCCCGCTTCCTCGCCGGGGTCTTGATAGGCCTGAGCGCGCTCGTGGGGATGAGCTGGGTATTACCCCTCTATCCCGGGCACACCCCTGCATCGTCCGGGGTCCAGCTGCTGACGCTTCGCATGGTAGATTTCGCCTTCGAGCCGAACGTGATTCAGGCCGCCTTGGGGACTCCGATCAACCTTGAGCTGATCAACGGCGGGGACGTCACGCACACCCTGGTGATCCCGGGCCACATCCGGGTCACACTGCTTCCGGGCGAGCGGACGATCGTGGGGTTGGGCACGGTAGAGCCCGGGATGTACGACTTCTTCTGCGCTGCCCCCGGGCACCGCGGGGCGGGGATGACCGCCACTTTGGTCGTCGGGCCCGAGGGAATGGCGGTACGGTAAGATTGTGCGGAGAGGCCCTACGGCGGAGGGGAGGCCGTTTGTGGCAAGTCTTCTGGTCGTTCCGAGACTGGCGCCTGCGCGGAACGTTGTCTTCAGATTGGACGGCCGGCGTGTGGCCGGCGCGCAGTCCGTGGCTCTCGTGGGGTCGTTCAACGGGTGGGACCCGGCCGTTCACCGTCTCGAGTTATCTCCTGAAAACCAGTGGAACGTTGCGGTCACCCTCGCCCCTGGTGAGTATCCATATCTGTTCATCGTGGACGGCGTCCCTTGGAACGACCCCAGGGACGACGGCCGGGTTCCCTGCGAGTGGGGGGGCCAGTACTCCGTCCGAGCCGTGAGGTGAGCTTTGATGAAAACGCAATCGTCGAGGGGAATAATACGCCAGCAGCGTCAGCCAGGACGTGCTGCTGAAGCCGGCGGGCCTTGCTTAAGCTGCGGGCTTCTTCTCCCCGGCCAGCCGCCACTCGTGGAGCAAGCGACATCGTCCGGGTATTCCTGAACCTCCACGAGGCGCCGTTCTCGGAGGAGCGCCTTGAGGTCGCCCGGAGCAAAGCCGGCCGGAAGTGAACTAAACGGCTGGATGGAGACTCTGTGAGATTGCGGGGTGGAGGTATGAATCAGACGAAGTACGGTTTTGGGGCAGAGGTTCAAATGCCGTATGACGAAGCCGTCGGGCGTACCAAGGAGCTGCTCCAGGCCGAGGGGTTCGGGATGCTGACCGAGATCGATGTGCAGAAGACCATGAAGCAGAAGCTGAACGTCGAGTTCCGCAAGTACGTTATTCTCGGGGCCTGCAACCCGCACCTTGCGCATCGGGCCTTCGAAGCCGAGTTGGAGATCGGTCTCCTGCTCCCCTGCAACGTCGCCGTCTATGAAGACGCAGGAGGTAGCGTGGTGTCCATCATGGATCCCCTCGCCGTCCTGGGCGTTGTTGGAAACGAGCGGTTGCGGCCGGTCGCCGAGGAGGCACGGGCCCGGCTGGAGCGGGTCGTCCGAAAGCTCAGCCAGCGCGTCAAGGTGTGATTGCCGGGAGGAGGGGGTGAGGGTGATGATGTGGCCCTACGGGTACGGTGGCGGTTGGGGCTGGATGGGCGTGGGGTGGATCACGATGTTGGCGTTTTGGGTGGTGGTGATCGCGGGCGTCGTTGTCGCGGTCAGGTGGATGAACGCCCACGGCGGCACCGGCCAGGATCTCGAGACCCCGATGAAGATCCTTCGCCGCCGATATGCGGCAGGCGAGATCACCAAGGAGCAGTTCGACTCGATGAAGCGCGATGTGGCCGTTTGATGGAGGCACAGGCACACATGATGCGGATGCTTGTGGCGACCGATGGCTCGCAGCACGCGCTCAAGGCTGCAGAATGGGCCGCCCGGTTGGCCCGCGAGCTGCGGGGGGCGGAAATCATGGTGGTCCATGTCGGGCATATTCCAGCGATCGTGTTTGCCGGCGCCACCGCGGACTCGACGGTGGATCTCCGCAGCCTGGAGGAGGAAATGCAGCAGGCCGGCCGGGCGATTCTCGGCCAGACCGTGAAGGCGCTCGCCGGGCTCGACGAACGTGCGACGCACCACTATCGGCAGGGAGATCCCGCCGCGGAGATCTTGAGCGCCGCCCAAGAGCTCAAGGCGGATATGATCATCATGGGGTCACGCGGGCGAGGCCAGATCGGCGGGCTGATCCTCGGGAGCGTGAGCGAGCGCGTTCTGCACGGGGCGCACACCCCGGTGCTGATCGTCCGTTAGCCGATCCCGAGCAGCGGGCCGGAAGACCGGTTTAGGAGAGGCCCTCGCTACCTCCCCCCGCGTGATCTCTAAGACCTCCTCGTCAGGACTGGCTGGCCGGTACAGGGAGCGGCAGTTCGGCGACGACCTCGGTGCCGGTAGACGGCGCGGAGGTGATGCGGACGGTGCCTCCCAGGAGCGTAGCCCGCTCCTCCATGCCACCTAGACCGGCGCCGCCGCCGAGCGGGTTGCCGGACCGGCGCCTGTCCTGGAATCCGCGTCCGTTGTCCTTGACGCGCAGACGCAGCCGGCCATCGCTGAGGGCGAGCGCGACGTCGACACGGGTGGCTGCGGCGTGCTTGACGATGTTCCAGAGGGCTTCCTGGGCAATCCGGAACACCGCGGTCTCCAGCACGGGGTCCAAGCGGGCGTCACCGAGCTCGAGCTTGAGGCCTACCACCAGCCCCCGCGGCTCCACCTGGTGGTGGACATACCACCGCAGCGCGGCGGCCAGCCCCAGGTCGTCGAGAATGGTGGGGCGGAGGTCGTAGATCATCTTTCGGACCTCCTCGAGCGTCGCCTCCGCCAGCGCTTTGAGCCGGTCCAGTTCGTCCACCGACGCCCCCTGGCCCTGCTCGACGAGGTTGCGGAGCATCTCGACATTGAGAATGAGCGCGGTCAGCGACTGGCCGGTCTCATCGTGCAGCTCCCGCGCGATGCGCCGCCGTTCGTCCTCGTACGCGGTGAGGAGCTTCTTGATCAGATCGCTGCGGAGCCGTTCCTTGTCCTGCAGTTCATCGAGCAGTTGGGCTCTCTCGATGGCGACGCCCACTTCGCTCCCCACAGTCGAGAGGAGCGCGAGTTCGCGCTGGCTGAACAGGCGGCCTGACGGCAGCACGAGATTCATCAGTCCCACAATACCGGTGGTGGTGCGGAGGGGCACGCTGGCGTGTTGAGCCTTCACTCCTATTCTTTCAAGCCGCATGCAGTCCACGATATTCACGGGCTGCGTGAGCTCGTTGGCTTGAAGGAGGTCCAAACACCGGCAGGAGCCGTGCAGCGCCTTTCGTTCGTCGTGCTCGAAGCCAGGAGGAAGCTGGTAGGCGGCCGCAAGTTCGTAGGTTCCCGTCACCGGGGCGTGGAGGAACGCCCAACCGGTGTGCAGCTGGAGCAACCTGCCGGCCTGATGGAGAACTTCTTCCAGCATGTCCTCAACCCGCCCGGTCCGGGAGAGGGCGGCGCTGATCTGGCTGAGGACGACCAACCGTTGGGCCCGTCCGACGGATCGCAGCTGGATGCCGGCGCCGAACACAGCCACGGCAAGACCGCCCAGGAACTCGGAGGCGGCGATCACCTGTGGCGTGCGCTCGACCCAGGCCCACCCGATCTGGTTGATCCCGATGGCGAGCAGACCGGCGAAGATCGCCCGTGTGGCGACGTCGTCGAGGATCTGCTCCGTGCGCCGGTAGGCCTCCGCCGTCAGCAGGAATGCCATCCCCGCGGCCAGCCCTGCAACGAGGCGGGCGGTGCCTGTAGATTCCTGCTTGCTCAGCAGCACGATGACGGCGGCGGTGACGAGCCCACCGAAACCCAGGAGGCCGGTCTGGACAATCCCCCGCGCGCGGGGATCGCGGGAGGCGGTGCCGGTGAGAAAGAATCCCGCACCGGCGAGCAGCAGCGCGCTCCGGATGCCCATGAGCGGGAGGATCGGAGCGGCCGTGAGCATCCACACCTCGACCAACGCCTGCCCGGCCAGCAGCGCAGCTCCGGCGGTCCACCAGATGACGTACGAGAACCGGGTCTCGAAGTACTTGGAAACGAGGAGGAACACGACCGCGACCTGGATCCCAAGAGCGATCGCAAGGATGACGAACAAAAGCTCCATAGGCAAGCCTCCTTTGCTCATTTCAACCTTGGGAGGGGCGGTCCTGCCCATGGGCCGCGTTCATCGGCGATGCCGCTCACCGCCCGGCGGCGGCCGGCTGTTGTTTCGTCCATTCCGTCCGTCCACAGAGGCGATAATCGGGTGCTGAACCGATATTCGCAGCCGCCGCCGCAGGCTATGAATAAGGTGAGGCTCGGGCCGGACTCGTCCAGGTCCGGCCGCGGAGGTGATGTCGATGCCGATGATCCGTGTGCGGCCGATGCTCCTCAAATCGCCGTTCCGGTGGGATCCGTGGCAGGAAATGGAAAACCTTCGGCTTGCGGTCGACCGCGTCGGCGGGCGGTCGACCGTGGGAGCTCAGGCGGGAGCGGATGGGGAGGCTTCCATGCCGGAGGCGGACCTCTACGACGCGGGCGTGGCCTTCGAGGTCAGGGTGGACCTGCCTGGTGTGCGGCAAGAGGAACTGGACATCACCGTGGGAGGCAGCGTACTGACGATACGCGGACAGCGAGATCCTGACGGCCCGCGAGATGAGACCTATCTGTGTTGTGAGCGTCCCGCCGGACCGTTCGAGCGCACAATCAAGCTGCCCGAGCCGGTCAACGTTGAGCACGTCCAGGCAACATTGAGCCACGGCGTGCTGGAGATCACGCTGCCAAAGAACCCGTCCGGGGGCGCGAAGAAAGTGGCGGTCACGGCGGGCGAGCGTCGCGAGGACCGGTCTCCTCATGGCGGCAACTGAGGCCCACCCCTCGGCGGATTCCTACTTGAGCGTCAGCAGGTAGGCGACCAAGGCCCTCAAGTCGGCGTCGGAAAGTTTGTCGAACGCGGGCATGCTGGATGGAGGAAAGGTCTGGGGGGATCAACCGGAATATTCAGCAATTTGATGCTCGCGGGGGACCTTCAAGGGGGCTCCGTGCGCGGGACCCGGACCGGGCCAGGAAACTGACCACCGGGCCTGCAGCGGCCGGGGCCCTCCTGATTTTGAGCCCGTGACGGCGCGGAAGCAAGGACATCGAACACCCTCACTCCTCGCCCGACCTGGAATCAGGCGGCCGACCTATTCCGGGTGGATGGGGCCTCGCGGTATCGTGATGGTGGACTCAGGACACGGCGAGGGTGCAGAACGATGTGGCCAAGCATGTTCGGACCTGGATGGGGCTGGGGAGTGCTGGTGACGTCGGCGTTCTTGTTCATCGTGCTCGGGGTCCTTGGGTTCCTCTTCCTGGTCATCTACGGGTCGCCCCGGCAGGCGGAGGAGTCCGTCGAGCACCTCTGGCACCGGTTCGAAGAGGGAGACCTCACCCGCCAGGAGTTCGAGCGCTACAGGCGGGCCGGTCGTGCGCGGCTAAGCGCACGAGAGGCTCACAAGTGAAGTGAGGAGGTGGGTTCGATGGCAGTCAATCCGCAGATCATGGAGTATTTCGACGATCCGCCGCTGGCGCGGAAGATATTCAGCAGCACTAGCTTTGCCTGGTTGTGGCTGATCGTCCGCGTATGGCTTGGCTACAACTGGGTTGAGGCCACGATCTCGCACAAGATCGGGAATCCGGCCTGGGTGAAGACCGGAGAGGCGGTCAAGGGATTCTGGCAGCACGCGATCGCCGTTCCTGCGAACGGCAGGCCCCCGATCGAGTACGGCTGGTACCGGGAGTTCCTGGCATGGCTGCTGAGCATGCATGCCGAGGTGTGGGTGGGCAAGCTCGTGGCCTACGGGGAGCTTCTGATCGGCATCGCGTTGATTCTCGGAGCGTTCGCCGGGATCGCGGCGTTCTTCGGGGCCCTGATGAACTGGAACTTCATGATGGCGGGCACGGCGAGCACGAATCCCGTGCTGTTCGCCGTCGCCATCCTGGTGATTCTTGGCTGGAAGGTCGCGGGGTACGACGGGCTGGATCGGTACCTGCTCCCGCTGCTGGGCACGCCGTGGCGGCCAGGCCGGATGTTCCCTCATAAGACTCACGTGGCGCCGGCCTGAACTGCCACACCGTCCGAGGGGAAGGGGCGTGGGATCAGCGGATCGCTGGTCCCACGTTTCTTTAATCAATATGCCTCTCTCTCCGATCTTGCCTCTTCTTTGGGGCACCATCGGAGGAGGCAGGCTTTGGCGGCATTGATCGCCAGGGCCCCCGAGCTCCCGTAAGCCCGGCGTCTGACGGGCCCCTCCCCTCCCCGCCTGAGCGAGGATCATCTCTGCGCCCGATCGCCTGTGAGGGTGTGGCTGCTTACACTGAGCACGAGTATTCAACGGGGGGGATGATCGTATGCGACAGAGTGCGGTGGTGCTCGCGATTGCACTTGCCCTGGCTCTCGTTTCGCCCGCGTTGGCGCAGCCGTTCGCGGACACGCCCACGAACCACTGGGCGTACGATGCGATCGCTCAGCTGGCGGCGAAGGGTCTGGTCGAGGGATATCCGGACGGGACTTTCAAGGGCGATCGAGCGATGACGCGGTACGAGATGGCGATGGTGGTCGCGCGGCTGCTGGCGCGAATTGAGAGCCTCCAAATCCCGGCCCCGGCGTCCCCATCGAGACCCGAAGTGACCGCGACGGACCTCGATACGATCCAGCGCCTGGTCAACGAATTCCGGACAGAGCTGGAAGCGAAGAACGTACGGCTCGCAGGGATCGAGGAAGAGCTGAGCGCGATGAAAGCCAGGCAGGACAACATCCGGCTGACAGGAGCGTACCACTTCCGCTATGACATGCAGCGCACCGCCTCGGGCGCGCCGCTGGCAGGCAACGGCAACCCCCAGACCGGATCGACCGATGCCGGGCAAAGCGCGCTCGGGAATGTCGCCAAGCAGATCTTCAAGCTCGGGTTCGACGGCAGCGTGACCCGGGATCTCCACTTTATCGTGGCGCTCCTGACGGGGACCGGATTCCAGGCCTTCAACAGCAGCCAGGTCGGGTTCGGGGCGACCCCCGCGCAGGGCGCCTTCGGCACCATCGACAACGCGTTCCTGGACTGGAAGAACGCATTTGGATCGCCCGTGGAGATCTGGCTCGGCCGGTTCGGCGGGACGACTCCTCCTGGGACGACCTACCCGGTCCAGTTCGGCCCGTTCGGGCTGCTCATGAACACGGCCACAGATACCTGGCAGGACACGACCGCCGACAGCGGGGCCAATGTGGTGGACGGCCTCCGGATCGCGGCACGCTTCAAGGACCTGGGGGACCTGCACGTCCAGGGCGTGGCCGTCCGCGTCACCGGCGGCATCGGGGCGACCACCTATGCCAGCGGTGAGGACGCCTACGGCATCGACGCCAACCTGGGGGTTGCCGACGGGCTGCGGTTCGGCGCATACTACGTCGGGAACACCATCCAGCAGTCCGGGGCAGCGCCGTTTACCGGGCCGGCGTCCTTGGGTGTGCTCTATCACCTGTACGGTCCCAGCGGACCGTCCTTCAACCCGGTGACGGGGCACTGCCCGGTGGACGCAACCGGCATTCAGTGCCCGGCGTTGGGGAACGGGTACGGGGCATATGTCCAGTGGGACATCGCCGAAGGGATTCATCTGGACGGCGAGTGGGCTCAATGGAACGACAGCGTCTTGGGGGGCAACGACAACGGCTATCAGGCCCTCGTCACCTGGGATCTCAAGGAACTGCTGAATCTTGGGTCCCCGCTGACTCTGGCGACCGGCTACCTGCACTATGGCCAGAACTTCTATCCCCCATACGGGGCGGCCGATGCCGACATCGCCATGGGCGACTTCCTCTACCCGGGAAACGTGCAGGCATTTACGGCAAACGTCACCTTCAATCCCACCGCCCAGTGGACGCTTTACGGCACCCTGATCTCCGGAAGCTTTATCTCCAACGGGCAGAGCGTCTCGGAATACGAAGCGGGCGCGAAGTGGGGGTTTGCGAACAACGCGGACGTCACGTTTCTGTACCGCAATGCAACGATCAACAGCGTCAGTCAGTTCCAACTGTACCGAGCGGAGGTGGATTATCAGTTCTAGGAGCGAGCAGCCAGCCCTCCTACGGCGGGTCCATCCGCCGGAGGCGGATTCGAAAGGAAAGGGGTGAACGCAATGCGACACAGGCACCTGATGGTCCTGGCGATCGCGGTCATGGGGACGGCCATCCTGGGCAGCAGCGTGTGGACGCCCGGTACGCCCGTTCAGGCCGCCGGGACGACCGTGACAATCCCGGGAGATTCCTACCTCCCCACGGCGCTCATGATCGAGGTGGGACAGACCGTCACCTGGGTCAATAAGGACAGCGACCCGCATGTGACCGCGAGCGCGCTCGGCGCTCCGGAGGAGTTCATCCTCCCCACCGCCTCGGGGAAGTCGTC
>Ga0209804_1000716_pt1 | contig 24427 bp, 15 predicted proteins | sample GraSoiAngelo_139_FD_185896 | JGI IMG/M metagenome (GOLD analysis project Ga0209804, IMG submission 185896) | Grasslands soil microbial communities from the Angelo Coastal Reserve, California, USA - 14_0929_12_20cm (SPAdes) (version 2) | ecosystem: Environmental > Terrestrial > Soil > Grasslands ... | reverse complement strand
GGATTGTCCAGTCGGAACCAGAATGCGTTGCGGGAGTGAAAAACTTGTAGTGAAGACCTTTTGACACCTCGAACGTAGAATCAGCAACTTCCGGAAAAATCATAGTCCGGTTGTCAAAGTCGGGTTAGCAGAGGACACACTGCGACGCTTGAACGCGGATATTCTCTTCCTTGGAGTAGACGGGTTTGATGTTGAGCATGGCCTCAGCACGCCCAACCTGCTAGAAGCCCGAGTCAACCGCGCTATGATGGATGTGGCTAAGACAACGGTTGCGGTGTGCGATTCCAGCAAGTTCGGCAAGAGAAGTCTGTCACTCATTGCGCCACCGACAACGATTCAACGGGTGATTACGGATAAGGGAATCCGTAAGTCAGACCTGGGTGCGTTGAAGAAATCGGGTGTTGAAGTAACCCTTGTCTAAGATACATATAATGAGCGGTTTGGGACCGGCTCAGCCTGGGGATTGGAGAGCGCCCGATCTTCGAGTTGTTTCGTTTGCTTGCTATTTTTGTTTCTTAATTTTCTATAGCTTCCGACGCATCTCTTGGTGTGTGCTTTGGATGGGAGGGCCTGTTTGATCGAAACACTCGACAACCTACTCGAGGCGCCGGAGGAAGAAAAGGAAGCCCGGGGAACGCGCTACACTCCGAAGGAAATTGTTCAGAAACCGACTTCCTGGCGCGTCACTTTCAAGAAATTCGAACAACAGCGCAATGAGATTCGCCAATTCCTGAGAGCAGCCGGCCTCGGTGATTCCAAGTCATCTACGCGCCCCGTGGTCTATCTTGTAGGAGCGGGCACGTCGGACTACACCGGTCGCGCGCTGGCAATTTTGTTACGCCGCACGTGGGGCTGCGATGTCTGGGCGATTCCGAGCACGGAGCTGCTGACCAACCTGGAAGACTATATTGTCCCAGACCGCAATTATCTCTGGATTTCTTTCTCCCGCTCCGGTGATAGCTCGGAAGGAGCAGCCCTCCTTGAGACCGCCATTGAAGCTTATTCCAACATTCCGCATCTGCTGGTAACGTGTAACGAGAAGAGCCGAATGGCGCGGGTCTGCGCGAGCGCCCCGAATCGCGCGCTCACATTTGTTCTCGATGAGTCGGTGAACGATCGTGGACTGGCCATGACCAGTTCCTACACGAACATGGTCGTGGCTGGGCAATGCCTGGCGCATATCGATTCGTTCGCTGCCTACGAGGAGACGCTCAATACGCTTTCCGAAGCCGGGAGCAGGTTCCTGAAGCGAGTCCAGGAGTGCGCTCCGGCTCTGGTGCAACGTGGATTCTCGAAAGCGTGTTTTGTGGGCTCCGGCGCACTCCATCCGGCGGCGCAGGAGTCGGCCTTGAAGCTGCTGGAGCTGACGGCGGGAAAGATTCAAACCATGTCCGACTCCACGCTGGGCCTTCGACATGGCCCGATGTCGGCACTCAACGACGAAACCCTGTTTGTCAGCTTTCTTTCACGAGATCAGCGCCGACGCCGGTATGAAAAGGATCTTCTTCAGGAGATCGCGAGCAAGAAGCTTGGGAAGATTCGCGTAACCGTTTCGCCCGACTCCGACGAGGATGTGGCTGGGCTGGTGGACGAAATTTTCTGCCTGCATGCGCCGCAACTCCGCGATGAATATCGTGCCCCGGTTGATGTGATGTTGGCGCAGTCACTGGGCCTGTTCTCTTCGCTGAAGTTGGGCCTCAGGCCGGACTCGCCCAGTCCGAACGGTGCGATCAGCAGAGTCGTGAATCACGTCAGCATTTACCGGTAGCCGTCCAGTTCGTGGATGCCGCCGAAGCATCCTTTTTGCAACCATCCACTGCTTTGGTGCGCGACTCCAGAACGCAACTGCGATTCGAGAGTCGCGCGACTCGGAAGGGCAGAGTCCAACCATGCTTGAGCACTTCGAAACGGCCGAGTTTTTGTTGACACATTCGCTGGTGACGGCCGGCCCCATTCCGACGGCTCACGATCCCGATGGAGTCTATCCTTACGAGAGTTTTTGCGAAACCAGCCGGCGCCCCTCTCTGAAGGAATACCGCATGGTGACGATCGAGAACGCCAGGATTCGCGTAAAGATTTGTCCGGATCTTGGTGGCCGGGTCTGCTCGATCTTCCTGAAGGAGAGTGCAACCGAGTCCCTCTACTTCCCTAACGTGGTTCGGCCTGTGCGGATACTCCCGCGCCAGGCATTCACCGGCGGCGGAATCGAGGTCAGCTTTCCCATCTCGCACACACCGGTGGAGATCGCGCCCGTACTCTACTCGGTAACGAAGGACTCCGGGAGCATCTACCTCTCCTGCGGCGAAAAAGAAATTCGATATGGCATGAACTGGACGGTCGAGTACTCGCTCGGCGAAGAAGACACGTTCCTGACTCAGAGAACCGTGTTCTTCAATCCCGACGCGGAGCCTCACCCGTGGATGTCCTGGTCCAATGCGGGTGTACCTGCGCGGCCCGATACCGAATTTCACTTTCCTAATGGACCGGTTCTTGCTCACGGAGGTCTTGTTCGGGTCATCGATTGGGGCACGGAAGGCCCGCGGCGCCAGTCGGACGTGCAACGCATGACGGGGTATTTCTGGAGAAATCCGGACTGCTGCGCGTTCGGCGTCTTCACTCCGAGCCTCGGAACAGGCCTCTACCACGTGGCAGATCCTTCGGCGGTGCCCGGCATAAAGCTGTGGAGCGACGGCATTGGACGCGACGAACATTGGGTGAGTCAATACACGCTCGACGGCGAGCAATGTCTCGAAATCCAGGCCGGCCCTCTAGTCGATCAGTCGATCAAAGATGTGCTCCAGCCCGGACAATTGCACTACCACGTAGAGTTCTGGATTCCTTCGGCGGACCGCCGTAACATTCGGGAAATCCAGCTGCCTGACCCTGAACTCAGACCTCTTGGCGATGTCCCACTCTTTGGCTGGGCGCGCAATCAGGAAGTAGGCATATGGCTGCGGCTTGTCGAGGCGCATCAAGCCCACGATCCAACTCAAGTTCCGTCACCACCTGGTCTCGACAGCAATCAGTGGGCAATGAGCGGTTGCACGGAATTAGGCGATGCTCTCTCCTGGGTTGCATCTTTCGCACAGGGCAATGAGCGTGATCGCTGGCTGTTTCAGCATGGCGCCTGGTTGGCAGGGCGCGGAGAGACAGATGCTGCCTTGCAGGTATTGTCCCAATCAGCGGACGATCGCGCGCACGCTTTGTCCGGAAGACTGTACCTCTATAAGAACGATGCGCGATCAGCGGCGGAGCGCCTCCGCGCGATCAAATCCGAAGCAATCGCTCTTCACCCACAGGTTGTGGTCGAACGCGATCGAGCGCTTGCCTCGCTCGGGCGGGAAACTCTGGAAGAGCGCGCACAGTGGCTCGCAGCGGTATCTGCCCTGGACGATGAATGGGTCGCTGAACGTCGCGCGAGCCTGTTGATCGACAAGGGAGACCTCCGAGCCGCCCTGAACGTGCTCGAGACCACTCGCTTCCAACTGGTCCATCAGAGATACGAACGGACTCGTCTGTGGAGACAGGTAGAACGCGCGCTGGGATTGGAACCCGTCGATTGTCTCGCATGGCTGGGAGAAGACGACCTGGCGGAGTTTGGGGCATACCGCGAGCATCCGACAGAAGGATATTGAGAACGCAAATACATTTCGTCCGGAGATGCCATCTTGGCCAAAGGTAATCGGGTAGTTCTTGCCCACGTTCTTTTGCTAGTCGTTTGCATCTTGGCCCTCCCCTGTTTGGTTAGCGCGCAGAGGGATGAGTCGCTTGCCATCATGCCGTTGCCCGCGAAGTTCCAGGTGGGCCAGGGGGAGTTCGTCATCGATGGCAGTTTTGGTATCGAGTTGAAGGGATACAAGGAACCTCGCCTCGGCCGGGCGCGCCAGCGTTTTCTCGATACTCTCTCGCGGGAGACGGGAATTCCCTTGTGGCGCGAGGCGGTCGTTAATCAGGCCCACTTCATCGTCGAGACCGGAGGACCAAGCGCGCCCGTCCAGCGGGTGGACGAGGATGAGTCCTATCACCTTGCGATCTCAACGACCGACGTCCAGTTGAAGGCCGCGAACCCGCTCGGCGTTCTCCGTGGCCTACAGACCTTCCTGCAACTGGTGCGAGTCGCACCGAAAGGATTCACTGTTCCGGTGGTCACAATTGACGACAAGCCACGCTTCCCATGGCGTGGACTGCTGATCGACTCCGGCCACCGCTTCGTTCCGCTTCCAGACGTGAAGCGCAACCTAGATGCAATGGAAGCGGTGAAGTTGAGCGTCTTCCATTGGCGCTTTGCCGATAACGCGGGCTATCACATCGAGAGCAAGAAATTCCCATTACTGCAGGCGAAGGGTTCGGGCGGATTTTACTACTCGCAAGATGAGGTGCGCGATGTAATCGCATATGCCCGCGACCGTGGGATCCGTGTTGTCCCAGAATTCGATATGCCATGCCACACGACATCGTGGTTCCAAGGCTATCCCGAACTCTCGAGCGGCCAGGTTCCAACCAACAGCTCGGCGATCGATCCCACCCGCGAAAGCACGTACAAGTTTCTTGCCGGCTTCATCGGCGAAATGACTTCCCTGTTTCCCGATACCTACATTCACCTCGGCGGCGACGAGTGCGACCCGAAGGAGTGGGAGGCCAATCCGCGGATTCGTGAGTACATGCAAGAGCACGGGATAAGAGATGCCGCGGCGCTCCAGGCATCGTTCACGGCCAGACTCCAGAAGATCGTTGCCGACCACAAGAAAATCATGATGGGCTGGGATGAGGTGCTGGGTCCTGACACGCCGAAGGACGTCGTGATTCATTCATGGCGTGGTCCCAAATCACTGGCAGAAGCGGCCAGGCACGGAAACCGTGGAGTTCTCTCCTCCGGCTACTACATCGACTTAAATCAGTCGGCGGCGGAGCACTATTTGATCGATCCGCTGGGCGACGCGACTACGAAGACACTCACACCAGAAGAGAAGAGTCGTGTGCTCGGCGGCGAGGCGACGATGTGGACCGACATCGTCTCGCACGAAAATATGGATAACAGGATCTGGCCACGGACTGCCGCTATTGCCGAGCGCCTATGGTCGCCCGAAGAAGTGCGCGATATCGACTCGATGTACCGGCGCCTTGCGGTCGTCTCGCAGAAGCTCGTCTACCACGGCTCACGTCACAAGCTCATCACCGACGAAATGCTGCAGCGAATGACTGGTGATCCGAATCCGGTCGCGCTGAAAGTTCTCGCGGATGTAGTCCAGCCGCCGAGGGAATATCAACGGCAGGATCTGCGCACGTTTACGGACTTTACGGCGATCAATCGACTGGACGATGCTGTGCCTCCGGAGAGCGACACGGCCCGGGAGTTCGACAACATTGCGAAGCGGATCGCCGCCGGAACCGCCACTCCGCACGACTGGAAGCAGGCAGAGGATTGGCTGGTGCTGTGGCGAGATAACGACGCGAAGTTGCAGCCACTGCTGGCCCGGTCATTCCTGACACAAGATCTGACTCCAGTTTCCCGCAACCTCTCGCAAGTCGCAGAAATCGGCTTGAAGGCTTTGGATGATTTGCGTGAAAAACGTCCCGTGAACGGAGACATGCGGCAACGCAATATCGAATTCCTGAAGGCGTCGTCGAAACCACAGGCAGTGCTGCTCCTGATGGTGGCACCGTCCGTGGAACTGCTGGTAGAAGAAACACAGGCCGAGTAGTACTTAAATCCGGCGTACTCGGGCGCTTGGATGGCACCCTGAAGCCATGTCTGGCGTGGGATTTCCAATCTTTTGGTACTCTGAGCCTTATCTACGGTTTGGTTAGCTAAGGCTCAAGATGCGCCGATCGCCTAGAAACCTAAATTTCGCTTGTAATCATGCTAGTCTGACCCACTTTGGCGGCGTTTATTTCCTCCAACAATTTATACGAGTGCTGCAATTGCGTGACTTCCTCGCTCGCCACTTGGCCTACCCCCGCGTCAACAGCGATTACAGCGTATCCCAGATGCTGCTCGCGTTGATCGATCCCATTATCTTAGGACTGGATCGTATCCACAGGGCGTCGCTCTTACGCTCTACCGGAACCTTTCAGTACCTCACCGGATTGCAGAGCTTTCCCGATCCCCAGACGCTACGCCGATTCTTATTGAACGCCCCAGCCTATCTCCGGGAACAGCTACATCCGCCAATGATCGATTGCTCCAAAGGTTGGTTCACTTGCCGGAGTACCGCTCGCGTCTCATCTTCGATCTCGACAGCACCGTGCTCACCGTATTCGGTCATCAAGAAGGGGCTGAGGTGGGCTACAATCCCCGCTATCGCGGCCAGCGATCCTATGACCCGCTGCTCTGCTTGGAAGCCAACTCCTCGCCCGGCCAGGCTCTCGCGTGATACCGTGGCCACACGCAGGGCGGAGGAACCGGTGGCGACCACGTGCAGCGGCAGACGCCGTCGGCGCAGGCGGTCCCATTGTCCCTTGAGGCGTACCGCCCAGTCTGGCAGGTGATGGATCTCGTCCAGTAGAAGGACAGCTGGGCCGTGCTGCGCGCGAGTTTCTGCCTCCGTCCAGCAACGCTCCCAGAAGCCAGGCAGTGCGGCGTCGGGCTCGCCGCCAGCCATATAGATGTCTGCCTTGCCGAACTCCCCGTGCCAAGTCCAGCAGCAGCGTGGTCTTGCCTACCTGCCGCGGCCCGTAAACAGCTGAATGCGCCTCGGAGCCGGCTCCCGCAGCCGCCAGTGCGTCGGCAGGCTTCGAGCCACATTTCTGCCACGTCGGTTTTGGGTTGTAATAGCAGATGCAATACTAGCCCTCTGGATGGTGCTCCTCGTGGCTGTTGACATGCACCCTGTGGGGGACGATCTTCCCTTGTATTTGTTTACCGCGTCTGACTATTTGAAAGGGGCTTTGTGAGAAGGGTGTCGCGGCAGAGTTCTTGTTGTACGTTGCGACACAGTGGATAGAGGTAAATGTCTTTGGGAACGAGGCCCTGGGTTCGGTGTTCGCGATCCATTCTTCCGCGTCCTTGCGTTTGCCCCACTCTGATCCAGTTTGCAGCTCGATAGCAAGTGCCACGGAATCGCTGTGCGTCCACCAGGGTTTCCAGCAACAACGGCCAGTAGCCATAACGACGCTCCCAGTCGATCGGAACTTGACGTGCGCTCTGCGCCAGAATCTTGCTCGCCATTCCCTTGACACGAACCCAGGGCAGCACCAAAAAGCGGCTATTATTCACGATCCGCTGTAGATGGCTCGCTCTTTGCTCCGCGTTCCAGCCGATCCACTCGTCGCGCGCTGCCATCTTCCAAGCCGGCGAGGACCACAACAAACAGGCGAGGAGCGATCTTTCCTTCTGCCCGGATCGCACCACATAACGCAGATTGGCTCCCACCGGGACCCGGTAGCGCAAGTAGTGGTGGCGTTCCATCAGCTCCGTCCACAACTGACTCTGGTCACGGCTCTCGACTAGCTGCATCGCAAGCGGTTCGAACTCTCCCGCGCTTCCTTCCACTCCGGCTTGTGGCGCACTGGCTTCCGTAAGCTGGATGTGGCGTGGCCCACGCGGTCCCGAGTTTTGTACCGGCGGCAGCCTCAGCCACCCCTGATCGCGCAGATGTTCTAGCAACTGGCGGCATTCCTGATCTTTCAATCGTCCGTTCGCCCGCTTCCACTCCAACAGCTCACACACGGTGCGCGCTATTTCCGTTACTGCCAAACCGGCATAATCCCGCGCCAGCTCGCGCATTAACTCCAGCTCCTGCCCGGAGAAGATGCGCCCACAGAAGCGCAAGGTAACAGGAGCCCTCCTCGGGTTCTCTCGGGACCAAGAAGCGTAAGAGCCTAGAATCATGGTTATGGTTGAAGAGTGGCTGCGGCATTCGCCACCGGCGCGGCACACCAGGCAACCGACTCTCGGGGAAGTGCAGGTTCTGCCCTGGCTGGCGGCCGGCCGAGAGGAGCCACCACCGTCTTAGGCGGAGAAGGCGAGAAGCCATCTCCGGGAGCTCCGCGGCGGGGTGGCACCAGAGCCAGGATCTGGCTCTTGTCCTTACTTACCAGTAATTCGATCAGCCCATCCAGCGGGTTCTTCCTCTGCTGCCGGGCGCTGGCCAGGATGCTGCTGAGCACGGCTTGTGCGCGAGCTCCTTTCTCGGTTCGGTTCCCGCCCCAGTTCTTGCGCGCCACCACCAGCGGGCGCAAGGCGCGCTCAGCGGCATTGTTGGTCGCATCCAGACCCGGACAATAAAGAAAGGTGAACAGGTACGGCCGCTCCCGCTGCAGATGTTTGGCCAGCCTGCGGTTGGCCGAATCGCGACAGCGGCGCGCCAACCAGCGATCCAACTCGGCTTCTAACCGTCCCGTAGCCGTCCACAACCCGTGGCGCGAGATCTCGTGCTTCTGATATCGGTCCCGCAAAGCCAAACCTTTTTCTAGGATGGCTTTGACTTGGTGCGGGAAGCGGGCGGCGGCCGGAGTGGATACCGCAGCCATATCGCGGCAGCGGCGAAGCAGATGCGAGATGCAACTTTGATGTCCCGCTCGCAGAAACTTGTAGTACACCGCCCAGCCGTCGTGGGTCAGCCAGCCCGGGTAATCGGCTCCGATCAGCGAGGCGGCTTGTTCCACGCAAGCCGCAGATGGTACCTGTTTGTAATCTTCGGTGCCTGGGCTCATCAACAGATCGTCGACAAAGACTGTATGCGGGTCATCGCCATCGGGATGCGCGATTGCGAAGAAAACCAGGGTTTGGTCCCTCCGCGCAACGTATGCCTTCAAGTCTTGCCGATCCAGCAGCAAATAATGGTGCGCCGGAGCATCGTGTAACGGAAGCGGAGTCCCGTTCGTCATGATCTCCTCAAGCGTCGGTCGTGCTTCTCCGGGCGGAAAAACTCCATAAAGGCTAGGGTATTTGCTCTCAGGCAGATGAGGAGAAATGACGGGTGACGTAGAAACCATTTCCACACTATCTCCCCGCAGGAGGGTATATCGTCCCCTCCATCGCAATACTCAAACTGCCGAGTGGCGCGATGTCTATACCTGTGATCACTTCGGACTGAAGGAGAGTGGACCTTCGATCGGTGACAATGTCGGAAATGCGATCTATGCCAAATCGGGAAACGGCATCGTCTACGACGGGGCTGTCCGCGACATCAATGGCCTAGAAGAACTGCCGGACTTCGTCGCTTTCGTTCGGGCTTACGATCCTTCGCACCACTACGGATCGCTGAAGACCGGCCGACTTCTGAACTCAACGATGGTGAGCATCAATGCGCCGACCCGCATCGGCCATGTCATGGTCATGCCGGGCGATGTGGTGCTGGGACGCAACGGTGGGGTCATCTTTATTCCACCGCAACTGGCTGAGCAGGTCGTCAAATACTCGGAAGAGACACACCTGCGCGACATGTTTGGACACCAGCGATTGCAAGAAGGCAAATACACCGCAGGCCAGATTGACGCCCGCTGGACGGATGCTATTGAGCAGGACTATTACCAATGGCTGAAGCAAAATGAAGACCATCTGCCTTTTCCAAGAGCCCGAATTGAAGAGATCTTGAGGGAGCACAAATAGACCGTTTGTTTGTGCACAGCTTCGTTCGAAGGTTCAAGAATCCACTCTTTTGACAGCAAAGGACCATGGTGACAACGAGACGACTTCGTAGACTGGGGGTTGTTCGCTGGCGTAGCTCTTGCATTTCCTCTTGAGGCGCAGGTACAAACCGAAGTTCCTGCCGTGGTTCCCGGTGCTAAGCCCGTAACGGTGGAGCGAATCAAGATTCACGCAACGGCGCTGGAGGGGAGCTTGGAGGGGGACGCGGTCGATCGGGAAGTGTTTGTCTTTCTCCCTCCCGGCTATGCGCAAGAGAGATCTCGGCGGTATCCGGTTGTCTATGCACTTCATGGATATTCCATTGGCGCGGAGCAATGGACCCATGAAATCCATGTACCGCAGACCATAGAAGGCGCTTTCGCGCAGGGCGCCAAGGAGATGATCGTGGTCCTCCCCGATTCGAAGACCGTCCATAACGGATCGATGTATTCAAGCTCGGTGACAACCGGAGACTTCGAGCAATTCATTGCGCACGACGTGGTCGCATACATCGATGCCCATTACAGGACACTCCCAAATCGGGAGAGTCGTGGATTGGTAGGCCATTCGATGGGCGGATACGGCGCGACGCATCGGCATGAAGCATGCCGATGTGTTCGGCAGCCTGCACATCATGAGTCCGTGCTGTTTGTCGCCCCGCGCGGCCGGCGCTGCAAATCCAGAAATCCAAAAAGCACGGGAGGAGGTGACGACTCCTGAGGAGTCAGCTAAGCTACCATTTCCAGCGCGAGCCCAGCTTGCAAGCGCGGCGTGGTCTCCAGATCCGAAAAATCCTCCCCTTTATCTGGATCTGCCGACCAAGAATGGCGAAGCTCAACCGGATGTGCTCGCCAAGTGGACGGCAAATGCACCGTTGGCTTTCATCGATCAGTACATCGGCAATCTGCGTCGGTATCGCGCAATCGCGAATCGATGTCGGCGATCAGGACCGCTTACGCGTGGACACGGAAAAGCTGCACGATGTTCTCGACAAATATGGGATTGCGAACAGCTTCGAAGTCTACTCTGGCACGCATACGAGCAAGGTCGCCGATCGTTTTCAGAACCATGTAATGCCTTTCTTTAGCAAGAATCTATGTTTTCAGGCAGGTTGCAAGTAAGAGCAGTTGAACCTCTTCCAGGAGAAAACATGAACCAGTTTGGGAAGTTCATACTAGCCGTCTTAATCGCCTGTTTTATCTTCATCACCTGCGCCGCGACAGCACAGGACAATTCCAAGCTTCCCTACATGGATCCGAAACTGTCGCCCGAAGAGCGCGCGGCGGATCTGGTCCACCGCATGACGCTTGAAGAGAAAGCGTCGCAACTCGTCAATCAGGCGCGAGGGATTCCCCGTCTCAATGTCCCGGCGTACGACTGGTGGAGCGAGGCTTTGCATGGGGTCTCTGTTAACGGCACCACAGAGTTTCCCGAGCCCATCGGACTCGCGGCGACGTTCGACGTGCCACGCATTCATGAGATGGCGACAACGATTGGTATCGAAGGCCGGATCAAACACGCTCAGGACGAACGCGCCGGCCACTCCAACATCTTTGAGGGTCTCGACTTCTGGGCGCCGAACGTAAACATCTTCCGCGATCCACGCTGGGGACGAGGGCAGGAGACCTACGGCGAGGATCCATTCCTGAGCGCGCGCATGGCGGTCGCTTTTGTCACTGGCATGCAAGGCGATGATCCTCACTACTATCGCGTGATCTCGACACCTAAGCATTTCGCCGTGCACAGCGGCCCCGAGCCCACACGCCATTTTGCGGACGTCGATATCAGCAAGCACGATCAGGAAGATACTTACCTTCCTGCCTTTCGCGCTGCCGTAGTTGAAGGTCACGCGGGATCTGTGATGTGCGCTTACAACGCGATCAACGGCGAGCCTGCCTGTGCTAGTCAGTTCTTACTGCAGCACATACTGCGTGGCGCCTGGCAGTTCCAGGGCTATGTAGTCTCCGACTGTGGTGCTGTCCGCGATATTTTTAGCGGCCATCGCTTCCGTGCAGCGCAACCTCAAGCCTCCGCTATCTCGCTGGAACGCGGTATGGACAATGAGTGCATCGACTTCACCACTAAAGTTACTGACGACCACGATTACAGGCCATATATCGAGGCTGTGCAGCAGGGATATCTCTCCGAAAGCGCCGTGGACACTGCGCTTATCCGCTTATTCACCGCGCGCATGTGTCTTGGCATGTTCGATCCTCCATCGATGGTGCCTTACAGCAAGATCGATGAAAAAGAACTCGACAGTGCCGCCCATCGCGATCTCGCGCGCCGCATTGCAAACGAATCGATGGTGTTGCTGAAGAATGACGGCGTACTGCCTCTGAAGTCGGCGAGGCGCATCGCGGTGGTTGGTCCGCTCGCCGAACAGACTGCTGTTCTGCTTGGCAACTACAACGGAACGCCAACGCACACGGTGAGCGTCTTGGAAGGAATGAAGGCTGAGTTTTCTAACGCGACCATTACTTATGTGCCCGGAACACAATTTCTTTCCGATCACGCAGATCCGGTGCCCGCGTTGCTGCTGACTACGCCCGATCGCAAGCCCGGCTTAAAAGCCGAGTACAGCTCTCGGCCGAGCAGGGAAGCTAAACCTACGCCGCTTACATCACGCGTCGAATCCAATGTCAGCTTGAATGAAGGCAACCTGCCCGAACAGGCGAAAGGCATTCCCGGCTTGTCGGTTCAATGGAGCGGCTTTCTTAATCCCAACGCAACCGGCGATTACTTGATCGGTATCAAGGCTGATGGTTTCGCTCGCGTTTCGGTTGACGACAAACAAGTAGCACAGATGTTTGGCAATCGCTCGAGCCTCGGCCAAGTGCATTTAGACAAAGGACACCCAGTAAAGCTCGATGTGAGTTATGGCCATTTCGGGAACGGCAAGATTGAAGCGCAGCTCATCTGGACTCCTGTGAACAATACTCCTGATCCTGCGGCGATCACTGCCGCCAAGAACGCAGATGTTATTGTCGCGGTGGTCGGAATCACCAGCCGCCTCGAAGGCGAAGAAATGCCGGTCGACCAGCCCGGATTTTTGGGTGGAGATCGCACCAGCCTCGATTTGCCTAAGCCAGAGGAGGATTTAGTGCAGGCGGTCGCGGCAACCGGGAAGCCTCTTGTAATCGTGCTCATGAACGGCAGCGCTTTGGGCGCGAACTGGGAGAAGGCTCACGCCAACGCGATCCTCGAAGCATGGTATTCGGGTGAGGATGGCGGGGCGGCAATTGCTGAGACCCTGAGCGGCAAGAACAATCCTGCCGGACGTCTTCCCGTTACCTTCTATAAAGACGTCCACCAGTTGCCCCATTTCGAGGACTACTCAATGAAGGGCCGCACCTACCGCTACTTCGAAGGCGAGCCGCTTTGGCCCTTCGGATACGGCCTCAGCTATACCACGTTCAGCTACAGCGATCTCACTCTGCCGCACGCGGCAATTAATGCCGGTGATCCGCTGAATGCATCGGTGACTGTGACCAATACGGGGAAAGTAGGTGGAGATGACGTGGTGCAGCTCTACCTGAGGTTTCCTGATGTCCCAGGCGCGCCGATCCGCGCCCTTCGCGGATTCGAGCGTATCCATCTGGACCCGGGCGCCAGCCAGAACGTGCAGTTTCACCTGAACCCACGCGACCTCAGCATGGTTTCCGAAGCCGGAGACATCATCGTCCCGCAAGGCAAGTACACGGTGTCGGTGGGGGGAGGACAGCCAGGTACCGGAATTCCATCGGTCACCAGCACGTTCGAGGTGAATGGCCAGATTACGCTCCCAGAATAGCTGGAATGAGGTTGTGCGGACCCAGCACTTACGAGATGTTGCTCAACCGATTCTCAACCGAGGAAGGGGATGCTTTGCATGAGCAGGCGAACGTTTGCTGAAGTCATGGCGATCTTGCTTTGGGTTTCGGCTTCTGCTTTTACTCAGGCACAGCCGGTTTTGACCATTGAAGTCGACAAGCCAATTGCGAAGCTCAGCCCAATGCTATACGGCTTGATGACTGAGGAGATCAACTACTCGTACGACGGTGGCCTCTACGCCGAAATGGTCCGAAACCGAACGTTCCGCGCGCGACGTCGAGAGGTACCGTACTGGCTGTTGGCAGAATACGGAAATGCCCAAGCTGCGATGGAGATTGATGCACAGACCGGGCCTAGCGAGGCTCTGAACTACAGCCTGAAGTTGATGGTCAGTCAAGCTGATCAGCACAACCAAGCTGGCGTGCTTAACGGTGGTTACTGGGGTATGACGTTGAAGCCCAACATCACTTACAAAGGGTCGTTTTATGCAAAAGAAGATTCCGAATCACTGGGTCCCGTGTCGATAAGGCTCCTTACCGACGCGGACGACACGGTTCTCGCTACTACAAGTGTGCCCGGCTTGACTACCCAGTGGAAACAATATCACTTCTCATTAAAGACCGGGTCCATTCGGCCTTCCTCGACGAATCATCTCGTGCTCACGGTGGGACATCCCGGCACGCTGTGGCTGAGTCTAGTTTCATTGTTCCCACCCACGTACCACGATCGACCCAATGGCAATCGTATGGACATTATGGAAAAGCTGGCAGCGATGCACCCAGCTTTTTTGCGTTTCCCGGGCGGCAACTTTCTCGAGGGAGAGCACATTCCTGACCGCTTCAACTGGAAGAAAACAATCGGCCCTCTCGTCGACCGGCCAACGCACCCGAGTCCCTGGCGTTACATCTCATCAGACGGCATGGGTCTTCTCGAATTTCTCGAGTGGTGCGAGGACCTAAACATGGAGCCAGTACTTGCGGTTTACGCTGGGTATTCGTTGTCTCAGGAGCACGTCAATCCCGGACCCGATCTCGAGGGGTACGTGCAAGATGCGCTGGACGAAATTGAGTATGTGACCGGTTCAACGGACACGAAGTGGGGCGGGATCCGCGCGAAGGACGGGCATCCGCAGCCGTTCAAGGTCACTTACGTGGAAGTCGGCAACGAGGATGCTTTCGACCATTCAGGAAGTTACGATGGCCGTTATGCTCAGTTTTACAAAGGCATAAAAGCGAAATATCCCAACCTTCAGATCATTCAGATCATTGCGACCACGCCGGTGAAGAGCATTCGTCCGGACGTAATCGATGATCACTACTATAGACGGGCCACCGAGTTCTTCCACGATGCGACGCACTATGACGAAACCGACCGCAGTGGTCCGAAGGTCTTCGTAGGTGAATGGGCGACGCGGGAAGGCTCGCCGACGCCGAACTTTGGGGCAGCACTGGGCGACGCGGCATGGATGACGGGACTGGAGCGAAACAGCGACATCGTCGTGATGTCTTGCTACGCGCCACTGTTTGTGAACGTAAATCCCGGGGGAATGCAGTGGGAATCGGACCTTATTGGTTATGACGCAATGCGAAGTTATGGGTCACCGAGCTACCACGCGCAAGTCATGTTTTCCACTTACCTCGGAGACGAAATTCTAGACTCGAAACTGGAAAATGGAGGACCCAAACTGTTCTACTCCGTCACCGAGGACACCAACAAGAGCCGGATTTATGTGAAGCTGGTCAATGCCGAATCCAAGGCACAGTCGATTCACTTCAAATTCGAGGGGCCAGGACTGGCGAATGCGGGAAAGCTGATCACACTGCGAGCGAATAGCACCGAGGCGACGAACACACTGGAAGAGCCGGCACGCATAGTGCCCGTCGAGAGCAGCCTTAGCAACATTGGCCGTGAACTGAATTACACCGCACCTCCATACTCCATTCAGGTAATTCAGATGGATAAACGCATCGCTCGCTGAATGCAGCATACAGGGCAAGCCGGTTCCTTGATGCGCGCATGCAACTCAAGCACAAGATTCGTGTTGGGCCGTGGCTGGACTCATCTGTTCACGGCCCCTAATCGTTGGGTAGTTCGCACGTGGGGGCGAACAGATCAGAGACGAGAATGAGCTACAGACAACGAACCTCCGCCGACGCTTTGGCGATCGCAAAGGGTACGCGAGGACCGGTCCAAGGTTTTGTGGCCTTGTCTGCTCTGTATCTCATCGTTCTGTTTCTCATCCCCGCGGTTTTGGGACAATCGCCGCGCAGTTCTCGACGAAAACCAGCACGGAAACCAGGTTCTGAGCGCGACGTACAGGTTGCTAACCGTGTGGGCGAGCCGTATCCCCAGTTAGTGGACATCACCCAGTCGACAGGCATTCAATTTGAACATCTTTCCAGCCCGGAGCAGAAGTTTATCGTGGAATCGATGAGCGGCGGCGTAGCCGTGGTCGATTACGATCGCGATGGCTGGCCCGACATTTATTTCACCAATGCACAAACCGTCGACATGGCACTCCACGGCAGGAAGGCGCGGAGTGCTTTGTACCACAACAATCACGATGGGACATTTACCGATGTGAGCGATAAGGCCGGAGTGGCTTACCCCTGCTGGGCGATGGGTGCCTCGGTCGGAGACTACAACAATGACGGATGGCCGGACCTGCTAGTGACCTGTTTTGGCGGGGTGGTGCTCTATCGCAATAACCGTGACGGCACATTTTCCGACGTGACCAAAAGCGCCGGGCTGGGGAACGACTCTGGATGGGCCACGGGAGCGGCGTTCGGTGACTATAACGGAGATGGCTGGGCCGATCTTTTTATCGCTCATTATGTGGATTTTCATCTCGAATCACTACCCGTATTCGGCTCCCGAGAAACCTGCAAATACGTGGGCATCGATGTGCAGTGCGGTCCACGCGGCCTGAACGGTTCCCCTGACAACCTGTACCGGAATAACGGCGACGGCACGTTCACCGACGTTTCGCAGGCATCCGGTGTGGCGGATCCCGAACACCGATATGGTTTGACGGCCGTCTGGTCCGATTTTGACAACGATGGCAAATTGGACCTGCTTGTAGCCAATGATAGCCAGCCAAATTATCTCTATCGCGGTAATGGTGCCGGCAAATTTAGCGACACCGGGTTTTCCTCCGGAATCGCTTTGGACGAAAACGGTGCCGCGCAGGCCAATATGGGAATTGCGATAGGAGACTACCTACATAAGGGTCGCATGTCGGTTTTGCTTTCGCATTTCGATAACGAGTACGCCACGCTTTATCGCAATGATGGACAAATGAGATTCACGGACGAGTCCGATTCCTCGGGAATCGCACAGGCTACAAGAGGCTACGTAGGATGGGGCGACGTGTTTGTCGATTTCGGCAATGACGGATGGCAAGACATTTTCCTGGTCAACGGACACGTCTATCCACAGGTCGACAGCGTTCACTCGCAGCTCCGGTACCGTGAGCCAAAGCTGCTCTTCCTCAATGAGAGAAATGGAGCCTTCAAGAACATTAGTGCGAAAGCGGGACTCGCGATTCAGATTCCGCAGGTCGGCCGAGGCTTGGCAGTTGCCGACCTCTTTAACGACGGCAAGCTCGAGGCGATAGTTGAAAACCTGGTGGGCAAGCCGATGATCTTGCGGCCAGAGGGTGGGCCACCGAATCATTGGATTAGTTTTCAACTCGAGGGCCTCAAGAGTAATCGTTTGGCGTTGAACGCACGCGTGCGCGCCGCCGCGGGCGACCTGCTGCTGCTTGGTGAGGTGATCAGCGGTGGCAGCTACCTGTCGCAGAACGATGTTCGCATTCACTTTGGGCTGGGCCGGCATAAAAGGGTCGACAAGGCAATAATTTTCTGGCCTGACGGTAGAGTCGAGAACCTGACCAATCTGGTTGCAGACCATTTCTATTTCCTCCGGGAAGGGGCGGGCATCGTTTCATCTAAACTGCCGCGAGCAGGCGATCCAAAGCGACCTTAGGTGCGGGCATGAGCGCACCTGGCGGCGAGAAAATTGTAGTCGAGCTTAGCTGAGCGACGGAATGGGTCGTCCCCTGCACATCCTTTTTCCGACTCACCGTGCGTCCATCCACGTCCTGCAGGCGGGTCTTCGCTCCATCCCAACTCGTTCAGTCGCGTGCGGAGCAAACGAATACTCAGGTCCGCCTTCTATCAAACACACGGCAAGTGGAGATCGATGGAAACGATACCAGCCATTCTGCCAATGCCTGCGAGCCGGTTTCCGATTCCAAAAAAAAATATTTGTTGACAATCTTCTATGAATGGCATAAGAAACTCGACTCTAGTAAACGATTACGCAAACGACTACTAGGCGTTTACTGTTCCCGAAACCCGCCCACGGTTCGACGCGCAGGATCTGCACACAGATCCACGAATGGGGTCCAACACACCAGGACGTAGCGGAAGATCCGCTACGCGAGAATGCGGAGGCGACTATGCATTACCCGACAGTCCAAGTGCGCGGTGTTGGAAACGTTTCCGCGAGAGAAGGGCCAGCGTGGCGCTATACGTTGGTGCAATTTGCACTTGGCGCGCTGTTGTTGTTAACGACCTTAGCTGCGGCACAGGAAAACGCTTCGATCACTGGGACCGTGTTGGATGGCACAGGAGCGGCGCTTCAGAATGCCCACATCTCTCTCACCAGCATGGCGACGGGACAGGTCAGACAGGTCGCTACGAACTCGGTTGGCGCCTATCTGTTCCCAAACGTGGGAGTTGGACGCTACAAACTCGAAGCATCGGCAGCTGGATTCGCGAAGTACACGAAGACGGACATCGTCGTCCACGTGGCCCAGACCCTAGTCGAGGACATCGCCCTAAAAGTTGGGGGCACCGAACAGACCGTCAACGTAGAAGCCGATGCCTTGCAGGTGCAGTCGGCCAGTAATGAAATCAGCAGTCTGATTACTGGCCAGCAGGTGACCCAGCTCGCGACCAATGGTCGCAACGTCACCTCGCTCGCCGCCTTGGGGATGGGCAAGTCCAATACCCTACCCGCATTTGGGGGAGTGAACGCCCTTACAACTGCTAACGGCATCAGCTTTAATGGAACCCGGAATACTCACAACATCTACTTGCTGGACGGAGGCGAACTGAACGATCGTGGTTGCGGGGGCTGTTTCAGTTCCTTGCCGTCGATCGACGCTCTCTCCGAATTCCAGACGCTCGACAGCAACTACGGGCCGGATTATGGCATCGGGTCGGGTGGCACCATCGCCATGGTGATCAAGTCCGGGACCCAGCAGTTCCGCGGCTCGATCTGGGAGTTCAACCGCAACGAACTGTACGCAGCAAATAACTACTTCCTGAACCGCGCCGGCAAGAAGCGGCCGGAATTTCGGCTGAACATCCCCGGATTCAATTTCGGCGGCCCGCTGGGGAAGGGGAAGAAGACGTTCTTCTTCGTGAACGAGGAGTGGCGGAGATTGATTCAAGGCAGCACGCCGACAGTCTCGAACACCATTATGGCGATCAACTTCCCGACGCTCGGGCAGCCTCTAACCTATACCGTTCCTTCCAACGGCAAGACTCCGATTGTTCCCATAACTCAAGATCCGGCCAAACTGGCGCTCTATGCGTCTGAAGGCTTGGTTGCTGGAACGCCGTTCCCCAGCGGGCCAACACCGCGTACGGTGGTCATCCCGGCGAACCTGATCGATCAAAACGCGGTCCTGGAGTTAAACGCGGGTACTTTCCCACTACCGAACTTCGGCACCAGTCAATACATCGCGTCCATTGCCCAGCCGACCAACGTGCGGGAAGACGCGGTTCGACTTGACCACAATATCAACAGTAAGTTCCAGTTGATGGGCCATTACCTGCATGACGCGATGACTCAGACCTACTACCCGCCATTGTGGGGTAATAGCACGTACCCCACAGTGGGCACGGCCATGCTCAATCCTTCCTGGTCATCGACGCTTAAATTGACCCAGACCTACTCGCCGTCGTTGCTCAACGAAACCAGTTTCTTGTTCAGCGGCAACACTATTCACCTCAGCCCAGTGAAGGGGGCCGGCCTCACGTCGTTTTCGCAGCCCAGCGGCTGGATAGCTACCTCGTTCTTCCCGGTGGCGAATAACCGGGAGGCCCGCCTGCCCGAGGTTCGGCTGGGTGCGCCTTACAACACAATTTGGAGTTCAAGCTATTACCCCTGGAAAAACTCCTACTTCGGGTATGAGACGCGGGATGATCTTTCCTGGACGCATGGCCGGCACCAGTTCAAGTTTGGTTTCAGCTGGCTGCACGATGCCAAGAACCAGGAACTACAGGCCAATACGCAAGGTACGGCCATCTTCGGCAACAGCTCGTTTTCGCAGGATTCCTACATCAACTTCCTGCTGGGCGATGCCGACAGCTTTACGCAACTGCAGTTCCTCGCCGGCAAACACTGGGTTAACGACAACTACGGCTTCTACGGAAATGACAACTGGCACGTCACACAGGCTCTAACCCTCAATCTGGGACTCCGCTACGACGCCATGCCACATGCTTTCGAACGATATAACCAGTTCGCCAATTTCGTTCCCGCCGATTATGACCGGTCTCAGCCTTATCCTCTGAATCCTGACGGGACCCTGAACCCCGCCGTACTGACGTCCTTCAACGGCCAGAATTTCTATCTCAACGGAATCCGGGAAGCGGCTGTGGGTGGATTCCCCCGCGGAAACGTGCAGAACTACTACAACACGTGGGAACCGAGGGTCGGGTTTGCCTACAATGTTCTGGGAGATGGCAAGACCGTGTTGCGGGGCGGCGCGGGCGTATTCTACGAGCGCGTTCAGGGTAACGATGTTTACAACGCTGCTTTGAATCCGCCCTTTGCGTACCAGCCATCGGCCACCAATGTTTACTTTTCCAATCCCAACACCAGTGCGATTACGGGTGCTACCACTGCGCAGACGTTTCCTTCAACACTGACCAACCTGCAGTACAGGTACAAACCCCCGGGGACGTTGATGTTCAGCCTGGGAGTTCAACGGCAGGTCGCGCAGTCGGTGGTCGCCGTCGTGCAATACGTCGGTTCCAGAGGCTGGGACCAGAGCGTCGACAAATCCATTAATACACTTCCATTGACCGCAAATGATCCCCGGGGGCCGGGGAATCCGTACTACGATCGGCAGGGTGTTGCGGGCCAGCTCCCAGATCCCACTAACCCTAGCAAGAATCTTCCCGCGTTTAACGCTAACCTCTATCGAATCTTCCCCGGCTTCAGCTCGATCACGCAAGAGACCAACCAGACCAATCTCAACTACAACTCACTCCAGGGGGGTATCCGAATGGAGAATCGCCATGGGCTTACGTTCCAGCTGGCCTACACCTGGTCTCACGAGATCGATGTGGTGAGCAATGATCTCAATTCGACTTCCAATCCGTTCAACCTGGCCTATGACCGCGGGTCGGGAGCGCTCGACCGGCGGCATATCTTCAACGCCAATTACGTTTACCGCCTCCCATTCTTCACGTCGCACGGATCTAACCGCACGCTGCGGGCCATACTTGGGGGATGGGAATTCTCCGGCGTAACCGTGGCACAAACCGGAGTCCCAGTGAATGGCGGCAATGGGATCAGCTACAACGGCAAGGACACGCTCGGGTTGGGTGGCGTTCCGAGAAATCGGCCCGATCAGGTCGCCCCTATTCGCTACCCGCACACCGTCGATGCCTGGTTTAGCACCAGCTCCTTTGCGGCCCCGGTCGCCCCTTGGAATGGCGGTACCAACCAGGGCTTTGGCAACGCAAGGAAAGACGCGGTCGTTGGGCCCGGCCTCTTCAACTTCAACCTGTCGCTGTTCAAAACCGTTCCTATCACGGAAAGGGTGAAATTTGAACTGCGATTCGAGTCCTTCAATGCTTTCAACCACACCGAATTCCTTGGTGTCGATACGGGCACGAATGATGGGAACTTCGGACACGTGACCACGACGTACGACCCACGCGTCCTGCAGCTTGGGGCGAAGTTGAGCTTCTGACGCGAAGCCTCCTCCGATTCCGGGCGTGTCGAGCACTCACCCGCCACGCCCAATTTTTCTTCTGGACACATGCTCCCCGTTGCGCTTGTATTGTAGGGGAGCGAGAATGCCGACGGGAGGCACGGATGAGGGGGGAATTTTGTTCACTGGGGTTCTTCGCCCTCCTGGTTGCGGTGTTGACCAGCGAACACCCAGGTGTGCTGGCGCAGTCGGACGCGACAGCAACCGATCCGCGTCAGACAGCTATTCGCCTCGAGGAAGAAGGCAAGAACGCTGAAGCCCAGACTACATGGCAGGCCGTTCTGAAAGCGCAGCCCAGGAGTGCGGAGGCCTATGCCCATCTGGGTTTCCTGGAAGCTCGCCAGGAGCGCTACAAACAGGCTGTGCCTCTTTACTGCAAAGCAATGTCGCTCGATCCTGCCATGCCGGGGCTGCGGATGAACCTCGGCCTCGCACTCTTCAAGACCGGGGACTTGAAGGAAGCGATTTCCACCTTCGAGCGTTTGCTCAGCAGCGAGCCTCTGTCTTCTCCGGAGGCGCAGCGCCTGAGAACTTTGATCGGCATGGCCCACTACGGCCTGCAAGAGTACGGCGCAGCCGTTCCTGACCTCAAACAAGCAACTACTGCCGATCCCGAGAACCTCCCCTTTCGTCTGATGTTGGCTCACAGTTGCCTTGCGGCCAAGCAGTATCAATGCGTGCTCGACGTGTATCACGAGGTTCTGATGCTAAATGCGGAATCGGCCGAGGCCGATATGCTGGCTGGCGAAGCGTTGGATGAGATGCAAGACCACGCCGGCGCTATCCAGCAGTTTCGTGCGGCCGTTAAGGCGAATCCCAAAGAGCCAAATGTGCACTTCGGTTTGGGATACCTGTTGTGGACCCAAGGGCAATACCAAGAGGCAGCGAACGAGTTTCAAGCGGAACTGGCCAATGTGCCCGATCACGTTCAGGCACTTGTGTACTTGGCGGACGCCTACGTAAGGATGGATCACCCCGACGTGGCCGCCCCTTTGCTCAAAAAGGCCATCCGACTAGACCAGAATACAGCCATGGCGCACCTTGATCTGGGGATCGTCGATAGCAAGAACCGCGAGTGGAGCGACGCATTACGCGAACTGAAGCTCGCGGCAAAGCTATCCCCCGACAATGTCAATGTTCACTGGCATTTGGCCAAAGCCTACCAAGCGGTGGGAAGGAGTTCGGAAGCCAGTGCCGAGTTCGAAAAGACAAAGACCCTCATCAAAGCCGCCGACGATTCAGTTTTCCGGAAGATCAACAAGGCCCGCGCGCAGACCGACCACACCGAGGCATTTGCCCCAGACGGCAAGTAATAAGGCCTAGACGTGTCTCTCATCAAAACTACATGCACTCGCAGAATCAATCATTCGCGAAAAATTCGACTTGCTAGAATCCGGTATGATTCTTGGCAATGATCGTCGGGCTTCGCTATCTCCTCGGTTGGTTTGTCAGAGTTTTCAGTCGCCAGAGGATCTCATCCTCGAAAATCTCGCTCTGCGGCAGCAACTGTTGGCTCTGCACGCCAGGTGATCTGCAGGGAGCGAAGGGCGGCAAGTACTTCCAGGCCGTATTTCTGGTCGTGATCGAAGAGCAGGTATGTCGAGGCCGATTAGTAGGGAAACGCTTTTCTTAGCTGTCATCCAGGGCCTTCGGCCCGCGAAAGTGCATGAAAAACCACACCTGGCGATCACGTCTTTTCAATGGGTTAGTCTGGTTTTTCGACGCTGTTGGACGATCCAACTGCTGGTGAGATGAGGAGTGACGTTGAAGTGAACAATCTGTCGCCGGTCATGCCTAATAATAAAGAAGCAGTACAGCAGCTGGAGCGTGACGGACCGTGAAAAAATCCATGGCAGTGGAGTTTCGTAGAAATTTGGCGATTTGGCGTCAAGTGCACGACGAGGAAGGCTCATTGGATGATGCTAAGTTCGCTATTGGTTGTTGTCGGTTCAGGGTCCGGAATTGTTGGCGGGAAACTCGTCAAGTGGGGGCCTTTCCCAGAATTGGTCGAAGACGTTCGGCGGATTGAAGGACAGCACCTAGGTGGATGAACAGGATGTCCACGGCGTTAACAACACAAGAGTGTCTGAGAGTCCGGCTGTTGCCGTTTCTGTTTGTGCTGTCCATCGTCGCTTACATCGACCGGATTAACGTCGGTTTCGCAGCGCTGCAGATGCAGGGCCTACTCGGGTTTAACGATGAGGTGTATGGCTTGGGCGCAGGCATTTTTTTCCTGGGCTATCTCCTGTTTCAGATACCAAGCAGCCGTGTACTTGAGGGACTGGGGGCACGACGATGGATTGCATTTCTCCTGCTGGCGTGGGGCATCGTCTCCGCTTCCATGCTTTTCATTCGAGGCCACGGAGTTTTTACATGCTGCGGTTCCTGCTCGGCGTCGCAGAAGCGGGATTTTTCCCTGGAATGATCTACTACTTAAAGAACTGGTTCCCTGCTTCCACGCGCGCTCGTGCAGTCGCAACCTTCATGACGGCATCGCCGTTGGCGGGCGTGATCGCTGGACCGATTTCCGGCGCGCTCCTGAACATGAACAACGTCAAAGGGCTTGCAGGATGGCAGTGGATGTTCCTGCTGGAAGCGGTTCCAGCCGTCCTATTAAGTGGGGCGGTCCTGATGTTTCTTGCCGAATCGCCTTCCGAGGCTAAATGGCTCACCGCCGAGCAAAAGAAGTGGCTTGTGACAACGCTTGAGGAGGAACGAAGCGCTGCACTGCCGATCAGCATGAATCCATGGGCAGTATTCAAGATTGGGACGGTCTGGCTGCTGGCGGTGATCTATTTTGGGATGAACACCACGGTTTATGGCGTCAGCTTTTGGCTGCCGAAACTCATCCGCAGCCAATCTGGAATGAGCACGTTTCAGATCGGTCTGCTCACGGCGATCCCCTATGTTTTCACCGCGATCGCCATGGTTGTCGTAGGTCTGAACTCCGACCGGACGGGTGAGCGCCGCCTGCATGTCGCCATCTGCGCGCTTGCGGGAGTTGCGTCGCTCGTTACTGCCGC
>Ga0209804_1000714_pt1 | contig 24488 bp, 25 predicted proteins | sample GraSoiAngelo_139_FD_185896 | JGI IMG/M metagenome (GOLD analysis project Ga0209804, IMG submission 185896) | Grasslands soil microbial communities from the Angelo Coastal Reserve, California, USA - 14_0929_12_20cm (SPAdes) (version 2) | ecosystem: Environmental > Terrestrial > Soil > Grasslands ... | reverse complement strand
TTTTCCTCCCACATCAACATCTCCGCCCTCGCCCCCCTCCACCAACGTCGCGAGGCCGCCTACATCGATCTTTGAGAATTTCAGCGGCTTGGTCGATTCGAACTTCCCGCCCACATCCACGTCCTTCGAGACTTCTCCTCCGCCGATTCGGGCCATTCCTCCGACGTCAAGCTTTGCAGATTTGACTAGGCCGGCGATGTCGACCGAGCCTCCGACATCAACCTCTTCGACGTCGGCTGTTCCCTGGACTTTGAATGAGCCGCCTACGTCCACTCTCTTCCCTGAGATCCTTCCTCTAACCTCGAAGACCCCTCCTACATCAAAATCGTCGGCCCGAGCGTTCCCGCCTATCCTCAATGCTTTGTCGACGCTGACCGTGCTTGCTTCGAGGGACCCGTCGATCGCTAGCTGTCCGTCCTCGACCTTCACTTCACCTTTGGTGTTGAGGTCACCCTCGATTCTGATTTTTCCGTGGCGAGCGGAGAACTCTGAGCATGATAGGCTCCCATGGAATTCCGCGTCTCCGTCACAGGATACTCGTCCGGTTACCTGAACTGCCTTGTCTTCTGATTCTATTCTTGCTGCATGGCCGACTCTTAGGTCGCCCTCGACCTCGCCGAGTTTGGCTGTCGCGCCTTTGTCTACGGAGACATCGCCCATTCACTGAGGGCTCCTATCGGGTAGCCTGTCTAAGGTTGTTTATTGTTAGCCAGTTCTTGATGGTCGCTTGCTCTATTCTCTCTTGATCTATTTTGACGTGACACATTTCTCGTCGATCGCTCTAAGTCTCGCCGCGGCTTATAACGGACGTGCACATTGAATAGTCACCAGAAGTGATTACAAAGACAATTTCAGAAGCTGTTCGAAACGGGGGAAGCGCTGGCTACTGTGGACCAGCAAAACTACCGTGTGAGCCTCGGATGGCGGACCAAATTGCAATGAGGGAATATATTCCTCCGAGATATGTGGCTATCCTACCAGTCCAAGCAATTGGATCCCCAACGGTTCTACCGAAGTAGAAAGCCGCCAACCCTATTGCCGTCAACGCGAGGGCCATCGAATACCAGAACAGGATCCCCGATCTCGAATCATGATACAGTCTCATGAAGAGGACGGATGACGCCGCGAACAAGAATAGCGCGGCCGCCACAACCACCTGTCTCAACAGTGTGGAGCCGGCTCCAGGAACAAAGAAGGCAGGAGTGGCGCCTAGAAGCGCGAACACCGTCAATCCTGCAAGGAAGCCAACTGCACCACCATAAGCTAGAACCAGCTTTAGCTTGCGCCGCTTCGAGTCTCTGGATGAGCTGGCCCTCGTAGTGGTGGTGGCGCTTGCGATGTAGAACAGAGATGAAATGAGGGCGCCTGAGTTGCTAATAGTCACTCCGATATTCGGTCCGCCTGGAGGGCCGAGCAACCAGCCTGCTACCATGCTCGCGAAACCCCATGCTAGAGTTCCGCTACCTAGCAAGAGAATGGTCCGCGAGCCTCCCGACAGATAACTCTTCAGAGAAATGTAGGCGACCGCGACTGCAGTTCCAAAAAGGAACAGGCTCTGTAGCGTCGCGAAGACCAATAGTGGGTTGAAGGCTACACTTGCCGCTACGTTGGCGGGCAGAATAACGTCAAAGATGGCGATCAGCGCGACAAAAATCGGGAGAGGAACCACTCCAACGCGCCTGGTCGTGTTAGGAGAGATCAAACTCGCACTCCTTGCTACTGGCAAAGGGTGGAGGTTTGGTTGAGTGACGTCATTCTAGACAATCTCGGTGGCTATTGCTTGTGTTTCGTTTTTGTGAAGGCGTTGTCCCAAGCTCCGGCGACTTCTTGTGTGAATGACCTATGCGGGGAACCCGTTATGATCCCCTCGTATCCTGAGAAGGGCGCTGCCACTCTTAGCCCGTGAGCGGTTATCTCGTATTCTCTCAAGCGCTTGTCATGATCGCTCCCTCTCATCTTCATTATCGCTAGGGCCTTCTTCATCGAAGAATTGATCTCGACGAATTTCAACAGAATGAGACAGTCAATGAGAAAACTCATCCCGGTTTGTGTTACCGCATAGGAACTCTCTGATCCCTGTTGGGCTTCCCAGATCACCAGGGGGCTTATTCCCCGTGTCTTGATGTACATTAGTATCCGGTAGGCTTCCTTGCGAAGATCGCCCCGTGGCACGTACATTTCCAAATGGTTGAGAGAGTCGATTACCATTCTTCGCGGCTGTAATTCTTTGATCGTTTCGCCGAGTAACTGTTCTTCTCCTTCAGGGTCCAGGAGGAGATCGGGGCTTGTACATACAACTCTCAGCCTATTTTCGGCCTCTAGCTTTCTTAGATCCCAGCCGAAGTTTTCCGCATCGCGATAGATCTGATCTGGGAGCTGTTCGAAGGTGAGGTATATTCCAGGCTCGCCGAACTGGGTTGCACCGTTCACGAGATATTCCAGCGCGAGGGTTGTCTTTCCGGTGCCCGCGCTTCCAGCTACCATTACCGCGTCCTTGTCCATGAATCCTCCTCGGAGCATCTCATCGAGTTCAACGATACCGGTCTTGTTGCGGGCCATCTCTAACTCTCCCTTCGTGTTTTGAGAGTTTTCAAGAGGTTGAGGATTAGCATGTCGAAGAGTTTGTTTTCTGTGGTCATTTTCTCGTGACTCCCCTTTGGAGCAAGGAAAGATCCTTCCTTGCAAGTCCGATAGAAGTTTCGAAGTCGAGCTCGTTACTCGATGTATAGTGAAGATTCAGCTTCTGGAAGAGCTCTTTCACTATCATCCGTTCCAACGTCAAGGCTCCGAATCCGAAGTACAACTGGAGTTCTCGGTGAAACTCGCTGGGCTTATCGGCGTAGGTCTGAAGCGACTGTTTGAAAAGCGGCACGAGTGTTAGCATGACTGTTTCTCCAAGAGTATTGCGCAAACCGTCCTTAACGGACTCTTGAAACATGCTGAAGAAATCAGTTTTGGGGTCCAACCATTTCTCGTCCAAAAAAAGTATTGAGAGCTCTTGCGAGTAAATGAAAGGCTGTTCGAGTCGCGATTAACTATCTCGTTACTGGTGCAGGAAAGATTTGGGGACATGAAGGCGTCGCCCCTTGGAAGACGTCTCAGCTTTAGAGCGTAACTCCTTGCGTCCAAAGCAGGTACAGGAAAGACAAAGTGAGAGGGGGACCTCGAAGCTCAGGCTTTGCCACCCCAAAATGTCGGCCGGAACTATCAGCCGGAGACTTTCTCAACCGAAAAAACTCGCGATGATAATGCGATCTGCAAACAGATTCTAGAATCAGATCCAGCAATTAGGGTTGCTGCATTTATCGAAGGGACAGAGGTTACAGGCTACGCGGAAACCCCGAGAACAAAGAACGTCCTTAGCCAGAGCATTGACCTTCGCAAGAAGATTGGGTTCTGGTCAAGTATTGTTACAGAGATGGGGAGACAGACCGACCAGTTGTTTGGTAACACAGAGTACGTGCTTATCACACACAAAGGGTTGAAAATGGTGACAATTCCTTTATCCGCAAGAAGGCGGCCTTTCGCTTGATCGTTCAGCAGACACAGAAAAGATCATCCTGAAGATAATGACAAAGTTTGACCTCGGATAAAGCGATTGGACATCAAGCAACCAGGTCTAATTGTATGAGCTCTTCGATGAAAAAGGGATGAATCCTATCCGCAAATTTTTCTAAAAATATCAATGATTGAGACAGGGATTAGGTCCTCAGGCTGGGACTCACGTTTCTGTTTGATTAGATGCCGCAATATCTGAATGGCTTTCGGTCTGGGTTTACCCAATTGGTCACGCTTCCAGGCGGTGGATGATCTGCCTCGCGCGATGTTGTGATAGGAAGAAGACTATGATGAAGGATGAGAGGGACGGGACTATCGAGAAGGGAATTGTCAACTTGAAGGAGTCTAGGTATGAGATGGGGGTTGATGATAGTTGGCTGCTAAGGAAGTGGTAGAAGAGAAGCCCGAACAGTGAGATTCCAACAGTGTTCCCTATCTGCATTGAGGTCGAGACTACGCCTGAGGCTGCTCCCACGTCCTGGCTGGGAACTCCCGATAGAATAATTCCTAGCAATGGAGAGAGCGCAAAGCCGGCGCCGAGTCCGAATACTATCAGTGGCGCAGCTAGTTCGTAAAGTGTGAGGCCGGTCCCGGAAGAGGTGACGGTGAACATTGTCCAGATGAGACCGGCTGCTTGCAAGGCATATGCGAAGCTCAGGAGGCGGTTGCCGAGTCGTGGGATTAGTCGTGGCCCGAGGAGGGATGCTGTGATGAAGCCGGTGTTGATCGCGGCGAATGCGAGCCCGGAATCTATTGGCGAGAATCCTAGGCCTGATTGTAGGAATAGTACGAAGGTGAAGAAGAGCCCGCTTGCTCCAACGTAGTAGAGGATGACCAGCGGCATGCCCACGGCGAAGGATCGGTGCTTGAACAGGTCCATGTCGACCAGAGGGTCAGCTCCGGCGTCTGTTCTTCTGCGTTCGTAGAGAACGAAGGCCCCGAGTAGAGGGAGGGATGCGATTAGGAGCAGTATCATCCCTGTAGGCCAGCCCAGCTGCTGTCCCTCAGCAAGCGGCAGGATCAGGGAGACTAGGAAGAGGGAGATCAGTCCGACACCCGGCAAGTCTAGCTTTGGTGCACGTTCTGCTCTGGAAGGATGGAGAACCAAGAACCCGGCCAAGACCCCGAAAATGCCGACTGGGACATTTACCAGGAAGATTGGTCGCCAGGCGAGACCTGCTAGGTTGAGCTGGATGAGAAGGCCACCGACTATGTTTCCGGTGATCGCGCCTATGCCGCTGATAGCGGCGAAGAGACCTAGCGCTAGAGCTCTTTCGGATCCTTTGAAAGTGACCTGAATAATTGATAAGACCTGTGGATACATTAACGCGGCGCCGAGACCCTGGAGCGCGCGTGCTCCTACAAGAAATGGGGCCGAGGGTGCGTACCCTGCCAGTGCTGAGGCGACTGTGAAGACGGTCATGCCAAACAGAAAAATTCGTTTCCGGTCTAGAATGTCTCCGAGACGGCCTCCGGTTATCAGGAAGACAGCATAGACGAGGGAATAGGCTGATACTACGAGCTCAAGATCGGATACGCCTGCTCCAAGCGTCGTCTTGATTGAAGGGAGACCCTGAGTCACAATGAATACATCGAGGACCGCCATGAATGAGCCGACCAGTACAACTCCAAGAATCAGCCAGCGCCTTCGAAGAGCCAGAGCCTCTGCCGTCTCAGCTGCCTTTCTTGGTTGAGGTAACTCGAGTCTAGTCGAGAGCTTAACACTCCGCGGTTCAAATCTGGACTCGGCCTCCGCCAGCCTACCAGCGGAGACCAATCCGATTAGTCTGAAGAGGTGGCATCGCCAGCACGGGCATGATGCCACATGATGACCCATCCCCTTCCTGTCTAGCCATTCCACTTACCAGTCACCCCTAAGCCCCGCCCTGAACTACGCGCTAAGTAACGCCATATTGTACACCTGTTGCTGTTAATGATTTTCTTCGCGAACCCAACCGAATGGATAGAATATCGCCCGGACCAAACTAGGCAACAGTCTAGCGATCTCGTGTCCTTCATCGATCGTGGAACTCGGGTTTCCAGTCGATCTTCATCTGTCGCCTAGAATTTCCGAGCGTCCAGCCCTGTTACCATTCAGGGTTACCATATCCGTTACCAGCAGAGAAATGCCGAAAGCAGTTCAGTCTCGCGAAGCAAGAGTCTTGTTTGGAGGAGTCTCTGCGAGGAAATCTCTTGGTTTCTAGCCGCAGCCGCTTGTGTTGCCGCAGTTGAGACACTTGTAACAGGACCCGGCTCGGACCATTATCATGCCGCAGTTGTCGCAGGCGGGCGCGTCCGACTGGGGATCGAAGGTTAGGAGGTCGGGCTCGCGGAGTCCCAGCCCTTCCGCTTGACTTCTGTGTTCCACGGTCTTCTGGGTTGCTGGCTCGACCAACTTCGCCTGCGTGTCATGGTTCTCCAGGGTTGTCTTTGCCAGGCCCATCGCATCCTGGTCTTCCTTCGAGAGATACTTGAGCCCGAGATACCTGAAGATATAGTCCACGACAGATTTTGCGAATCTGATCTCGGGATTGTTTGTCATCCCTGCCGGCTCGAACCGGGTGTGGATGAACTTGTTGACCAAGACCCTCAGTGGAACGCCGTACTGTAGGGCGATCGAGATTGATGTAGCGAACGCATCCATTAATCCCGAGATGGTGCTGCCTTCCTTTGACATTACAACAAAGATCTCGCCCGGAGATCCATCAGCGTACAGTCCCACCATTAGGTATCCTTCGTTCCCGTTGATGCTGAACTTGTGAATCGTAGCGTCGCGCTGATCAGGTAGACGTTTCCGTAGAGGCTTGTAAGCCAGCTTCTCTAGCGGCTTGCCCTTCTCCTTCTCGTCGAGGCTCGTCGTCAGTGGCTGTGTCCTCTTGGACCCGTCCCGGTAGATCGCGATAGCTTTCAGACCCATCTTCCACGAGTTCACATAGGTCTGCATGATCTCGTCGACCGTCACGCTGTTCGGCATGTTTACCGTCTTCGATATCGCTCCCGAGATGAACGGCTGGACCGCGCTCATCATCTTCACATGTCCCATGTAGTGGATGCTACGGGATCCCTTGGACGGCTTGAAAGCACAGTCGAAGACAGAGAGATGTTCCGGCTTTAGATGTGGAGCGCCCTCAATCGTGTCGTTGTTCTGAAGATAACTTAGAATCTCATCCGTCTGACTTGTTGAGTATCCGAGTCTCTTCAAGGCCTCTGGGACAGTGCCGTTTACGATCTTGATGACCCCGCCACCTACTAGCCACTTGTACTTGACCAAGGCAATGTCCGGCTCGATGCCGGTGGTGTCGCAGTCCATCATGAACGCGATCGTCCCCGTCGGCGCGATCACGGATATCTGGGCGTTCTTGAAGCCGAACCGTTCGCCCAGCGAGAGCGCCTCGTCCCAAGACCGTACCGCCGCATCAACCAAATCCTTCGGGACATCCTCGCGCGGAATCTTCCCAGCGTGAGATCTATGCATCCCAATCACGTTGAGGAAGGGCTTCTCGTTGCTCGGGTAGCCTCTGAAAGGTCCAAGCCTCTTGGCGATAAGTGATGATGTTGCGTAGGCGTGTCCGGACATCAGGGCTGAGATGGCGGCTGAGAGGTTTCGACCCTTATCGCTGTCATAGGCTAGACCGTGCGACATGAGCAGTGCGCCTAGGTTTGCGTAGCCCATTCCCAGAGGACGATAGTCGTGGCTGTTCTTCTCAATCCCCGGGGTCGGGTAGCTCGCGCTATCCACCAGAATCTCCTGGGCCGTGATTACTATCTCGACAGCATGCTTGCAGGATTCTACATCGAACTCTCCTTCAGGAGTTCGGAACTTCATCAAGTTCAACGAAGCTAGGTTGCAGGCTGAATCGTCGAGGAACATGTACTCCGAGCACGGGTTGGACGCGTTGATCCTGTCAGTGTTGGAGCAGGGGTTCCATTCGTTGACGGTCGTGTCGAACTGTATTCCTGGATCGCCGCAGATGTAGGCTGCCTCAGCCATCTGCCGCATCAGATCACGAGCCTTGTACGTGTCCGCGACCTTGTGGTTGGTGATGTAGTGTGTCTGCCACTCTTTGTTGTCAGTGACTGCGTGCATGAAATCGTCGGTCACGCGGACACTGTGGTTCGCGTTCTGGAAGAAGACCGAGCCGTAGGCCTCGCCATCAACAGCTCCGTCGTAGCCTGCGTCTATGAGCGCCCAAGCTTTCTTCTCCTCATTCGCCTTTGACCAGATAAACTCGACAACGTCAGGATGATCAGCATTCAGAATGACCATTTTTGCTGCCCGTCGGGTCCGGCCGCCGGATTTTATGACTCCCGCGAAGGCGTCGTAGCCTTTCATAAACGAGACTGGTCCGCTCGCCTTTCCACCAGTAGAGAGATGCTCCTTCGAGGAGCGGAGAGCTGAAAGATTGGATCCTGTTCCAGATCCGTACTTGAACAGCATTCCTTCGGTCATGGCGAGCTGCATTATCGATCGCATGTCGTCCTTTACCGAGTTGATGAAACATGCTGAGCACTGGGGACGATCCTCGACCCCTACGTTGAACCAGACTGGGCTGTTGAAGGCGGCCATCTGGTTGAGAAGAATGTGAGTAAGCTCAGCCTCGAATATCTGAGCCTCCTCCTCGTCCAGGAAATACTGGCCCTTTACGCCCCACTTTGTTATCGTCTTCGTAACTCTATCGAGTAGTTGTCGGACGCTGGACTCTCTCTCGCGGGTCCCAAGGCGTCCACGGAAATATTTCGAAGCTACAATGTTAGTCGCGGTCTGAGACCAGAGAGACGGGGCTTCGACGCCCTTTTGCTCGAAAATAATCTGACCTTTAGCGTCAGTAATTACGGCGTCTCGTGTTTCCCATTTTACCGCGTTGTAGGGATGGACGCCCAACTTAGTGTAGCGTCTCTGGTATCTGAATTCCCCTCCGGGGACCTTCGGTATTTGATGTGTTTCCATTTTACTTGATGCTCCTTCCCGTCCTGTTTTCTCGATGAAAACCGAGGAAGCATCCTAACCCCTGCATCGCTGCATTAAAGAGATTTGTACAGATTCGTATAAAAATGTGGAGTACGGCGTTCTCTACCGACCTTGGTTGCATGCGTCATCAACTGCTATAGTTCTTGCGACAGCCTGAGACAGCTATTCCTTCAGACTAACCAGCACGCCGTCGCGGAGTGGGACAATAACCGTTGACATCCCGGAAGACTCCGCGACTAGGCGGTTGAACTTGATCATGGACTGAGTATCCTTCGACTTGCCACCCTTAGCTACGTCTCCACCCCACAGAGCGTTGTCCGCTACGAACAAGCCGCCCTTCCGGAGCATGGGTACGGACATTTTGAACGCATCAGGATAAACGTCCTTGTCGGAGTCTAGAAAAATCATGTCAAACTCTTCTTTCAACGTCGGTAGAACTTTCAGCGCGTTGCCCTCGATTACCTTCACTACCCGTTCCAGTCCCGCCTCGGAAATATTCTTCTTCGCAATCTTTACCCGCTCAGGGTCCATATCGATCGTTGTTACAGTGCCCTTCAGTGGAGCTACGGCGCGGGCAAGCCAGATCCCTGAGTAGCCTATGGCGGTTCCAATCTCTAGAACCTTTCTACTCTGGCTTGTCTTGGCTAGGTTGTAGAGCAGCCTCCCGACTAATGGTCCTATGATTGGGACGGCGTGGGAGTCTGCATATTCTTCCATCTTCTCGAGTAGAGGATCTCGGGGTGCGGCAATCCGGTACAAGTAATCGTCAATGTAATCGTATGTGATCGACACGGGATGATCAGAAAACTGTGAAACAATTCGGGCTACATAATGCTTAGCCGGTAGAGTCTAGAGAACGGTCTGAGTTATGTTGAAAGAGTTCGTCACAGTCTGGTCCGGGATGGAGCCGAGCGGCAAGAGATCGTAAAGCTGAAACGTCAGAGTGAATCGAAGCATGTGGTTAGTCGAGGTGCGGAAGAAGAAGATACTGGTTGCCTGGACCGCGTCGCTCACATCGTGTCCATTCCCCCAGGTCGAGGTTAATCCGTCAACGCTATCCTGAATACTCAGACCCGTTACTCGCACTCCGAAGCCTTTCACGATCGAATTTGTGATCGTATGATTCACATCACTTATGACCAGAGAATAGTCTGTTCCTATACACGTTCGCGGGAAAGTTACGTTTGATATTGAAATGGCCAAGTATGCGACTCCATACCTCATCGTTTCCGTGACGGTCCAGCTTCCTCTATTCGAGTAAGGTCCGAACGCTGAGTACTTGCCTCCCACGATGGGGAGAAGCTGCGGACTTGAGAACTGCCAGACGGCGAGAGCGACAATGATGATGAGGAATATCGAGACAGCATCATCTTCTGAACCCCCAAGAAGTGTCGAGATTCTTCCTCGATAGACGTCCTTTCCGGGACGTGTTACTGATTGATTTTTTATCGAGTTACACCAGCATTAGTAGTCATGCGGGGAGAGGGTCGTGATGAAGCGGCTAACATGGTCGGAGCGAAGCCGATGCTCCTCTGGTACGTCTGGATACGACTCGTCGATGGAGCATGGCATAGGCTGGACGAGATTTCGAAACAGCTCCGACTGCCCAGCAACGCAATAGAATGGGCGGCGAAGTTTCTGTGCGACAAAGGCATGGCAGAACGCGGGTTTGAAGAGGACGAGATCCGGCTGCACCAAGGAAATGCCAAATTCGAAGACGCGGTAAGAGCACTCTCCCCTTCTACCAAGCCCTCGAAATAGAAGACCCAACGCTGCGAGAATTTCTCCCTTATTGAGAAATTGATCAGAACGAAGTTCTCGGCTACCGCGGGGGATCACTCCCGACTGGCCCAGACTAGAGCTTAAGACAAGAGTTCTAACCAGACCGAATGGGCAACAATTTGGAATTTCGTCCCCTCAGTAAGACTTCTGAATCGATTCCGGAGGTAGGCATGGGCACTTGGGGAATGGGTGGCGGAATGCGCGCCGACTCGTCTAGTGACTCCGAGTCAATCGAGGCGCTAAAGCTCGGCCTTGAACTCGGCATGACTCTGGTTGACACTGCGGAGATGTATGGTGCAGGTCACAGCGAGGAAGTCGTCTCGAGGGCACTGGACGACTGGCGGAAGCCCGTTTTCGTCGCGTCAAAAGTCTCGCCTTCGCACTTCGGGTATGACGATCTTCTACGGTCCGCGAGGAAGAGCCTTGAACGGTTGCGCATGAAGAAGATGGACCTCTACCAACTTCACTGGCCCAATCCTCGAGTTCCGATCGTTGAGACTATGAAGGCTATGGAGACGCTGGTTCGAGACGGTTCAGTGCGCCACATCGGTGTCAGCAACTTCTCTGTTGTTCAGATGAAGGAAGCGCAGGCTGCACTGTCGAGAGAAGAGATTGTGTCGAACCAGGTAGAATACAGCCTCGTAGATCGAGCTGTGGAGGAGACGATTCTGCCTTATTGTCAACGAGAGAAGGTCACGCTCATCGCTTACAGTCCCCTCGGACAGAGCAGAATTGCCGAAGGGAGAGGGGGACCGTTCAAGATCGTAGACGAGATCGCTACTAGACTCGGGAAGAGTCGAAGTCAAGTTGCTCTAAACTGGCTTCTGGGGCACGAGTCTGTCGTGGTTATACCGAAGGCAAGTGACAAGAAGCATGTCGTTGAGAACGCCGCGGTAAGCGGCTGGAAGCTGAGCACGAGGGATTTTCAGGAGATTGACAAAGCGTTCCGATGAGCTCCGGGTGCTAGTACGAAGCTTCAGATTTGCGGACGGGCGGATCCCAAGCGATTTCTGAGGCAGATTTCTTCCAAAGACCTGTTTTGCGTCGCGGGAAATTTTTTTTTGTAAATTCTAGGAAGGGGTCATTCGCTGTCCGGAACGTTTCTGGGCGAGACTATCCGTTTTTCGCTTAAAACAGCTGAATCAGCCGTTTTCAACTGGGGCACTAGCGGGATCATGCGAGCGTGAACTCGGCATCATATGGGACTCCCTTCCCAGATTGTTGATCGGGGTTTGTTCTGAACGATTTTGTGTCCGTATTCTCGGCTGAGCCCTCGATCCAGATATCGATGGGGACTGGGTCTTAACCGCTCGGTGGCTTGAAATGAGTTTGAACTTATGGGTCCTTTGACCGCAGAATATCTTTCTGCGAGTTTTCCGTAAGATTTTCTCAGAACGACTATCATCGCCAGATAGCATATGGTCGCTGCCAGGCCAAACCAGAAGAGACCCGCGTACGGGTTTGAGCTGTCTACCCGGTTGTCTTGGAGGGTGGAGATCCATTCCAGAATAGCCAGGAATTTTGCCCCGAGCCAATATCCAACGAAACCAGAGACAACCACACCTGAGAACGCATACGCCCACTTCCATTCTGTGTTGACAATCGATGCTAGGGCTAACAGCGCGACTAGAACCGCGAGGATTCCTTGGAACACGAGAGAGTTGAGGAAGAGCGCGAGACCAATCCCAAGTCCACGGCCGTAGCTAGCTACCAGGACTGCTGTTGCCGAATCCACTGGCAGATATGATGCCACCGCCGCGGAGACCGCTAGATATTGGGATATGATAAGAAACGCGTTGGATAATGATGCGAGAACATAGATTCCTGAGTTCTCGCGAAGACTAGCAGCTAGAAATTTTCCGCAAGGCAATTTTCTCACCCCTAACAGTTAGGCGATGGGAGTGATTTGGCATTTCATTTCAACAATCTTTCCTTGTCTCAAGCTCCCTGTTGAGGGTCTAACTCTTAAAGAGCGGTATCACGTCTCGGTGTGATGGGTTTTCCTGTTGGCAGTGGATGATTCGCGGTTAAGAAGGGCGCGGATGATCGCAGAGGCGCGTTATGGTTTCCGGTGGCACCTCGCTATCTACATAATCGTTAACATTGGGTTGGTCGCGATCTGGTACTACACGGGCACCGGATTTCCCTGGCCTTTGTTCCCAATTCTCTTCTGGGGCCTAGGGGTCTTGGGTCACTACTGGGGCGCGTACCACACCAGCGGAGGGGGCTGGATTGAGAGGGAGACCCAGAAGATTCTGCTAGAGGAAGAAGACAAGAAAACCTAATGCCGCACTCGGATTGAAGCAAGCAAAAGTCCAGCAACGAACGCACGAGATTCTTGGTGAATCACCACCTTGAGAAGATCGCCAACCGCTGTGCGAGGACTAACGCGCGAATAGTCGGGTTCATATCCCTTAGATAATGTGGTTGCTGCTGATCAGCAATGAGTGATTCTGACAGGTCCCTTCAAGATATGGAAGAAGGTGGGGAAGGTATGACAAAGTACGGCAATATGATGCTAGAGTTCATCAAGAAAGAGATCTTCGAGGAGAGAACGAACGTCTCTGTTGAAGAAGTCGTGACTCTTGTTGCTGCTCTTACCGACTTATCTGTGAGCCTTCTTTCTAAATTCCGCAAGGACCCGATAGACCCCTCAAGAGCTACTGAGATAGGGAGGGACGTGTTCAAGCATATGGTTGGCAAGATCGGATTCGACGTGGGACAGCTCGGAAAGTCATCACTCTACGCATAGCGTCCCAGACTAGTGATTCAGTTCCCCATTCGAAATCTCCAGATAATCGCTAACTCAATTCCTACTTGATAGTGATAGAACTGCGATCCTTCTCCAACTTCGGATAGTAGAGATCCATCTTCTCCATCGCTTTTACAATTATTCGCGAGACGACCAGATCCCGATACCACTTGTGGTTTGAGGGAATCAAGTGCCATGGTGCCCAGTCCGTGCTAGTCTTGGTCAAGGCGTCCGCGTAGGCTCTGATGTACTCGTCCCAATGTTTCCGTTCCGGAAGGTCGTTGCTGCTGAACTTCCATTCCTTAGTAGGATCTTCGAGACGTTCCTGAAGACGCTTCCTCTGTTCATCTTTGCTGATGTGAAGGTAGAACTTTAGAATCACCGTATCATCTTCGGAGAGTAATCTTTCGAAGTCGTTGATCTCTCGATACCGGCGCCGCCAAACCTCCTCGGACACCAACTTGTGGACTCTTTCGACGAGAACGCCTTCATAGTGGCTCCGGTTGAAGATAACCAGCTCCCCCCTTCCGGGGACCCGTTTGTGATGCCGCCAGAGAAAATCATGGTCTAGCTCTTCCGGCGTGGGGACGCCGAAATGTGCAACCTGGACGCCCTGAGGGTTGACTCCTTCGAAGACGCGGTGGATAACCCCGTCCTTGCCGCCCGTGTCTACGGCCTGGAGGATGACTAAGACTTTCTTCTTGTGCTCTGCATAAAGCATTTCCTGGAGCTGTCTCAGTTTCTCGTTGAGCCTCTTAGACTCCGCACGCTCATCATCGCCCTTGCCATCAAACCCTGAGGTGTCGTTGGGATCGAACTTGTCCAGGTGAACCTCCCCTCCTGGCTCGATCGTGTACCGGCCAGTGTGCAGACCGCTTGTCAACTTGAAATTTGCATTCTTCTCAGTTGAGTTCTTAGGTGTTTTTCTTCCACTCGTCTAGTAGTCTAGCCTTGAATTCTACGCGTGATTTTTGGAATATCTGATAACGTGTGTGGGCTGGACTGTTTTGCGGAAATTTTCGAGCGCGTTCTGGTCTGCGATGACTCTCATGAATTGTACCCCTGCGACAAGTTTGACATTCTCTCCTCTGACGGTTTTGAGGTTGCTCCCAAATTCTCCGATTCGATTCATTGTGTCTTGATCGTACTCCAGTTCCAAGTCCCCGATCTTGTTTCGCATTGATAGCCCGCAATCTCTGAACACGCGCCAGACCTCTTCGGATTCTCCGCTTGAGAGAGGGTAGCGGCGTATGATACCCAGAGTAGCGTCAGCAGTTCAGTCCAAACCCTCTGTCTTCCGGATGTATCTCGCCAACGCTCTGGAGTTGACGATCCCGCGCTGATGGCCCTTCTTAGTCACCGGGTCCGTTCCTATAGCCCCCGTTTATGCGCCGTCTGATATCGGCCATAATTAGCACGTATGCGCTACGTCTATTTGATCCAGCCCACGTGGGACGCTAGGCTTAAACCCGTTTCCCAGGCTAGATTGGGTTCGATAGAGATGTTCGATTCGTACACTTCCAGCCGCTTGAATAAGAGAAGCTTCCTCACAATCCCAGCATTGCTAGTCGTTCTAACATCACTAATGCTGTCCACCACTGTTGTTCACGCACAGTCTCCCGACTTCGCCCTCAGTTCGACTCCGTCAAATCTCTGTGTGAATCCAGGAGTGAACGGCGCCGCCGTTATCAGCGTTCAGAGTGTTGACAACTTTGTCGGCTCAGTGAACCTCGCCGGTAGCGTCGATCCGAACGTGAACAACGGTCCAACAATATCTCAGATTCCATCCAGCGAGACCCTTGCTGCAGGTCAGACGATCCCCTTTGACCTCTCAATCTCGACCAGCCCATCAACGCCTGTCTACACTTACTCCATACGAATTTCTGGGCTCTCAGGTGGGACTTACCACGAGACAACTGTTCAGGTCACCGTCGCCGCTGGCTGTAGTGTGGGAGGAGTTGTCCTTCCAACGGTTGAGCTCGCAGCAACGACCTCATACGTGGTCTACGGCTTGATCATCGCGGGACTAGTCGGAATCGTCGGAGCAACGCTGGCTATTCGCGTGAGGGGCCGGAAACACATTCCAAACCCATAAGCGCCGAAGCCTGACTAGCGCCCAAGACCATCCCGTTCTCTCTTTTCGTTAGAACCATTTTCATCTGATCGCTCTCTAGGTCATAATGCCGCGAAAGGGTACACCGTAGTCCTCAAAGCCTAGGCAGGCCTTCTATGTAGAAGGCAGTGGGACAATGCCGAAGCTCAAGTTCAGTAAAGAGTACCTCCAGCGGGCTACGAAACACATTCCCAAGAAGGACTCCGCCAAGAAGGATCAGACGACCGCAGAAGTCCAGTCTCAGCCAAGACATGCAACGGGATTCCTCCAGTATTGCGGAACTTGCGCTAGGAATCAGCTGTTCAAAGTGGACACGCTAGGCTGGAAGACCTGCACTGTCTGCCACAGCACCGCACCGGATAGAAGCCAGAGCCCAATCTGAGAGACCAACTGGCACGGGGGATTATTATCAGGCCGCTGGAGGGAGGAAGAGTTCTCGTGCTGACAGTAGGAATTTCTTCGTAGAAAGATTTCACGGGTAAGACTAGATTGGCGACTCAGGCGCAGAGACTGGCGGGCGCGCGGGTTTCTCTTCTTTTTCCCTTGTCTGGGGGCGTATACCCCTACCCCCTTCCCCGAACAGATTTCACGAAGGAAGTCTCGCTTTCCTAGGGGAAACTGTTCGTTTGGTGCATGTTTGAGCCGTATCTTTGATCAAAGCTGGCGTTGTAGGGTCCATCATTGGCGATGTTCCATGGGAAATACGGAAAGGATCGATTCAGACGCCTTCACGTTCGGACTGTGCTCGGATCTCTACGCGATAGCGTAGCTAGAATGATCTCTACGAGTCTCCTTGCGGACTCTGGACTTAGCTCGACCGCAACACGAGCACTAGGACCTTCTTTCTCGCTAACGAAATCGATGTTCAAAGTATGATCCAGCCGGCATCACTGGGATGATCATACGAGACGCTGACCCGTTCAAGCTTGAACCATCCCTTCTGACCCTTGCCGCTCCCAGACACCTTCATCTTGAATCGGTATTCGATAATATCGAATTTCAATATTATCCAATCGCGACAATATTGCCGGGAGAGACATTCCTTATTTTTCCATCTCAGTTCGCCTATGACTGAGAAAAAAATGGTCAGCGAAAAGAACATCAAAATAGCCAAGGTACTCGTGCTACTAGTAGCCTCTCTTACCCTCGTTGTTGCCACAGCTGCGCTTGGAAAGGCAGCGTTGGTTTGTACGACCTTCGTTACTAGCCGGGGAACACTTACGACAGCTGCCATAGACCAGGGCAGCGGGACGATTGACGCGACGGGCTGCGATATTGGTGACTACATAATCACGAGCATGACCGTCTCCTCGTTGACAGTTCACGATGCCAACCAGTACGGGATATTCGTGGACAGTGGTCTGGGCTCGATAACGGTCTCAATAACTGGTGCAACGGTGTACAATATTGGCGCGCATACAGGCACCGCCTTCATTCCAAATGGGGTACAGACTGGGATCGGAATAATCTACGACAGCGGATCGGGTGGACCTATCGCGCATGGAAGCGTCAGTTCCAGCAATGTCTACGCCTACCAGAAGGGCGGTATTGAAGCCAATCACAACAGCAACGTAACCTCAATCGGCAATACCGTCACAGGGCTGGGACCTGTTTCTTTCATTGCTCAGAACGGGATTGAATATGCCAGAGATGCGGCGGGAGCAATTCGAGGAAACACGGTTTCAAACAACTTCTACACCGGCGGAACAGGATTATTGGCTGATGGTTCACCCTGCGGTGGCGCGTTCCCTGCCTGCCCACCGGGACGGCAGTACGTCTCTTGCGGAATCTTGCTGGTGCTGATAGACCCTAACAATATTCAGAGAGGACAGAACGATGTCAGCAATGGCAACCAGCGCAACTACGCCGTGGTCACCGACAGCCCACTAGACTAGAACCGCCAAGCAACACAAGAGACCAGGCAAATTCCCCCTTTCTTTTTGTTAGTCTCAGCGTTAGGATTGCATTGGAATCCTTCAAGGATAATCTTCACCATAATTCCCGCATATCAGCCATGATTCGATGCGTCGCTAACGGCTGAGGTTGGCTTGGGACAGGGCAGTGAGGATCGCATTCACCAGCTTGCGTGCGGATTCTGGACTGAGCTCTACGGCGACTCTAGCGCTAGGACCCTCTTTCTGGTTGACGAAGTCGATGTTCAACGCGTGCTCCAGTGGAGCATCACTGGGATGGTCGTAGGAGACGTTGACCTGTTCCAGCTTGAACCATCCGCGCGGACCCTTGCCACTACCCGATACTTCCGCAGTCTCGACTATGCCTGTGCACATCTTCTATCTCCCCCTTCCAGATGTTTCAAGATTCTTCTCGAAAAACGTGAACATCTTCTTCCAACCGTCAACCGCCGCCTCGGGACGATAGGCCACGCTGGGATAGTAGAAGAAGCCGTGCCCTGCGCCGGGGTACGTGTGAAACTCGTAGTTCTTCCCATACTTCTTCAGCTCCTCATCCAACTGGCGGACGCTCTCGGGTGTCGGGTTCTTGTCCTCTTCTCCAAACAAGCCGAGTAGTGGACAGGACAGGTCCTTCGTATAGTCGATAGGTGCGACCGGCTGTGCGGGCGTCAGCTTCTCCTTTGGCTGTACGATATTTCCGCCCCAACAGTTGACCGCTGCATCGAAGGATCTTGTTCTGCACGCGACAAGGAAGGCTTGACGACCACCCGAACAGGTCCCGAAGACTCCGACCTTCTTATTGCTGAGCGGCAACGACTTGAGATAGCGAGCGGAGGCGTCGATGTCTCCGACTACGCTCAGATCAGGTACTCCTCCGGACCCACGAACCTTTGCCGACATATCATCAGGGCTACCGTGGCCAAACCGGAAGTAGATGTTGGGACTTATTGCTAGGTAACCGTGGTGGGCGAACTTCCGCGTGAACTCGCGATAGAGCTCGTCCCATCCTGGCATGTGGTGAATCAGCACTACCCCGGGAAAGGGTCCGGGACCCAGTGGTCGGGCATAGTAGGCGTTGATTATCTCTCCATTATGGCCAGGCAGCATAATGGTCTCGGCGAGCATTCCCTCATACATGTCAGTCGTATACGGATGCATGGGCCAAGCGATTACCATTGACGGAATTTAAGGAGAACCAAGACGACAAGGGATTACGGTCTGTTAATTCCCTTCGAAATGTCGAGTTTTGTGTCGAGGGGAGCAACTGCTTTTGAGATTTTTTTATAGGGGGTCTCGGCAGTTGAAACTGTTACGGGCGTAGTTTTCGATTCTAGGCGTGTAACCTGCTTGTCGATGATTTTCGTTAGCGTGTAGCTCAGCGTCCACCTCAGCGTGCAGACTGCGCTAGGTCAAAACGCCTGCCCCGATTCCAAATCAAGCCTTATTCTGCGATTGTCGGGCTTGTGTCGGGAACAGTCTGCGCGATTCCTACCCTCGAAGAGCCGGTACGAGTGAACAGTTACTTCCCGTTAATTACAGCACAAGTGCGAGCCTCGTGTCGCGAGCATCAAGTGCAATTCGCATTTCTTGAATGGTAACGGGTCTGGGAACGCGAGTGGTAACGTTGGATGAAGCAAGAATCTTTGATTCTTAGCCTGAGCTGTGATGACAAACCTGAGCTAGTATGATAAAGGAAGGGTCCGATCCCGAGACTGGAATGAGCCTGAACTCGTTGAGGTGTTCCGCAAGAGAATCGAGTAGGGGGAGCCCGGCCAGTTGACTGGTCCTCTGATTCGTGAGGGCTACGCCAAGAATGGCACCGTTAGACTCCACTACACTGAAAGCGCACCAGACAACTCGTCAAGGCTTACTCCGCTGGTCTACATACACGGCGCCTACGGGGGCACCGAGGGCTTCCTGCCAGAGATGGAGGCCCTTGCCCCGAGGAGGTGCATCTCGGTAAGGCTCCGGGGCCGAGGCCAGAGCGACATCCCTGAATCAGGCTACACATTCAACGACAACGTCTCAGATATTGAGGCGCTTGTTGATCATCTGCGCCTGACGAATTTCTGTCTCATGGGCTGGTCCATGGGGGTACCCTACTCCATCGGATTTGCGTCTCGATACCCTGAGAAGCTCTCTGGGCTAATACTCCTCGACTATCAAGCTCGTCATCCAGAATATTCCGCCGGTTGGGCGGAGCGGTGGGCGTCCGACCTCGCAATAATGGACAGGCCAGACAGGATCACGGCCCTCCGGGGGCTGGAAAAGGAGTCTTCAGAAGTTCTACTCTGGGAAGACTTGGACAGGATAGACTGTCCCGTTCTAGTGATTGGAGGAGGACAGCCTGACGCTCTCCTCAAGAAGGAGCACGTTGACAAGTACCATCAACATCTGCGGAAGCTGGAGGTAGTCGTATTCAGCGATTCGGGGCATAATGTTTCCCAGCCTGATTTTGGCCGGTTCATCACTGCTTTGAATACGTTCCTGGGTCGGATTGATCAGACCCGGGCTGGAAACAGGAAGCGGTCAAATTCCGCCACTGTTTGAAATTCGAAATCGGGCCCTGCCTGTGAGGCTATGGGGCCCCACAAGTCCCTCATCGCCTTCGAACCCCAGATGGCTGCGCCGGTAATTACTCCCGCGTTCCTCCCGGCTTGAATATCGGAGGCCGAATCGCCAACCATGATCACCCTGCTCGGCCGAACCTCCATCCTCTCAAGGACCATCTGGATGCCTTCAGGGTCCGGCTTGTTCCTCTTCACATCCTCCCCCGTCACCACCGCTGCAAAATAGCGGTTCAGGGTTAGACCCTCCAAAGCTTCACAGACTAGGGTTCTGTCCGGAACCGATGTCACCAAGGCAACCTGCATGCCGGATTCTCCGAGCCTCTCTAAAAGTCCCGGGATTCCTGGGAACACCTCCCACATCTTCAGGTTAGTCTTCAGGCACTCAGTGTAGGCGTCGAGTGCTTGTTCGGAATGATCCAGCGAGAGTTCACCCGTGAGTCTTCGAATCGTATCTGTCTCGTGGAGGCCCCAAGAGATCTGATCAGGATTCAGGGTCTTACCGAGTAGCCCCTTGGCAACTTCAAGGGTGCAATGAACAACAAGACGATCTCTGTCCACGACGGTCCCGTCTAGATCGAAGATTACCCCTTCGATGGGATCATGGATGGACTCGGGAAACGGCCACTACCTGGAATGTACCCAGGTCCGGGGTGCGATTTGAATATTCTTGCCGCTACCCATCCGCGTAGGCGATCATGGCGTCAACGCTGGTCTTGCGACTTTTGAGAGATAGTCGATCCTTTCCTCTGCGAAGCGTATCGCTCTGTTCTGAGGAATAACCTCGAGCACTCTTGGCCTGTGCTCCTTCCAAACTGAGAGGACATCAGCTGGAAGCTTCGCGCGACCTGCGGGAGTCATCTTCTTCTCTTCCAGCAACTTCCAGGCCCGCGCTATGTTGTAGTCTGACCAGCTAGATCCCTTGCGTCTCGGAGTATATCGTTGGACCTTGCGTTCGGAATCTAGAGGTCTAAACCAGCCATCGATCCATCCGAAACAGAGTGCTTCTTCGATCGCGTCGAGATTCGAGAACGTTCTGGTCTTCGGCTCTCTCTTGTAGAGGATCAGCAAGACCTCCTTCTTCGAAGCATGGTTCCGTTCTAGCCACATACGCCACGCTTTTCGCGTGGTAAACTGAAGCGCCTTGGACACCCTCTTATCCATGATAGGATAACCCTCCGATCGATCATCTATATCCGGCGATTTCAAGAATTGTGATCAGGGCTTGTTCTGTTACGAACAATGAGAAGCTCAAGAGGGTGAAGGAGATTGAGGAAGTGATGTTGAACCATTTTGCATAATAGACTCTCAAATTATCAGAGTGCTACTCGCTTACGTTCACGACCACCGATAGCGCAGTGGCAAAGGCTATCGGTCAGGGAGGGTCCAACTACTTGATCCTTGGAATGGACGCTGCGGTAAGCGCCGGGATGTATCAGACTCAAGTCACTGTCTCTGATTCAGCAACCGAGGCTTTCTAGTCATGGTAAGGTCGGTTCAGATTTATTTTGACGGACTCTGTGAGCCAAAGAATCCAGAAGGAATCCCGGTCTACGCCTTCATCGTCTCTGATTCTGACTCAGGGCAAGTCCTTGGTCAGGATATGGGTCTCGCAGGAGTGCCCTGGAGTAAAGATGCGACCCACAACTTAGCAGAATACACTGCTGCCATCAAAGGCGTGAAATGGTTAAAGGAACACATTCCTACCAAAGAATTGCTCATCTATGGCGATTCAAAACTAGTAATCAACCAGCCCAACAAGATCTACAAGGTCAAGTCGGAGAAGATTCGTCCGCTAGTCAACGAACTCAGTGGTCTGTTGGAGGGACTTTCTTGGAAAACGATTTGGGTCCCGAGAGAGAAGAATTACGACGCAGACAAGCTCGCCAATGAGTTCTACAGGAACTACTGTATGGCCCATGAAGGAAAAATCATCCCGACAATGAGGGAAACCGGGGCAATCTACTGATCACGCCCTAATGGAGTACTGAAACTTGGTTGTTGGTCTGCTCTCCTGCTTTAGTCAATAGTCTCGACATTTATCCAGGTCGAGATGTCTAAGCAGCAGACGGGTCTTAGAATAGACCGGGTCCTCTTCAAACAGTTTCAACAGCTCTGCGCTCTGGAGAAGCTACGTCCGGGGCAAGAGGGGGCCTCGTTGGAACTGACTAAGTTAGTTCTTGCAGCGATGTGGGCTCGACCTTACGATAGACTTGGCATGGATCCAAGATTTTTCCATCGACAGTCAATAGGTTCCTCTCAATTGATATGCCGAACAGTTCCTCGTTCTCTTCCAGATATGGCAGAATCAGCTCCCAATCTTTCGGGGTTGAGTCAACCAATCGTCCGCCGTTGAGCTGATCTCTTGACACATTACGATAAGGGTCGCGGATGAATAAGGCCCCGCCAGAAGCTAGCGAGAACAAGTTGCCTCCTGGATAGGGATATTCCTGCTCTACGAACCTTCCATCAAAGGAAGGTTTCAAGCCGTTAACGATCACGAACCCACCTCCATTGTATGGGTCTCCTGCCATGAACGACTCTGCAAGATAGTCCAAACATGTCCCGTTGATCACAACTCTCGGCCTACCTACCGCGTTGATGAGTGGTCGTCCCGCGGCGTTACCCAGCACGTATACGTCGCCTCCCTTTGCGGCGTACATGAAGGCCTGACCCACGTCGCCATGAACCACGAGCTTACCGTACTTGAGAATCTGAGCAGCTTGATCTTGAGCGGCACCATGGACCGTTATTTCACACCCGTCAATGCCCGAAGCGACATAATCACCTACATCGCCGTAACAATCAATCTTCAATCCATTCGTTCGCGGACCCAGCCCGCTTCCGATGAACCTATGGCCTCGCAAGTTGTACAGCAAGATGTTCTTCCAGCCCTGGTCGTGCGCGTCGACCACGAACCTGGCCGCACTCTCGTCTCCTTCAACTGGAAATTCCAGAGCATCAACCACCAGCCCCTGTGAGTCCAGTCCTGGATGGGCGAGTCTGGACCTGTTCTTCCAGTCCAGCCGAGTGTAGAGGTCATAGTTTGACAATGGGACAGAGGAGAAGATTTCGTTCAAGGCCTCGTGATGCAACTGCAACAGTGAGCTACGCTTCTTGTAGCCAGTATCGTAGATTCTGTCGAATAGCAGTGAGACGGTTTGTATTGCGAACCTTCTCGATTCTTGTCCTTTCAACGCGAGCCTCTTCAACTCCTCCAGAATCTCTCCTGCATACTGGAAGCCAGCGTCTCTCAGAGCGGGACGGACATACTCGTAGAATCCTAGCGGGTCCTGAGCCTTTGGACCCTTCTTTGGTAGTTGCAGCGCGACGCTGACGTTTAGAGCGAGATCCGCTCGGGGTCCGTGTAGCCATTCCTGTTCTGGAATAGCAATTTCCCTTTCAAATTTGTCAGCACATTCCAGTTCCTTTCCATCCTCTCCATCTTTTACACTGAAGAGGAATGCTCCGCCATCTGTGTGGCTCCCACCCCGAGCGTTCCAGTAGGAGTCAGCAAACCTACTCGGAATCCTACCATCCTCTTGTAATCGTCCCAGTACAGCGTTGATGGCTTGTCTCTCAGACGCGATGATTCCAATCTTGATTGGACCCTCTTGTAATGCGAAGACTTGTGGTCGGAGCATCGACGTGTCGGTAATCCCTAGCAACTGCCAGGCATTCTTCTCCACGTCATTCCGGGCGACGATGAAGAACCATGGACCGTCTGGGGACCCGTGGATGTGAGAAGTCTGAATCAGTCGATAGATCTTTTTCTTCTCCTCCGGAAGCATCTCAAAGTCCCGCTCGGTCGTCGGCGCCAGCGCCTCGATCAGATACTCCTGGGGATACTTGTAGACGCGGCTGATCAGATCGAACAGTAGGACAGACACTTCAGTATCCGTCAAGAACAATGGATGGATGTTCCGCTGAGCCAAGTACTCCATTATCGAATGATAGTTCGCAAAGTCACCGTTATGGACAAGCGCCTCGTGCAATCCTACAAACGGGTGCGCGCCGCCCGGATGCCAGACCCGGCCCTTCGTCGGATAGCGGTGGTGGCCGATCCAGACGTGAGCCTTGAAATCCTCCAGCCTGTAATACTTTACAACATCATCTCCGTAGCCGACCAGTTTGAGAACAATCAGGTTCTTGCCGTGAGAGACAACGAATGCTTTCTTCTCGCCCAGCGACGTGTAGTATTGGAGGTTGAGCCGGTAGCTGTTCTGGTAGACGAATTCGTCCTCGAGCTCGCTGCCCTTATGCCTGATAAGATCGTTCTTCCGCGCGAAGTCCTCTAGAACCTCCGGCTTGACTCTCACAAAATATCTGCAGACTTCTGGAGGCTCTACTTCGAGACCCGGAATCGACCGATAATCGTCAACCGCTTCAACCCTCGACTCGTAGTCGACTCGGAAGAACGGGCGGATATGCTCGTCTTCCACCTGTTTCCTAGCAGACTTGTCGAGGTAGGCGACTTGGAGGATGTAGTCCTCATCCAGAATCTCTTGTGATACTCCTAGCTGTTCCGGGACAAGTCCTAGAGCCGCAATTCCTCCTCCCTTACCATTACCCCTGTTCCGCATCTGCATAAGCGATTGTAGGAGATATTTTCCCCCCAACGGGACATTGGACGCGAGCCCAACGACACCGCAGCCTCCCTCAGCCTCCTGTTTGACGAATGGAGAGTCCGGGACAGGCAAGGTTCTACGAGAGTCGATCATCGCTTGGCCTGTCATCGCAATCTCACTTGTATCGTACCAGTAGGTCTTTCCTGCCTCGAAGCTCCCTGACACTTCCGAGTCCGAACTCGGAGAGAATGATTCGCAGACGTTTC
>Ga0209804_1000713_pt1 | contig 24513 bp, 20 predicted proteins | sample GraSoiAngelo_139_FD_185896 | JGI IMG/M metagenome (GOLD analysis project Ga0209804, IMG submission 185896) | Grasslands soil microbial communities from the Angelo Coastal Reserve, California, USA - 14_0929_12_20cm (SPAdes) (version 2) | ecosystem: Environmental > Terrestrial > Soil > Grasslands ... | reverse complement strand
CGGCGCCAGCGGCTTTCTGTGCGGGCGGGCGATCTGGCAGGAGGTCCTTCCGCTCCACCCCAATCGGGAGCGGATGCGGGCCTACCTCACCTCCACGGCGGTCTATAACTACGTCCGCGCCAATGCCACCGCCGAGCGCGCGCGGCCGTGGTATGCGCATCCGCACGTCGGCGGCTGGGAAAACGTGCGGCTCCACGACGGCGACGCGGAGTGGTACCGCCGGTACGGGGCTTCCCCGCAGCGCGGCGAGTAGTCCGGGGCGCCGCCTCGAGGCGGGCTAACTGCTAGCCGCCGGTCCGGGGCGGGTCCCCCTCCACCCGCTCCTTGAGCCGGGCGAAGTCGTCGGGGGTATCCAGGTCCGCGGCGGCCAGAGGCGGGAGGGACACCTCCGCCACCAGGTCCGGGTGCCGCTCGATGAGAAACCGCCCTCCGACGTCTCCGGTGAGACCCCGGGCCTCGTCGAAGAGCGCGCGGCCCAGCAGCGTCGGCGCCCCCGTCACCGCGCCGTACCGGGATGCGATGATCGGCTTCCCCGTCCGCCGGTGGGCGTCGATGAGGGCGTTGATGGCGCCCGCGTCCACGCACGGTTGGTCGCCGAGGAGGACGACGGCCGCCTCGCAGTCGTCAGGAAGCACGGCGATCCCCGCCGCGAGCGAGGTGCCCATGCCCTCATGGGAGCGGCCGTTGACCACCAGCCGCACGAGCGGGCCGCGCACCTCCGCCGCGATTCGATCCTCCGCCTCGCCCAGGACGACCACGATCGCCCCGCACGCCGACCCCCGGGCGTTCTCCACGACACGGCGGACCACACTGCGCCCGCCCAGGGGCAGGAGCAGCTTCGGCCTCCCCATCCGGCGCGACTGCCCGGCGGCGAGGACGACGGCGGCGATCACGGATCACTCCATCGCGTCATGCCCCCCGGCGTGGTTGCCCGGGGGCGTCCGCGAGGCCCGCGGACACCGACTCCGCGCCCGCGGGCTCGTGAATCGGTCCCCGGCGGTCGCGGAGCGAGGCCGTCGCCCGACCGTTGTGCACGGCCAGGATCTCGGTCAGGATGCTGAGCGCGATCTCCTCGGGGGAATCCGCGCCGGTGTCCAGCCCCACGGGCCCGTACAGCCGCGCGCGCTGCGTGTCGTCGAGCGCCACCCCGCTGCGCTCCAGCTCGGCCAGCAGTTTGTCGGTGCGCGCGCGCGGGCCGAGGAGGCCGATGTACCGCGCCGGGGTGCCGAGCAGCCCTCGAAGGATCTCGAGATCGTGCAGGAAGTTGTGGGTCATGACGACGACGAAGGTATGGCGGTCGATCCGCACGGCCCGGCCGACGTCTCGATCCTCCACGAGGAAGACTTCATCGGCCTGGGGGAACCGGGAGCGGGTCGCGAACGCCGGCCGGCTGTCGGCGACCATCACCCACCAGCCCTGCTCGTGGGCCTGTCGGACGAGCGGCAGCACGTCGTGCCCCGCCCCGCAGACCAGCAGCGGGAGGGGCGGCGTGATCACCTCGATGAACAGCTCCCCGCGCCCGCCCGGGAGATCCACGGGGACCGTGGTGGTCTTCCTGGCGGCGATCTGCCGCCGCGCCAGAGCCGCCACGCGGGCGTCGACGGCGGCGTCGCCGAACGAGCCTGCGACCCGGCCATCCTCGGGGACGAACAGCCGCGCTCCTACGCCGGCGCGGCCGCTCTCCGATGGCGAGGCGATCACGGTCGCCAGCGCCGCGAACCGGCGGTCATCGATGCAGGCCTGGAGCAGCGCCGCGAAATCCGGCTCGGCGTCGGGCCGGACCGCTTCCACGAAAACCTCGATCTTGCCGTTGCAGCCGAGCCCGAGTCCCCAGACCGCGTCGTCGTCGGCGGTCAGATCGTAGGTCATCATCCGCGCGCGACCGGTCCTCAGGACCTCCCGGGCCGCCTCCGCGACATCGCCCTCCAGACAGCCCCCGCTGATCGAGCCGACCGTCGTCTCGTCCTGCCGGATCAGCAGCCGGGCGCCGGCGCGGCGGTAGGTGGACCCCGCAACGCGGATGATCGTCGCGAGGGCGGCGGGCTCGCCCCGCGCCCGCAGGACGGCGAGGGCGTTGAGGATCTCCCGGATCTCCTTCACGGCCCGTCTCCCGGACGGCGGGCCACCGCCGCCGCGGCCCGAGCCGCAGTTCCCATTGTTCCGTTCCACACTTCGATCGGCCTGCTCCTCCGGCCCGAGCGCCCCCGGGGACTGTGCAGATACCGCTCGAGCGCCTGCAGGCCGCTGAGGTTGTGGGCGGAGGCGAACACGTCCACGTACGGCAGCGCGACGCTCATCCCCTGGGTGACGGGCTCGTAGCCCGGACTGCCGAGCAACGGGTTGAGCCAGATCACCCTGCCGGCGCGGGCGTGCAGCGTCCGCATCGCGGACTCGAGGATATCGAGGTCGCCCGTGTCCCAGCCGTCGCTGCAGATGACGACGATCGTCCGGCCGTCCACCAGCCGCCCGTACGCGTCATTGAATTGCCTGAGGCTCGCTCCGATCTTGGTGCCGCCGGACCAGTCCGGCACCCGTTCGGACGCATCGCGCAGCGCCTCGCGGATATCGCGGTGCCCGAGCACATCGGTGACCCGGCTGAGGGACGTGCTGAACAAAAACGATTCCACGTGGCTGAGCGCCCCCTGCAGCGCGTAAATGAACTGGACGAGGAACCGGCTGTAGATGTCCATCGACCCGCTGACGTCGCAGAGCAGCACCAGGCTGGCCTTCCGGATCTTCCGGCGGCGCCACACCAGGTCGAGGACTTCCCCGCCGTACCGGAGATTTCGGCGCATCGTCCGCCGGAGATCGACGAGGGATCCCCGCCGGGCCGCCCGCGTGCGCCGGGAGAGCCGGGTGGCGATGAGGCGGGCGATGATGATAATGAGATCGGTGATAGCCTGGAGCTCGTCGGCGGCAAACGCGCTGAAGTCTTTGTGCGCGCGCCCTTCGGCCGGGCTGTAGGCCGGGACCTCCTGCTCGTCGTCCGCCTCTCCGCGGTCGTCCCACTCCGCCACCGCGACGTCGCGGCCCCGCTCCTCCCCCGCCTCGCCCGCGGGTCCGGCCGGACCTTCGGCCGCGTCGTCCTGGGGCGCGGGCGCGCCTTCCATCGGCGGACCCTGCCAGAAGCGCGCGAACTCCTCATCGAACACGGGGAGGTCCTCCGCGTGGGAGCAGAACACCGCGCGGAGGGAGAACCGGACGAGATCGCGGTCGGCGAGATCCACTGCGGTCATCGCCCGCAGCCCGTCGCTGATCTCCAACGGGCCGACCAGGAGCCCCCGGCGCCGGAGGCGGCGGCCGAAGAGCGTGACATTCCCGGCCAGGTCGCCCCGTCTCAGGATCGCCGCCCCGGGCCTGCCGGCGCCGGCCGGGCCTGCGGCCTGAGCCCGAGCGTCCGGCTCAGCGGCCCTTGGGGAGTTGGGCGGCCAGTTGGGCGATCCGGTCGGAGTTCCATCCATCGCCGCTCTGTCCGATCGCATCGATGCGCTCGAGGATGGGACCAAGGTACCGCGCGCGCACGCGGGTCAGATCCTCCTGGTCCTTGCAGAGGCACCCCAGCGTCTCCTCGACGGCGCCGGGATCGAGGTGGTCCCGGTGGAGCGCGAGCAGCGCCGCGCTCCAGTCCAGCGTCTCCGCGATGCCGGGGACCTTGTCGAGGTTGACGCGGCGCACCAGCTGCATGAACGCGCCGATCTGCCGGGCCAGCCGGTCGTTGATCTCCGGCACCTTGCGGTGAATGATGGCCAGTTCCTTCTCGAAGGTCGGGTAGTCGATCCACAGGTACAGACACCGGCGCCGCAGCGCGTCGCTGAGGTCTCGGGTGCGGTTGCTCGTGAGGACGACGTACGGGATGTGCCTCGCCCGGATGGTGCCGATCTCCGGGATGCTGACCTGAAAGTCCGAGAGCACCTCCAGCAGGAACGCCTCAAACTCCTCGTCGGCCCGGTCGACCTCGTCGATCAGCAGCACGGGGGAGCGGTCGGCCGTGATCGCCTGCAGCAGGGGGCGCTTGAGCATGAACGCCTCGCTGAAGATGAGGTGCTCCTTCTCTTCCACGGGGCGGCCCGTCGTCTCCTCGAGCTTGATGCGGAGCATCTGCCGCTGGTAGTTCCACTCGTAGAGCGCGGTGTGGACGTCCAGCCCTTCATAGCACTGCAGGCGGATGAGGTCGGTGGCGACGGCGCGGGCCATCACCTTCGCGATCTCGGTCTTCCCGACGCCGGCGGCGCCTTCGATCAGCAGCGGCTTGTGCAGCACCACGCTCAGATGGATCGACAGCGCCACATCGCGATCGGCGATGTAGCCCTGCTGCTGCAGGGTCTCCATGATTTCCGGGATGCCGCCGAACGCCTGCGGCGGACGCGAGCCTGGTCCCATCCGGGTCCTCACCCTTCCTCTATTATTGAAGAACCGCGCCGGGGACGCCCCTGATTCCCACCACACCGGGACGTCCACTCAACCGATCAACCGACTCATTCTAGCACACCCGCGCGGCTCCAGGGCGCCGGACGCGGCGGCGCGGCGGACCATCGCGGAACACCTGCAGCCGGCGGACCCCGAGCCGCAGCGCCTCCGCGAGCGCCGCCGGCGGCCGCCCCCGCGCCAGGCGGCGCTTCGCGGCGTGCGGCAGGCGCTTCAGCAACCGTTCCAGGACCAGGGCCGACCGCTTGGTCGGACACCAGAAGACGGCCGCGTAGGTATGGGGGCCGCGCCCGCGCGTGTACCGCGAGGCCCGGCCCCGGCGGTGCGCGGCGAGGCGCCGGCCCGGATGGACCGTGTAGCCCGCGTAGTACGTCCCGTCGCCGCACCGCAGCAGGTAGGCGTAGTGCCGCCGCGCTCGCTTCTCTCGCCGCATCATCCGGAAGAATTCGCGCGCCGCGCCCGCGCTCCCCCGACCGGACCGGCCCGTCCGAGGATAGGAGTTGACCGACGCTCCATCGAAGGAGCATTCCTTCTATGAGCACACGCTACACGGGCGCGCGCATCACCCGCAACGAGGATCCGGCGCTGCTGTGCGGCCGCGGCCTGTTCGTCGATGACATCCACCTCCCGCGCCTGGCGCACGCGGCGGTGCTTCGCAGCCCGCACGCCCACGCCCGCATCGTCCGGATCGATACGCGCCGCGCGCGGGCCGCCGGAGGCGTGCTGGCGGCGCTGACGCACGCCGACCTGGGCGCCCTCGGCGGCCCGCTGCCCCGGCTCATCCCCCACCCGGCGCTGGTCCACCACAAGACCCAGCAGGCCCTGGCGTCCACCGCCGTCCGGTATGTGGGGGAGGCGGTGGCGCTGATCGTCGCCGAGAGCCGGTACGCGGCCGAGGACGCGCTCGATCTCGTGGACGTGGAGTACGCGCCCCTCCCCGCCGCCGTGCGCCTCGAGGACGCGGCCGCGCCGGGCGCGCCGCTCGTGCACGAGGACGCCGGGACCAACGTCTGCGCGCGGTACACGCAGCGGGTCGGGGACGTCGAGCGCGCCTTCGCCGGCGCCCCGCGCCGCTTCCGGGACCGGCTGGTGATGGACCGCGGGACGGCGTCGCCCCTGGAGGCCCGCGGGGTCGTCGCCGCGTGGGACCCGCGCGCCCGCCTGCTCGAGATCTGGGACAGCACGCAGGCCCCCATTCCGATCCGCAACGGGCTCGCGGCGATGTTCGGGCTGCCGCAGACCAGTGTCCGGGTCGTTGCCCCCGACGTGGGCGGCGGATTCGGGCCCAAGGTGATGATGTTTTATCCCGAGGAGATCCTGGTGCCGCTGGCCGCGCAGCGGCTCGGGCGTCCGGTGAAGTGGATCGAAGACCGGCGCGAGCACTTCGTGGCCACCAACCAGGAACGGGAGCAGATCCACGATGCGGAGATCGCCCTCGACGAGACGGGACGGATCCTCGGCGTTCGCACCGTCTTCCTGTATGACGCCGGCGCCTACTGCCCCTACGGGCTGATCGTCCCGATCGTCGCCGGCACCACCCTTCCCGGCCCGTACCGCGTTCCGAATTACCACTGCGAGTTCACCGCGGTCTTCACCAACAAGACGCCCGTGAGCCCGTACCGGGGCGCCGGCCGGCCCCACGGGGTCTTCGTGATGGAGCGGCTGCTCGACCGGGCGGCGCGCGACCTCGGGATCGACCGCGCAGAGATCCGGCGGCGCAACCTCATCCAGCCCGACGAGTTCCCCTATGACGTGGGGCTGATTTACCAGGACAACGCCCCGGTCCAGTATGACAGCGGCGACTACCCGCGATGCCTCGGCCGCGCGGCGGAGATGATCGGCTACGCGGACTGGCGGGCCCAGCAGGATACCTACAGAGCGGCGGGCCGGTATCTGGGGCTGGGCGTCGCCTGCTACGTCGAGGGCACCGGCATCGGGCCCTACGAAGGCTGCCGCGTCACCGTCGAGCCGTCCGGCAAGGTGTTCATCGCGACCGGGGTCGGGACACAGGGCCAGGGCCATCTGACCGCGTTCGCCCAGATCGTGGCCGATCACCTGGGAGTGACGCCCCGGGACGTGACCGTGCGGACGGGCGACACGGCCGCGTTCGGGTGGGGCACCGGCACCTTTGCCAGCCGCGCCGCGGTCGTCGCCGGGACCGCCGTCTCGCTGGCCGCCGAGGCCGTGCGCGAGAAGACCCGCATCGTCGCCGCCACGCTGCTGGAGGCCCGCCCGGATGAGATCGAGCTCGCAGACGGCAAGGTCTTCGTGCGCGGGGTCCCCGCCCGGGCGCTCCCGCTGGGCGAGGTCGCGGCGGCGGCCAATCCGCTGCGATTTGCGATGCCCCGGGAGTGGGAGAGCCCCGGCCTCGAGGCCACCCGGTATTTCGCGCCGCCCCGGGGCACGTTCAGCAACGGGGTTCACGCCTGCATCGTGGAGATCGACCCGGAGACCGGGATGCTGAGCCTCCACCGGTACGTGATCGTCCATGATTGCGGCCGTGTGCTCAACCCGCTGATCGTCGAGGGACAGATCCACGGCGGCGTGGCCCAGGGGCTCGGCGGCGCGTTCTGGGAGAAGCTCGTGTACGATGCGGAGGGGCAGCCGCTCACGACCACCTTTATGGATTACCTGCTGCCGACGGCCGCGGACCTGCCGTGCTTTGAAGTGGGACATGAAACCACCCCCACCCCGCTCAACCCGCTGGGGGTCAAGGGCGCGGGCGAAGCCGGTGTGATCCCGGTGGGGGCCGCGATCGCCCAGGCGGTCGAAGACGCCCTGCGCCCGTTTCGCGTTCGCATCACCGAGATGCCGCTCAGCCCCGCCCGCGTGTGGGAGCTGGTCGCCGAAGCCCGGAGGAGCGCATGAAACTCGAGGGCACCAATACCCTGCCCGCATCGGTGGAAACGGTCTGGAAGACGATCAACGACCCGGATGCGCTGCGCAGCTGCACGCCCGGCCTCAAGGAGCTCAAGGCGACCGGCCCCGATACCTACCAGGCCACGCTGCAGATCGGGATTGCCGCCGTCAAGGGCACGTACGCGGGGACCCTGTCCATCTCCGACAAGCGTGCCCCCACCCACTATAAGATCACTCTGGAGGGGACCGGCGGGGCGGGCTTCATGAAAGGCGAGGGCAGCGTGGATCTCGAAGCGCAGGGGAGCGGGACCTTGCTCAAATGGACGGGCGATCTTCAGGTCGGCGGGCTGATCGCGGGAGTGGGGCAGCGCATGCTGGGGGGAGTCGGGAAAATGCTGATCGGGCAGTTCTTCAAGTGCCTGGAAGAGCGCCTCGGGGGGAGCGCGTGAAGCCCGCGCCGTTCGAGTACCACTGTCCCCGGACCGTCGACGAGGGGACGGCCCTCCTCGCCAAGTACGGCGACGACGCCAAGGTGCTGGCGGGCGGGCAGAGTCTCGTCCCCCTGATGAATATGCGGCTGGCCCGGCCGGCGAATCTCATCGACATCAACCGGATCGAATCGCTGGCATACATCCGGGACGACGGGCGCACGCTGCGCATCGGCGCCCTCACCCGGCAGCGCGCCGCAGAGCGCGCGCCGCAGGTGGCGGAGCGCTGCCCGCTGCTTCGGGACGCCCTCCGGCTCGTGGGCCACGCGCAAATCCGTAACCGCGGTACCATCGGCGGCAGCATCGCTCACGCCGACCCGGCCGCGGAGTTGACCGCGATCCTGGTGGCGCTGGATGGCGAGGTGACCGCGCGGGGCCCCAAGGGGACCCGGGTGATCGCCGCCCGCGACTTGTTCGTGTCGTATCTGACCACCTCGCTCGATCCGCGGGAGCTGCTGACCGAGGTCTCCTTCCCCGCCCTCCCGGCGGGCGCAGGATGGTCGTGGATGGAGATCGCCCGCCGCCACGGCGACTTCGCCCTGGCGGGGGTGGGCGTGGTGCTGGCCGCCCGCGGAGGAAAGATCGCCCATGCCCGGATCGGTCTGACGGGGGTGGGCCCCACGCCGGTGCGCCCCGCGGAGGCGGAGCGCCTTCTCGCCGGGCGCGCCCCCTCCGAGGACCTGTGGAAGGGGGCGGCGGAGGCGGTGCGGGCCGCGGTGACCCCGGACGGTGACATTCACGCCTCCGCGGAATACCGCACACACGTCGCCGGCGTGCTGACGCAGCGGGCGCTGCGGGAAGCCTGGGAGCGCGTCCGAGAGGCCGCGTGATGCCGCTGCGGCGGATCACTCTGCGCGTCAACGGGGCGACCTACGCCGGGGAGGCCGAGCCCCGGAAAACCCTGGCCGACTTCATCCGGGAAGACTGCGGACTCACCGGGACGCACCTGGGCTGCGAGCACGGCGTCTGCGGCGCCTGCACGATCCTCATGGACGGCCAGACCGTACGGTCGTGTCTCATGTTTGCCGTCCAGGCGGAAGGCGCCGAGTTGACGACGGTGGAGGGCCTGGCCGACGGCGACCGGCTGCATCCGATTCAGCAGGCCTACTGGGACCACCATGCGCTCCAGTGCGGGTTCTGCACGCCGGGGTTTCTCATGACCACGGTCGAGTTTCTCAACGATAACCCGCAACCGACCGAACGCGAGATCCGGGAGGCCCTGGCCGGCAACCTGTGCCGGTGCACAGGCTATCAGAACATCGTCAAAGCGGTGGCCGCGGCGGCGCACACGCTCGCCGCCGCACCCGGTGCCCGGCGCGAGATTGGGACCGCGGCCCCGCCGCGCGCGGCCAACGTGATGGCGGCGCCTCGCAAGACGGGCGGCCCTCCGGGGGCCTCCCATCGCCCGCGGCATTCGGGGAAGACCGCCAAGCGGCGCAGCGGACCGAAGCGCTAGGCGGCCTCGGGGCGCCACCCGCGGGCCCCGCGGACCGGTGCGGAGGAGAAGAGCAGGGGAGATGCGCGTGCGGTGAACCAGGCCATGACCGACCGGGTTGAGGCGCTCTCGATGAGCTGGCGGGTGGCCCGGGCCATCCGCCAGGAAGGGTGGAGCGGCGAGATTTTGGGGGTGCATCCGCGCAGCTGCTACCTGATGGATGAAGACGGGGAGATCTACGCGATCGTCCAGGAGCACCTCGGCAACGGCCCCCTCAATCTGGTGATCCCCGGCTCCGCCGCCCAACCGTTCCAGCAGCTTTCTGTCGGCGAGACGGTCCGGTCGAACGGGGACGTCCTCATGCTGAGCGCCAGCCTGGACGTGGGACTGGCGAAGGCGGAACTCTGGGATCCCAAGCCCTATGTCGCTCTCGGGGCCGACCCGGATCTCCTCCGCCGGTCGCTCGCGGTCCTGTTCGAGGCAGCCACCACCGATCCCCCGGACAAGAGCCTGACCCACCTGCTCCCCTACCTCGAGGAGGAGGATCTTCCTGCGAGCCTGCTCAAGGTCCCTCACTTCCCCCGAAGCCACGCCCTGATGGCCGGGGTGGCCGAGGGGCTGGCGAACCAGAACCGGCGAGGGCTCAAGGTCGTGACTTCCTCGCTGGCCGGCCTCGGGCCCGGCCTGACGCCCGCCGGGGACGACTTCCTCGCCGGCGTGCTCCTCGCCCTGGCGCTCGTACAGCAGTACCGGGCCGATGCGGAACTGGGCGAGATCGGCGCCATGCTGCTGGAAACGGCGGCGCCCCGGACGCACGAAATCAGCGCGGCGTACCTCAAGGCGGCGCATGCGGGCGAAGCCAACGACCGGTGGCACCGGCTGCTCGCGGCCCTGGCGGTAGGGGAGCCGCCCGAGATCGCAGCATCCGCCCGCGGGGTGATGCAGACCGGAGAGACCTCCGGGGCGGACATGCTCGCGGGATTTGTCATCGCCATGCGGGCGGTTCACAATTCGCCCGCCGAGGCCGCCTGAGGGCTTTTCCGGTCTCACCCGAACATCTGTCCGCTCTTGTTATTCCCTCTCTCGATCGCGATCCTCCCCATTCGGCCATCCATATATGACCGGAAGAATGATGGAGAATTCCCCTGTATTGGGTAGGGGGTTCACCGGATTGGACGTCTCGGAACTCCGGTCACAGTAGAATCAGGGGAAATCCGGTGGAAGAAAATGAAATAGCGTTCGCCTGCACAGGCAGGAACCCGCAGGACCGGGACCCTGGGAGGGCAAGCGATGAGGCGTCGCGCGTTCAACATCATCGGTCCTGAGATCGGCTGCGTCATCCTGGCGTGCCTGCTCCTCGGGACCTCTCCCATGTCGGGGGGCCAGCCTGGGCAGCCCCTTCGCGCGCAGGTGGTGAGCACGACACCGGTACAGGCACTGCAAGGACAAGTGATGGTCGCGGACCAGCAGAGCGGCCGGTCGCTGAACCCATACGCGTTGAACGTGAGCGTGCTGGGACACAACTCGATCCTGAACCGGGGCTTCAATGGGAACCTCGGCTGGGTCGATGACTGCGCCTATGTGGCCCCGTACTACGGCGGGACCCACCAATTTACCGGCCTGGCGGTCCTCAAGGTCTCCGACCCGCAGAATCCTCAGCTGGTCAATATCTTCCCCGGAACCCCCGGCACGCGACAAGGACAGGTGCACGGCAGCCAGACCTCGCGGATGCTCGTCGTCATGACGTTTGCCGACTGGACGATCTTCAGCGATCCCCTGGGGCCGAGCCAGCTGCAGATCTATCAGGTGCCGGTCAACGACTGCGCGCATCCGGTCTTGGCCGGGACCTATGACTTCGGCCCGATCGTCCCGCACGAATTCCAGATCTGGCACGACAAGATCTACGCGACGAACTTCGGCGGGTCGCCCGGGCCATCCCTGATGGTGATCGACGTGAAGGACATGGCGCACCCCCAGCTGCTCACGACGTGGGACCTCAGCAACGAGCCGGGCATGCCCAAGAGCATCGCCCACGACCTCAGCATCCTGGGCGAAGACGACGCCCTCGCCGGGGACGGCACCCGCGTCTACGTCAATGTCCAGCTCAGTCAGGCCATCTCGTGGCCGCCGACCAGAAATGGGATGGTCATCCTCGACACGTCCGAGGTCGTCGGGGGGAAGCCTGCGCCGGTGCTTCACCGGATCAGCCCGGTGCTCACGTGGGGTCTCCCGGCCGGCCTCTCGCACTCGACGTATATCGTCAGCATCGCCGGGCGCCGGTATATCCTTGCCCAAGACGAGACGTTCAGAACAGACTTCTGCCCGTGGGGCTCGGCCCGGATCATCGACGTCCAAGACGAGACGCGCCCGACGCAGGTCTCGACGTTTTCGCTCAAGGTCCAGGACCAGGCCAACTGCACCCAGGCCCTCGGCGACAACGCGATATACTCGGCGCACTACCTGGGCGTGGATAATCCGAACGATGCCAAGCTCGCGTTCTTCACGTGGTACTCGTCGGGCCTCCGGGTCGTCGATATCTCGAACCCCTACAATCCGCGGGAGGTGGGGTATTTCGTTCCCGGAGCGACACCGAGCACCGTCTTCTCCGATTTCAAACTCACCCGGTTCTTCAATCGGAATGTGGACTATGCGTATTCCTATGTCCGCTTCTACCAGGGCAACATCTGGTTCTCCTCGATCTACGGCGGCTTCTGGGTGGTCCACTACCAACCACCCATCTGTGGGACGTGAGCCGACCGGCGAGCCCGGACCGAAGCTATGCGCGGCCATAGGATCAACATCATCGGCCCCCAGGCCGGCTGCGCCATCCTGGCGTGCCTGCTGCTCGTGACCTCTCCCATGTCAGGGGGCCAGCCTGGGCGGCCCCTTCGCGCGCAGGTAATGATCGGGGCTCCCGTGGCCCCATCGGGACCACCCGCTCCCACCTTGCCGGGACAGCCCCTGCAGGGGGAAGTGGCGCTTGCGGATCAGCAGAACGGCCGGTCACTGCAGCCGTACGCCCTGAATGTGAGCCTCGTCGGACACAACTCGATCCTGAACCGGGGCCTGAACGGGAACCTCGGCTGGGTCGATGACTGCGCCTACGTGTCGGCGTACTACGGCGGAACCCACCCGTTCGCCGGCCTTGCGGTCGTCAGCGTCACGGACCCCGCAAATCCGCGGCTGGTGGAGATCTTCCCCGGAACGCCCGGAACGCGGGCGTCGCAGGTACACGGAAGCCAGACATCCCGGATGATGGCCGCCATGTCCTGGAGCGATTTCACGGTATTCGGGGATCCCCCGGGACCGAACCTGCTGCAGCTCTATCAGGTGCCGCCGGGCGACTGCGGCCACCCGGTCCTGGTCGGGACCTACGACTTCGGCCCGATCATCCCGCATGAGTTTCAGATCTGGCGCGACAAGATCTACGTGACGAACTTCGGAGGGTCGCCCGGGCCGTCCCTCATGGTCATCGACGCGAAGGACATGGCGCACCCTACGCTGTTGACCACGTGGGATCTGCAGTATGATCCCGGGATGCCCAAAGGCATCGCCCACGATCTCAGCATCCTGGGCGGAGACGACGCCCTCGCCGGGGACGGCACCCGCATCTATGTCAATATCCAGCTCAGCCAGCCCATCGCGCTGCCGCCGACGAGAAACGGGCTGGTCATCCTCGACACGTCCGAGGTCGTCGGGGGGAAGCCCAACCCGGTGCTCAAGCGGGTCAGCCCCGTGCTCAGGTGGTCCCTGGAATGCTGCCTGTCGCACAGCGCCGCGATTGTCAGCATCGCCGGGCGCCGCTATGTCCTCGCCATGGACGAGACGTTCAGAACGGACTTCTGCCCGTGGGGATCGGCCCGGATCATCGACGTCCAAGACGAAACGCGTCCGGTGCAGGTCTCGACGTTTTCGCTCCAGGTCCAGGATCCGGCCAACTGCACCCAGGCCCTCGGCGACAACGCGATGTACTCCGCCCACTACCTGGGCGTGGACGATCCGAACAATGCCAGGCTCGCGTTCTTCACCTGGTACTCGTCGGGCCTCCGGGTCGTCGACATCTCGAATCCCGCGGCCCCCCACGAGGTGGGGTATTACATTCCGGGAGCGACACCGAACACACTCTTCTTCGACACCGGCCTCACCCATATGTTCAACCGGAACGTGGACTACGCGATCTCGTACGTCCGCTACTACCAGGGCAACATCTGGTTCACCTCGGTCTACGGCGGGTTCTGGGTCGTGCAATACCTACCACCCACGACGATCGGGACGGGCACCACCCCGACGACCGGCACCACGCCGTGACCCGGCGTCCCTCCGGCGGACGCGAACAAGGGAGACGAGGCGATGAGATGCCGCGCGATCAACATTCTCGGTCCGGAGATCGGCTGCGCCATCCTGGCGTGCCTGCTGCTCGTAACGTCTCCCACGGCGGGGGGCCCACGGGGGCAGCCCCTTCGCGCGCAGAGGGTGAGCGGGCGTCCCGCGGTCCTATCGGGACAACTGGCTCAGACCGCACCGGGGGGGCTCCTCCAAGGACAGGTGCCGCTCGCGGATCAGCAGAGCGGCCGGTCGCTGACGCCGTACGCCTTGAACGTGGGCCTCGTTGGACACAATTCGGTCCTGAACCGGGGCTTGAATGGGAACCTCGCCTGGGTCGATGACTGCGCCTACGTGTCGGCGTTCTACGGCGGCACCCACCCGTACGCCGGCCTTGCGGTCGTCAGCGTCACGGACCCGGCGAATCCGCGGCTGGTGCAGATCTTCCCCGGAACGCCCGGGACGCGAGAGGGGCAGGTCGAGGGGAGCCAGACATCACGGATGCTCGTGGTCATGACCTTCAGCGATTACACGGCCTTCGGCGACCTCCCCGGGCCGAACCTGCTGGAATTCTATCAGGCGCCTGTGGGCGACTGCAGCCACCCGGTCCGGGTGGGAACCTATGACTTCGGCCCGATCGTCCCGCATGAGTTTCGCATCTGGGGCGACAAGATCTTCGTGACGAACTTCGGAGGATTCCCGGGGCCGTCCCTCATGGTGATCGACGCGCATGACATGGCGAACCCCCAGTTATTGACGACGTGGGATCTCAGCGACGAACCCGGCATGCCCACGAGCATCGCCCACGACCTCGACATCCTGGGCGCCGACGACGCCCTCGCCGGGGACGGCTCGCGGGCCTACGTCAATGTCCAGCTCAGCCAGCCCATCGCGTGGCCGCCGACGCGAAACGGGCTGGTCATCCTCGACACGTCCGAGGTCGTCGGGGGGAAGCCCAACCCGGTGCTCAGGCGGGTCGGCCCCGTGCTCACGTGGTCCCTGGAATGCTGCCTGTCGCACAGCGCCGCGATTGTCAGTATCGCCGGGCGCCGGTATATCCTCGCCATGGACGAGACGTTCAGAACGGACTTCTGCCCGTGGGGATCGGCCCGGATCATCGACGTCCAGGACGAGACGCAGCCGGTGCAGGTCTCGACGTTCTCGCTTCAGGTCCAGGATCCGGCCAACTGCACCCAGGCCCTCGGCGACAACGCGATCTACTCCGCCCACTACCTGGGCGTGGACGATCCGAACAATGCGAAGCTCGCGTTCTTCACCTGGTACTCGTCGGGCCTCCGGGTCGTCGACATCTCGAACCCCGCGGCCCCCCGCGAGGTAGGGTATTTCAATCCCGGGGCCTCACCGAACACCCTCTTCTTCGACACCTCCCTCACCCATATGTTCAACCGGAACGTGGACTACGCGATCTCCTACGTCCGCTTCTACCAGGGCAACATCTGGTTCACCTCGGTCTACGGCGGGTTCTGGGTCGTGCAATACCAACCACCCACGACGCTGGGAACCGGCATCCCGGTGACGAACGGCAGCCCCCCGGCCACCGTTACCATCCCGGCGACCGGCGTCCCCCCGGCGACCGGCGCCGCCCCGTAGCCCCGGGCCCGGCAGGCGTCTCCACCCCCGGCGGCTCATCACCGCCGCGGAGCCATCCACAGGACGTCGGATGTTGAGGGAGTTGAAGCGCTCATTCGAGAAACCCGTACGCACATTGACCCTCGGGAGGGATGAAGCGATGAGATGCCGCCCGATCAACATCCTCGGCGCCAAGATCGGCTGCGCCATCCTGGTGTGCCTGCTGCTCATGACGGCTCCCATGGCGGGAGGCCAGCCGGGGCGGCCCCTTCGGGCGCAGATGCCGCTTCTGCCCCCGCTCGGGCACGACGACGATGACCACCACGGCGGCGGGGGCGGGCCGGAACCGCTCCTGCAGGGAGAGGTGCCGCTTGCGGATCAACAGAGCGGCCGGTCGCTGCGCGGGTACTCGTCGAACGTGAGCCTCGTTGGACACAACTCGATCCTCAACCGGGGCTTGAATGGGAACCTCGGCTGGGTCGATGACTGCGCCTATGTGTCGGCGTACTATGGCGCCGCCCACCACCTCGCCGGTCTGGCGGTCCTCAAGGTCTCCAACCCACGACGGCCGCGGCTGGTGGACATCTTCCCCGGCATTCCCGGGACGCGGGCGTCGCAGGTACACGGAAGCCAGACATCCCGGATCATGGCCGTCATGCCGTGGAGCGATTTCACGGCATTCGGGGATCCCCCGGGGCCGAACCTGCTGCAACTCTATCAGGTGCCGCCGCACGACTGCGGCCATCCGGTCCTGGCCGGGACCTACGATTTCGGCCCGATCGTCCCGCACGAGTTTCAGATCTGGCACGACAAGATCTACGTGACGAACTTCGGCGGGTCACCGGGGCCGTCCATCATGGTCATCGACGTGCAGGATATGGCGCACCCCCGGCTGCTCACGACGTGGGACCTCAGCGACGAGGCGGGCATGCCGAAAAGCATCGCCCACGACCTCAGTATCCTGGGCGAAGACGACGCCCTGGCCGGGGATGGCACCCGCATCTACGTCAATCTCCAGCTCAGCCAGGCCATCTCGACGCCGCCGACCAGAAACGGGATGGTCATCCTCGACACGTCCGAGGTCGTCGGGGGGAAGCCCAACCCGGTGCTCCACCGGATCGGCCCCGTGCTCACGTGGGGTCTCCCGGCCGGCCTCTCGCACTCGACGTTTATCGTCCGCATCGCCGGGCGCCGCTATGTCCTGGCCATGGACGAGACGTTCAGAACAGACTTCTGCCCGTGGGGATCGGCCCGGATCCTCGACGTCGAGGACGAAACGAACCCGGTGCAGGTTTCGACGTTTTCGCTCCAGGTCCAGGATCCGGCCAACTGCACCCAGGCCCTCGGCGACAACGCGATGTACTCGTCGCACTACCTGGGCGTGGATAATCCGAACGATGCGAAGCTCGCCTTCTTTACCTGGTACTCGTCGGGCCTCCGGATCGTCGACATCTCGAACCCCGCGGCCCCCCGCGAGGTAGGGTATTTCAATCCCGGGGCCTCACCGAACACCCTCTTCTTCGACCCCGTCCTCAACCACTTCTTCAACCGGAACGTGGACTACTCGATCTCCTACGTCCGCTATTACCGCGGGAACATCTGGTTCAACTCGGTCTACGGCGGCTTCTGGGTCGTCCACCTCCGGTCACACGACGACGGCGGCGGAGACCATGGGGACGGAGGGCACGGGGACGGCGGGCGCGGGGGGGACTAGGGCGGGTCAGGCCTCCCCGCGGCTCCGCAGCCACCCCCGCGAGAGCACCTCGGCGCGGGGAAGCCGGCGGCCCAGCATGTCGAGCGCGTCCTGCATCTCCCGGCGCACAATCTCCCGCCAGTAGACGCCGACGCGGCCGACATGCCGGTACTTCGCATAGCGGCGCGCCAGGAGCCGGCGCCGCGGCACCCGGTGGAGATCCCGGAGGGCCGCCCGCAGGTGCTGTTGTAAGACCGCGGCGGCGCGCTGCGGGTCGAGGTGCGCCCCGCCCTCGGGTTCCGGCACGATGCCGTCGATCACGCCGAGGCGGAGGAGATCCCGGGCGGTCAGCTTGAGGGACTCGGAGAGTTCCTCGGCCTTGTTGGCGTCCCGGAAGAGGATCGCCGCGGCCCCCTCCGGAGAGATGACCGAATAGATGGCGTGCTCGAGCATCAGCACCCGATCCGCCAGACCGAGGGCCAGCGCGCCGCCGCTCCCCCCTTCGCCGATGATGACGGAGACGATCGGCGTGGGGAGGCAGGACATCGTCGCGAGGCTGCGCGCCAGCGCCTGAGCGATGCCGCGCTGCTCGGCCTCGTAGCTCTGGTTGGCGCCGCGCGTGTCGATGAGGGTGACGACGGGGAGCTGAAACTTGGCGCCGAGCGTCATCAGCCGCAGCGCCTTGCGGTAGCCTTCCGGATACGCCATCCCCCCGGACGCCGCCTCCGCCTCCTCGGGCGTGTGCCCCCGCTGGTGCCCCACGATCACCACGGTCTCGCCGTCCAGCTCCGCCAGCCCGCCGACGATCGCCGGGTCGTCTCCCCCCTGCCGGTCGCCGTGGAGCTCCACAAACCGCGCGGTCATCGCGTCGATGTAATCCCGCGACTGCGGCCGCGCGCTGAGCCGGGCCAACTGCACCTGCTCCCAGGCCGCCAGCGCGCGCGGGCGAGGCGCCGATGAGATTTTCGATGGGGCGCCCCCCGCCCTCTTCCCCCCGCTGAGGTGCCCGACCAGATACGCGACGGTCTCCCGCAGGCGATCCCGGGGGACGATCAGGTCGATCATGCCCGCGCGCAGCACCGTTTCGGCCCGGTGCGAGTCCGGCGGCGGAGGGGTTCCGGTCGTTTGCTCGATCACCCGCGGCCCGACAAACCCGATGTGGGCGCCGGGTTCGGCGATGATCACGTCGCCCAGCGAGGCGAAACTCGCGGTGACGCCGCCGAAGGTCGGGTCGGTCAGAATCGAGATGAACGCCAGCCCCTCGCCGTCGTGCCGGGCCGCGGCGGCCGAGACCTTGGCCATCTGCATGAGCGAGAGCATGCCTTCCTGCATGCGCGCCCCGCCGCTGGCGGCGACGCTCACCATCGGAACCCGCCGGCGGGTCGCGTGCTCGAAGGCGTTGGCCACTTTCTCGCCGACCACGGACCCCATCGTCCCGCCCAGAAACCCGAAATCGAAGACGGCGAGCACGACCCGGCGCCCGCCGATCCGGCAGTAGCCGGTCGTCACCGCCTCGCGCAGGCCGGTCTGCCGGCGGGCTTCCACGAGCCGCTCCCGGTAGGGCCTGCGGTCCATGAACTGGAGGGGGTCCACGGAGATGAGCCTGCGGTCCACCTCGCGAAACGTCCCCGGATCGGCCAGCGCCCTGATCCGGGCCGGAGACGGCATCGCCAGATAGTACCCGCAGCCCGCGCAGATGTAGAGCCGCTGCTCCAGCGCCCCGGCCGGGTGCGCCAGACCGCAGCGGGGGCAGGCGGCGGTGTCCGGGAGGGGACGGGCGCGCCGCAGCACCTCAGATCACCGCCTCGCGGCGGAGCGAAGCGATCTCCTCCGCGGTGCACCCCAGTTCCCGCAGGACCGCCTCGGAGTGCTCTCCCAACATCGGCGGCGGGCCGGTGACCGCCCCGGGGGTGTCGGACAGCTTCACCGGCACCCCATTGACCCGGATCCGGCCGGCCCGGGGATGCTCGAGCTCGATCACCATCTCCCGATGGCGGACCTGGGGATCCTCCATCACCTCGCGCATGGTATAGATGGGTCCGGCCGGCACCCCCGCCGCCAGGAGGCGGTCCACCCATGCCGCGGTCGTCCGGCGGCCGAAGACCGGCAGGAGCAGCGCGAGGAGCGCGCGGCGGTTCCGCACCCGGTCCGCATTCGTCGCGAAGCGCGGGTCGGCGGCGATCGGGAGCTCGACCGCCTCGCAGAACTTCTGCCACAGCCCCTCGCTGCCGACCGCCACGTTCACGAACCCATCGCGCGTCCGGAACGGCTGGTAGGGGACGAGGTTGAGGTGGGCCGAGCCGACGCGCGGCGGGTCTTCGCCGGTGACGAAGTAGTTCGCGGCCATGTAGGTCATCCAGGCGACCTGGCCGTCGAGCATCGCCGCATCGATCCACTGCCCCGCGCCCGTGCGGTCGCGGACGCGCAGCGCCGCCAGGATCCCGTACGCCGCGAACATCCCGGCGCAGATGTCCGCGACGGCGACCCCCACCCGCATCGGCGCCCCGTCGGGCTCACCGGTAATCCCCATGATCCCGCCCATGCCCTGCACGATCAGGTCGTAGGCGGCCCGCTCCCGGAACGGGCCGGTCTGACCGAACCCCGAAATCGAGCAGTAGACGAGCCGCGGCACGAGGTCGTGGACCGCGGCGTATCCGAGCCCCAGCCGGTCCATCGCCCCGGGCCGGAAGTTTTCGACCAGGACGTCCGCGCGCCGCGCCAGCCGCAGCAGGAGGTCGCGTCCCCGGGGGTCCTTCAGGTTCAAGGTGAGGCTCTGCTTGTTGCGGTTGATGCTGAGGAAGTAGGCGCTCTCCCCTTCGTAGAACGGCGGCCCCCAGCCCCGCGTGTCATCGCCGCCGTCCGGGGTCTCCACTTTGATGACCCGCGCGCCGAGATCGGCGAGCATCATCGTGCAGTAGGGGCCGGCCAGGGCCCGCGTCAGGTCCACCACGGTCAGGCCGTCAAGGGGCCGCACGCGGCGAGCACCTCCCGGGCGCTGGGGCTCCACGTGTCAATTGTACCCCGATCACTTCTGGACAAACGCGAAGCAGCGGCAGAAGGCCGCTTCCCCGCCCTTGAACCGGAACGGGAAGGCGCCGAACCACACCCGCATGTCCAGCACCTCATCGATCATCCCGCCGACATTCTCGACGTGAAACACCCCCTTGGGGAACAGATAGGTATGGGTCGCCTGGTAGGCCCGCGGCCAGGGGAAGGCCTCGTCGATGGACATCCCGATCTTCTTCTCCACCTCCGGCACGAGATCGGGCCGCGCCCGGCGGATGTTGGTATTGAACGGGTGGTCCGTCGAGATCGCGTCGATGGCCATCCACCGGATCCCGCGGTCCATCACCCAGTCGCAGAACTCCAGCTGCGGACCCGGGTGCTTGAGGAACGCCCGCGGGAGGTTGGGCTGCTCCCTGTTGCGGACCTTGTACCAGTCCTCGTTGTAGTAGTGGTGGTACCCGGTGTGGATGACCAGGATGTCACCGCGCCGGATCCGCGTCTTGTGCTTACGCTCCCACAGCTCGAAATGTTTCGGCCCGTAGATGTCGTAGTCCCCCACCCCGAACTGGCTCAGGTCGACCACGCACGCCGGTCCGAAGAGATCGTCCAGCGGGATCCCCGCGACGTCGGGGCCGGGGTCGTTGAAATGCAGGGGGGAGTCGAGGTGCGTCGCGATGTGGTTCGTGCTGCTGATCAGCTGAGCGTTGACGCCCTCGAACGCCATCTTCTTGACCCACTTGATCGTCGGGCCCTCGTAGAAGGCAAACGGCGGCGAGTCCACGCTGAAGTTCTGCGAGAGATCGAGCACGCGAAACCGGCTCATGTCCACGGGCTTGACCGGCATCCCCCTACCCCCCATCCTCCCGGATCCTCGCGGCGGCGATTTGCGCATCTGGTCGCGGCCGCGCTGTACCCGGGGGTTCCGCTAGCGCCCCAGCGCCGCGGCCATCGCGGCGACCGCCTGATCGAAGCACGCCCTGGGGGCCCGCACCAGCCCCGCCCCGATCTGGCCGACCCCCGCGGTGCGGTGGGCGATCCCGGTGTTGATCCGCGGCAGGATCCCGGTCCGCGCCACCCGGCGGATGTCGATCCCGGTCGGGGTGCCGCGGAAGTCGAGCGCGGGGATCCCGAACGCGGCGTTCTCCGCGAGCGTGATCTCGTACATCTCCAGGGTCGACGTGAGCGCGTCCCGCGCGGTCCCGCTGACGAACTTCACGATCGCCGGCGCGGCGGCCATGGCGAAGGCGCCGACCCCGGCGGTCTCGGTGATCGCGGAGTCGCCGACGTCGGGGTTGGCATCGGCGGCGGTGAACCCGGGGAAGTAGAGCCCGTGCGGGATCTCGGCGGGAGCGGTAAACCACCGGTCCCCGAGCCCGCTCACCCGGATCCCAAAGTCCGTGCCGTTGCGCGCCATCGCGGTGACGAGCGTGCTCCCCGCGACGCCGTGGGCCGCGTCCATCGTCGCTTTGCAGGCCGCCATCACCGGGTTCAGCGCCGCGAGGTCGTTGTCCGCGACGTACCGGAAGACCTCGCTCAGGTCGCCGGAGGGGAGCCCGGTCCGGACGAGATGCGGTCCCAGCAGCCGCCCGAGCAGCGCCGAGCCCGCCCGGTTGCGGTTGTGGCCCTCATCCCCCATCGCGAGCGCCTGGGCGATCAAGGACTTCATGTCGATCCCACCGCAGAGGTCCAGCGCGCGGCCGAGGGCCGGGGCCAGCGTGCGCTCGATCCACCGCAGCCGCTCCAGCACCGCGGCGCCGTAGGCGCCGTAGCGCAGCACCGCGCCGTAGCCTTCGTTGAGCGTGGCGTAGGCCCGGTTGCCGCCCTTCCGATTTTCCACGATGCAGACCGGCATCGACCCGGAGACGATCCCGGCCATCGGGCCGACCGCGGCGTGATGGTGGCAGGGGTCGAACCGGATCCGGCCCGACTCCACGAGGGCGACCGCCTCCGACTCGGTCCCGGCCCTCCGCTCGTAGAGCAGCGCGCCGACCACCGCGCCGCGCACCGGACCGGACATCCGGTCCCACAGGATCGGAGGACCGGCGTGGAGCAGGAGATCATCGGCCATGTCCGGGATCACGTCGCGCGCGCGGCCGATCCCGACGAGCACCGGGGTGGCCTCCAGCACCCGCCGGACCGCCGTGCCGTTCGCGTCGTCAATCTGCGTCATTCCAGCCGGGCGAGCAGATCCAGCATCGCCCGGTCTCCCCCCGCCGGCGGCCGCCAGTCGAGATCGATCACCGGCACCTGCTGCGCCCGCAGGCTCTCGGCGAAGATCGCCAGCCCGACGTTCACGACCCTGGGGGCGCGGGCGAGCAGCGCCGCCGCAGCCTCGGAGGGCCGCGAGCCGGATCGGTCATCCGCACCTGGACTCGCTTGCGCCGCGGGTCCCGGTGCGCCCGCCGCGGAGAGGGGCCGGTGAAGCGAGTCCAGAGCCGCATCGCCGGCGAGGACGGCGCCCGCGAGGGCCGCCGCCCGCGCGTTGCTCTCTTCAACGAGCACGCCGGCGGCTTCGAGCCGCGCGACCTGCCGGGAGCGGTTCTGGGGATCCGCATCCGTGCCGCAGACGGAGGCGACCACGGCGAGATCCCGCCCGGCGGCGGCCGCCGCCCTCCGGGCCTCGCCGATGACCGGTGACAGCGCTCCGGCCGGGTCGGGATGCACGCCCTCGCCCAGCACCACGTCCAACAAAATTACCCCCACCTGCGGATCCGCCGCCTCCTGACTCAGGCGCTGGGCGCGCAGCGTCATGTCGAGCATCGGGTGGAGGCGGCCGACGGTGTACTCATCCGCCCCCAGATCGAGGACGGTGTGCGCCGCGCTGCGGGCGGGAGATCCGAGCGGCCGCGCGCTCCCGACCGGCACGTTGGTGTGGAGGGGGCGCAGCACGGAGTGCAGGAGGCCCACGCATTCCGCGCAGAGGGTCCCGCCGCTGTAGAGCGCGCGCAGGAACCGCTGCGACGGAGCGAGCCGCGCCGCCGCCGCCCCGGCACGACGCCGGGCCCCCGACCGCCAGGCCTCCACGGGGTCCTCGGGATCCCGCGGCGCCCCCCCGGCCAGGTGCGCGCCGAGGCGCCCCGCCTCCTCGAGCGTCAAGGCGGGGTACAGACGCCCGCCGGCGGCCGCCTCCGGGGCCGCTCCGACAAAGGCCACGACCACGGGCTTGCCGATCGCGGCCGCGTGCGCCAGGAGACGCCGGGCGACGCCCGGATCCGGCGGTTTGGACACCAGCACGACGGCCGTGGTAGAGGGATCGGCCCCCAGGAGCGTGAGGGCGTCCATCATGGCCGCTCCCCCCACCTCAGCGGTGAGGTCCCTGCCCCCGGTCCCGAGCGCGTGCGAAATCCCTCCTCCGAGGCGGTGCACGATGGTGGCCACCTCCTGGAGCCCGGTTCCCGCCGCCGCCGCCAGTCCAACGGGCCCCCGCCGCACGCGGTTGGCAAACCCGAGCGCGGCGCCGCCGATGATCGCGGTCCCGCAGTCCGGGCCCATGCAGACCCGCCCGGCCTCCCGGCTCATCCGCTTGAGCCGCACCTCGTCCTCGACCGGGACGTTATCGCTGAACAGCATCACGTGGAGCCCGGCCTCGAGCGCCTCGCGCGCGACACCCGCGGCGAATCGGCCGGGCACCGAGATGAGCGCCAGATTGGCGTCCGGCAGCAGGCGGGCCGCGGCGGCCACGGTCCGCGGCCGGTAGACCTCCTCGCCCGCGCCGCCCGGCGGACGCCCCTCCGCCTCGCGATGCCGGGCCGTGCCGGAGGTCCCGGGCCGGAGCAGCGCGTCCAGCGACGCCAGCGCGGCCTCCACGCGCTCCTCGCGGTCGCCGCGGACGGCAACGACGAGATCATCGGGGGTCGCGGTCGCGCTCCCCGGGTCGAGTCCGGCCTGACGTAGGAGATCCAGGTTGGCTTCCGTCCCCATGACCACCCCGGCTTCGGCGATCCCGGGGAAGGCGCGCAGCGCCTGCTGCGCCTGCATGAGGGTCACGGAATCGTAATAGGCGCTCCGGCGGATGGCGATCCGGACGACCGTCGCGCTCATCATGCGTTCAGGACCGGCGCCGGGGCGCTCAGATCCGGTGCCCGCGGCCGTCCACGAGCCCCTTGCAGCTCAATACCTCGGTCTCTTCCAGCGCCTGGACCTGGTGCCGCGCGTTCGGCGGCGCCAGGAACCCCTCGCCCGGCCCGAGGTCGCTCGTCTGCCCGTCGAGGATCACCCGCAGGCGTCCGGAGAGCACCACCATGACCTGTTCCTGCGGATGCGCGTGCGGCACCGCGCCTTCGCCCTTCCCGAAGTGCAGCCGCCCCACCTCGATCTGCGTCCCCGTGAGGAGCGGGCCGAACGCCTTCGAGTATTTCGGCGTCACGTACTCGCTCTTGATATCGGCGAACCGGAATACCGGCATCGGATCCTCCTCGGCTAGCGCCCGCGTCGATCGCGAACCGGCGCCGCCGCCGACCAGCCCTTGCTCCCCTTGCCGTCGACCAGGTTCTTGCTGCTCAGAAACTCGCTGTCCTCCAGCGCGCGGACCTCGTGGATCGCGTCGGCGGGGAAATGGACGACATCTCCCGGCTCGAGGATCCGTTCCTCCTGCTCCACCCGCACCCGCAGCTTCCCCCGCAGCACGTAGACGATCTGCTCGTTGGGGTGGCGGTGGGGATCCGCGCCTGTGCCTTTCGCCATCGCGTATTTCC
>Ga0209804_1000711_pt1 | contig 24529 bp, 21 predicted proteins | sample GraSoiAngelo_139_FD_185896 | JGI IMG/M metagenome (GOLD analysis project Ga0209804, IMG submission 185896) | Grasslands soil microbial communities from the Angelo Coastal Reserve, California, USA - 14_0929_12_20cm (SPAdes) (version 2) | ecosystem: Environmental > Terrestrial > Soil > Grasslands ... | reverse complement strand
GTTCGCACTGTGGAGAACAAAACCGAATTTATTGAGCATCTTTCAGAGGCGTATGTCAGGAGCTCTGAAAGTAAAGTGTAGTAGAGCGAGGCGCAATATCAAACCTTTCTTTCCCTTTCGTGCGCGGTCACAGGCCCTCTTTAGCCTGTCCGGGGAAGCGGCTGCAAATGTACCTTCGGGTGCGGATTTTTTCTTAATACTTACACCCCAATTTTGCTAAACTCCGGAAACTCACCAAATCAAGGAAGAACCCGGTGGGCTGTGGCAATTTCTTCCTGTGATCTTGGCCATCCCAGGTTCTGTCACGGCCCACAGAGTACTGTCAGATCCGTCGACACCTGAGGACACCTCCATGAAAGTTCGCGCGGTTTCTTGGACTGTAGCCATGGCATACACCGGATTCCTGTTAGGCGGGAATGGCAGCCCGTCCTTCGACAGCCTCTCAATCAGTGAGGCATTGCTGGGAGCCCTAACCGGGATTCTCCTGGCGATCATGTTCATTATCCGGGCTAAGCGCAGACATACGTGAGCTCTCCAGCAGTCATGCCCCGTGCCTGGTCATAAGCCCCGCTTGAGCCTTGTCAGGCGAAGCGGCTAGGCCCGAACAGGTGCAAAGAAATTGCCAGAATGGGGGGCCGAGGCTTCTGCGAAGGTCCGCGGTAAAAAGGCCACCGGGCGCGGAGATCGAGTACGTGACCCTATTACCCAGACCTACCTTGCCCATGCCTGAGCCTGAGGCCGCTCGAAACTATCTCAGACCGCAAGCTGGTGTTGGAAACGGCGAAGTTTCAACGTCGTCACCGCCTACAGCCTGAAAGAGGCCGAGGTTTTATTGCGTCGGTTTCCCACCGTGTCCGCGGTCATCCCGTCACAGTCACTGCGATTGTGAGCGCCTGGTCCGGATTGTTGAGAAACTGAACCCGAAGATGGCTGTCATTGTGCTGGCCCGCCATGTCGGCTTCCGCTGCAAAGGACCCGACTACAGGATTTCCAGTCGCGATTCCGAAGCGCTTCTGCAACCGCTCAGGCGCGTATTTGTCGACCCGCGCAAGGGGACGCGCACATAAAACGCTGCTCCCGGGGTGCGCAAAACTCATCCTCTGCCTTACACTTGCCTCGAACTCCTGCCTGGTGATAAACGACAACGGACAGAGAGGAAACCATGAGAACCAAACTCGTTATCGGTTCGATCCTGCTCCTCGTCGGATTTCTGGGCGGCTTCATCCCGCAGTACCGCAAGGCCCGAGAGACCGCTGAGCAACTCTCGACTCAGGGTCGGGAATTGTCGAGTTGCCGCCTGAGCCAGCAGCTTTCCGATGTGCGGGATAGTGCAGCGATGGCTTACCTCGAAGCGACCGAGAAGAATTACGGGATTGCCACCGAGTATTCGAAGCAGTTATTCGACCAAGCGCAAAAGACTGCCGGCCAGACGGACGATCCGGCGGTCCGCAAACTGCTCGGAGATGTCCTGGCAGCCCGCGATCCGATCATGGCCGATCTAGCCAACGGCGATGCCGCCGTGGTTTCCAAGCTGCAGCCGCTCGTAACCAACCTCGAGCAAAGCGCCAAGCCCTGAAGGGTTTAGAAGCAGGTAGTCAAGACCTGGGTCTGCCCGGCTACCACCTGATTGAAGTAGGTGACGTTATCCGGCGCAGCATAGGTCCCATCCGTCTGCAGTTTCTGGTGCTGCCACTTCACCAGGCCGTAAGGCTTGGCTACATGGAACTCTTCCTTATCGCCGCAGCCGGAGTAGCTGGAATCGCAGCTGTAGCGATAGCTGATCACCAGGGTTTCCAGGTTGTTCGGCAGGCCGCCGCCCAGCGACTCGGTGTAAGGTCCCCAGACCTCGTTGAGGACATGCCCCAGGCTCTTGGTCACAAACGTGTTGCAGTCAGTATGGATCTCGTAAGTGGAGTCACTGATCTTGATGCTGGAGCCGGGAAACCCGCCCTGAGCGAAGCGGGGCACAAGCGGCAGGTTGAACTTTCCCAGCGTGGAGCTGTTAAAGACCTTGAAGGTGTTCGGATTGTGCCAATCGAGCTCGGTTACCCCGAGGTAAATGTACTTATCGTCGTACAGCTGAATGTCCCAGGGGAATCCCTGGCCGGTTTTTGTCCAAAAGAAGCGGTCGGAAAGAATACTCGTATAAAGAGGGTTCGCGGTACCGGCCATATGATGGTTTGCGCTGAGATCTGCGCTCATGGTCATCCACACGAGCATGTCGTAGGTGTCGGCGGCCGGAGGAGCGGGATTGCCCGGGCCTGAGCCCGGCGGCGGTGGGTTACCAGGGCCTGAACTCGGAGGAGGACTTGGCACCTGGGGCGGATTCTGCACGGCAGGAGCTGCGGGGTTAATTGGAGCCACGTTGCATCCCAGGAGAGACAAGAACACTACAAGCAGGGCAAGGTACTTCATCGCGGCACTCCGTCGCAAAGCTAATGTTTGGTTTTACTGCGCCGTGTTCTTGCGGGCGGGCCCACGTGCCTGAGACTGCGGAGCACGCAAAGCGTCCGACGGGAACATAAACTGCATGCAGTACCCAAGATAGGTCACGAAAGTACCTTGTCCATACCCGATCTAGCGCCAGGGTTCCACCGCTGCCTTGGCAAGATTTGAGGTGAGGCGGATTGAGCAAAGGCGACTGCAGGAGGGTGTTCAGCCCTGCTTTCTTGAGCGACCAGGTGGAAAAGGTCTTCGAGGAGGGAGCCCATCTGTACCGATAAACAACAGGTCACTGGTTTGAGCCTGCCTACAGCCTGATTTGAGCCTCTTGTGGCTTTCACAAGAACTGTCCCTGAGCAGGGTGGCGTAGGGTCTCAGCCCTGCATTCTTAACCAGCAGTTGGAACAGGCTTAGGCCGCTGAGACCACCGTTTCGACTTCTTTCCGAGGCTCGTAAGAGGTGGACGTGGATGGGAAATGGATTAGGCCCGGAGGGGCGAAAGAACAGCTACGACACAGATTCCGCAGGAACGGAAACGAACACCATTTCTGCTCTTGGTTCCTTTTCCCTGGGTTCCTGCAGTTCCTGCACTTAATGGTTCGGCGGGAGGGCTTTGGTTTCGTATAATAAAACCTTGCCCAAATATTCAATCGTTGTCCCCCTGCATAACGAGCAGGAGAACGTTACAGATCTTTACGATCGCCTCAAGGCGGTCATGGAGGTTAAGGGCGAGCCCTTCGAACTCGTTCTGGTCGACGACGGCTCTCGCGACCGCACGTTCCACCTGCTTCGCCAGATCGCTGCCGTCGACAGCCGCGTCACGGTTGTCAAATTGCGCCGCAACTTTGGACAGACGTCGGCCCTCGCGGCAGGTTTTGACCACTCACGCGGCGAATACATCATCGCCATGGACGGCGACCTGCAGCATGACCCTGCCGACATCCCGATCTTCCTCGAGAAAATCGAGGAAGGCTACGACATCGTCAGCGGCTGGCGCAAGCAGCGTATCGATAACCTGTGGCTGCGGCGCATTCCATCGCGCTGCGCCAACTGGCTCATGGCCAAGCTGAGCGGTGTCGACATCCACGACTTCGGCACCACGTTCAAGGCCTATCGGCGCGAGATCCTCGAACAGGTCCCCCTGTACGGGGAGCTCCACCGCTTTATTCCCGCTCTGGCGTCCTGGCATGGCGCTTCGATCTGCGAGGTGCCGATTCGCAACCTTAACCGTGAGCGTGGCAACTCGCACTACGGCATATCCCGCACGTTTCGAGTTTTCTTCGATCTGATCACGATCCGTTTCCTGCTCAAGTATCTTTCCCGTCCGCTACACTTCTTCGGCACAGTAGGTATGGCGAGCATCCTGGCAGGCTTCGGGGTGGCCGGTTGGCTGGTTCTGGAGAAGGTATTGCATCACGCGGACGTAATGACTCAGCACGGCCCCCTGATGATTTTCGCTGCCGTGCTCCTGCTGGCGGGCTTAAACATGCTGGCCGTCGGACTGCTGGGCGAAATGCAGGTACGCCACTACCACGAACCGCAACGTCGCGCCCCCTACTCGGTCGAACGCGTTCTCCGCGCCCAGAGCGAAGCATCGACGATCTCCGAGTAATAGCCAATTTTCAACTGCAAATTGGCATTCGACAATCGGCAATTTCCCCATGACTCTCGTTCCTGACGCGGTCTCAAGCCGTGTTCGACGATAAAGACCAGCAGCCAGGCTAGCCGCGCGAGAGGATATAATGCCTGTTTTTGCCACCATGGAACCGACCACTCAGTACGAACTCCGCCTGGCCACGCGCATGTCGCGCCTGGGCACTGAAACCGCCTTTGAGGTCCTGAACAAGGCCCGCGCCCTGGAGCGACAGGGAAAACAAATCGTGCACCTGGAGATCGGAGAGCCCGATTTCGACACTCCCGCCAATATCGTTGAAGCCGCCGTCGACGCTCTCCACAAGGGCTGGACTCATTACGGGCCATCCGCTGGCCTGCCGGATCTGCGCCAAACCATCGCGGAGGAGGTGAGCCGCACCCGCGCCGTGGAATGCAAGAGCGACGAAGTCGTCGTGGTTCCCGGCGGCAAGCCTATTATTTTCTTCTCGATTCTGTCATTGGTTGATGGAGGGGATGAAGTCATTTATCCCAATCCCGGTTTCCCGATCTACGAGTCCATGATCAACTACATCGGGGGACGAGCCGTCCCAATCCGCCTCCGCGAGGAGCGCGATTTCGGTCTGGATCTGAAGGAATTGGCCTCCCTCATCACCGATCGCACCAAGCTGATCATCATCAACTCACCGCAGAATCCCACCGGCGGCGTACTCGGCAAGCGCGACATTCACGACATCGCCGACGCCATCGGCGATCGCAACATCATGGTGCTCTCCGACGAGATCTACAGCCGCCTGATTTTCGATGGCCAGCACTACTCGATCATGTCGGTGCCGGGCTTCAAAGATCGCACCATTCTCCTGGACGGTTTCTCCAAGACCTATGCCATGACCGGTTGGCGTATGGGCTACGGTGTAATGCGCTCGGACTTGGCCGCCCATGTCACGCGTCTGATGACCAACTCGAATTCCTGTACCGCCAGTTTTAGCCAGGTTGCCGGCATTGAGGCGCTCCGCGGTGATCAATCTTCAGTCGACAAGATGCGTGGCGAATTCCAGCGCCGTCGCGACACCTTTGTCGCCGGCCTGAACCAGATCAAGGGCTTCTCCTGCCGTATGCCCAAGGGCGCTTTTTACGTTTTTCCCAACATCCAGAAAACCGGCTGGAAATCGAAGAAGCTTGCCGACGCCCTGCTGGAAGAAGCCGGTGTCGCGTGCCTCTCGGGCACCGCGTTCGGCGATTTCGGCGAGGGCTATCTCCGCTTCAGCGTCGCCAACTCGCTTGAGAACCTGAATAAGGCACTGGAGAGAATCCAGCAGTGGACAACGCGTAACCTGTAGCTGTAGGAGCAGGTTTCAGAATTTCAACGTCTTTCGCTTTCCTTGAAACTTTTGAGATCCTGAACGTTTGAAACCTGCTTTTCATCACCCCATCCTGTGACATTACTCACTGACGACCCCTGGGAAACCCGGGATAGCTTCGTTTTGCGACACTTTGCGCAGGGATTGCCACGCCTGCGCGGCAGAAAGACTATAGCCATCAGGAACTCCAGGACGGGGGAACCCGTCCGGAACTACTCCATCGAGGGATTGAAAGAGAAAGAAGCTGCCAACCTTATGCGGGTTATGACTTGCTCATCCTATGCGCTGCCGGCAGCGGACAGGCTGGCGGCACGCCATCCATCATGGACATCACGCGCGGCTCTCTACTCGGAGAACCCCTGCCAAATTAAATTCCACCCACTTTCGCAAACAGGCATCGGGCATTTCGCCCACAACGATGAGTACAATCCCTAGCTGCGTCTGCCATCACGCGGGTAAGGACTTGCCGCGTCTCTGCCACGAGCCTGGTCGTTGGAGTACCATAATCTATTCGCGATTCGCCTGGGTAAGGCGCGAAGCGTATATCTGCAAGAATTCCACTCGAGAGAACCATGAGCAAGAAATTCCGCATTTTTGCTACTTCTGATATTGGCGAGTCCATCGACGTACTGCGCAAACGCGGCTACGAGGTCGAAGTCTACGACTGGCCGCAAGCTCCGCCCAAGAAGCTGATCCTTGAGAAAGTGAAATCCGGCATCGACGGCTTAATCACGACCTTGCGCGACCCGATTGATGCGGAAATCTTCGAAGCCGGCAAGGGCTCGTTGAAAGTCGTGGCGCAGATTGCCGTCGGTTTCGACAACATCAATCGCGCCGACGCTAACCGCTACAAGGTCCCCTTTACGCACACACCCGACGTCTTAACCGAGGCCACCGCCGAATTTGCCTTCTTAATGATGGGAGCCCTGGCCCGCAAAATGTGGACCGCCGAGCACCTCACCCGCGACAACAAGTGGGGCTATTGGCATCCCTATCTGCCTTTCTTGGGCGACGAAGTTACGGGCAAGACCATCGCCATCATCGGCACCGGCCGCATCGGCCTGGCCATGATCAAAAAATGCGCCGGCTTTGACATGGATATGCTGTGCTACGACTCGGCCTACCAGAATCACGAATACATCAAGGCCATCCAGGAGGTCAAAGACCTGCGCTACGCCCGCGGCATAACAAGACAGAAGACCTTTATCAAGTACGTTTCTTTGGAAGAAGCTCTCAAGGATGCCGACTTTGTCAGCATTCACGTGCCGCTCTTGCGCGAGGGTGAGAGTTCCACGCCCACCTACCATCTCGTCAACGAGCGGACGCTTCGCATGATGAAGCCGACGGCTTTCCTGGTGAACAGCTCCCGCGGACCAGTAGTCGATGAGAAAACCTTAGCTCGCGCCCTCAAGGAGAATTGGATTGCTGGAGCCGCTCTTGACGTCTATGAGAAAGAACCGCTCCCAGCCGATTCGCCTCTGCGCGATCCCGCGATCGCAGACCGTTGCCGCTTGTATCCGCACTTCGCCAGCGCCGCACGCATCACGCGCCTGTCAACCGATCCCAACAAAGGCATGGCCGGACGCTGCGTGCAAGGTCTGATCGACGTGCTGGAAGGCAACTACGGCGGCGACGTAACCCGCATGCCTTACGTAGTCAACAAGGAAGCCTTCGCCCAAGCCAGCTAGCTTTACTCCATCCTGATCGCGATTTTACGCTGTTCTCCTCCGAGGTTCCTTCAAATCGAGGTGAGATAGTGCTGTCCGGATCGCGTCGGCACTGCGCTCGAGCCCCCGTCGTTCTGCTTCTGACATTTCAGGTTCGATTAGGCGTTGGACGCCTCCCTGGCCAACCACGCCCGGCAGCGAAATTGTGACACCTAATTCCGGGTTGTAGCAGCCAATCGGGATCACGGCCCGTTCATCCCGGAGCACCATTTCTGTTATTCGTGCTGAAACCATCCCGATCCCGTACTGGCTGGCGCCGATGCCTTCAATGATCGTAATGTTTGCGTAACGAACCTCACGCTCGATTTCGTCGCGGGTTGTTTCCCAGTTCCCGGAGTTTGCGAGCAGATCGGTAAGATTCCTGCCACCCACACGCGCAGAGGACCAGAGGAAAACCGATGAGGTGCCGTGCTCGCCTAAAACCATGGCCTCCACATCCGAGGCCCTGACGTTTAAGCGCCGCGCGAGGTGGAAGCGAAATCTTAGCGTGTCAAGCGACGTTCCCGTGCTCAGTACGCGCTCGTGACCCAGCCTGCGCACCACGTCTGCCAGAGGGTCGGGCGGATCGGTTACGACCAGAACCAGGGCATCGGGAGCGGCATCATGGATTTTCGGGACGATTTCCTCATAAATCGAGGCATTAGCCTGGAGCAACCTGAGTCTCCCGACCGGATCGTTGCGGTTTATGGCGCCTCCGCCCTTCTCGTTGACTCCAGCGGTAACGATCACCACAGACGCGTGAGCGAGGTCGGAGTAGTCGCCGTCGTCGACTGCAATAGCCGATGACAAGACCGCGCCGTACTGAACGTCGGTTACAACACCTTGCGCTCGTTTTCGGTTCCTGTTTATCAGGACGACCTCGCGGGCTGTTCCGCGTAACACCACTGACATAAGACACGCAGCCCCCACAGCGCCCGCGCCAACAATGCCTATTTTCATGCGCTCTCTCCTTATTGCATCTTCCAGCCCATGTCCGACCCAGACTCGCGAAGACTGACACCGATGACGCAAAACTGGGTTGTTTAGAGGATCCATCCAGCAGATGGATTCAACAGCCAGGAGTCGCAGCAGACCAACCCAACTGCCGAACTGCCCAACTTGACTACTCACTCCTGATTTCAAGAGGCAGTTTCCAGTCCCGTGCCGACGCATGCCCGGCTCGAATCCAGGCGAAGCGCGTGATCAACGAGCCCGCGATCGCCGACCAGGCTGCCCAGCGTCGAAGAGAAGCCGACCGCCGCTTTCCGCCCAAGGCGCTAAGCAGTCGCAGAATGGTCGGAACAGGTCCCGAAAGCACTCCACCAGTACGGGTGGTCCAACCGCTGGCACCGTGTTTCAAGGGATCGAGATGCGGATCTGAGCGGCCCTCAATTCGCAGCCCTTCCCAGCTTTCAAAAATCCCGGCGCCCAGGCCCAAGGCTTGTAGGGCGCGATTCTTGCCATGTCCCATGAGTTCCAGCATGCCTACCGCCGCGGCCAGGCCCGAGGCGGCAAAGTGCAACGGAAGATCGCCTACGTTGCGGTTCCATACGGGAATGGCAGTCGCGCCAATCAGCACGCCCGTGTAATTCGAGAACGGCAGTCCGAAGGCGAGCGATGCCGCCTGCCCGGCATTTTCCAGCCAACGCAAGGGCAGCGACGGTCCGTAGCGATCGCTGAGAAATCCCGCAAACGCTGCCGCTGCGGCTCCGCTGGAGAACCCCACGAGTGTCCAGACGCCCATCGACATCGGGCTCTGCGGCTTGAACACTCGCAACATCGCCAGAAAGCGCGCTGGACGCCCCAGGTCGGCCACCAGCAGCACCGGGGAGATCACCGAGCCCGCCGCCGCAATCCATCGGGCATGTTTCACCAGTTTGCGATCCACACCCGTGTAGTCGGCAATCGCTCCAACCACAGCCGCAGCCCCAGCTGCCCCGCCGACAAAGAAGTACAGCGGAATCTCCCATTTCCAGGGTGGTTCTTTGAGCAGAGGGATTTTGTAGTAGCCCGTTTCGGGAGTCGCTTGCGGGAAGGGAGCCCCGGGGGGACGGCCGCCGACCACGTCCAGCTTGCCGCGTCGCTCGGCCTCGCGACGAATTTCTGCGAGCCGCCGCTCGCGTTCAAGGCCGGGAACGAGATCGCCCAAAGGCACAGGATCGCTCATCTTCCACTCCTCCCGTCGGTCAGGAGCGCCAGCAGAGTGCCGCCCAGCAGCAGTCCCGCCGCCAAGGCGGAAGATCTCCAGCCTTTTTTGAGGTAGATGGTCGGCACCTGGGGACTGGGCGGGAGGTTGTAGGTGCGCGGGTCACCACGAATGATGAACATGGCGTGTGTGCCGCGAACGCTGGTGTGGGTGGGATCATAAAACGCTGCATCGTCCATCCCGCGCCGATGCAATTCTTCGAGTCGCAACCGCGCCTTCTCGCGTAACTCGTCGATTTCGCCAAACTGAATGGACTCGGTAGGGCACGCCTTGGCGCAGGCCGGCCGCAATCCGACTTTCTGACGGTCATAACAGAAAGTGCATTTGAAAGCGCGTCCGTCCTGCTCATTCCGCGCCACGACCCCAAACGGGCAGGCGGTCACGCAATAGCCGCAGCCATTACACACATCCGGCTGAATGAAGACGCCGCCGAACTCGGTGCGCACGATCGACCCGGTGGGACAGGCTTCCAGGCAACCGGCTTGCTCGCAGTGCTTGCAAACGTCGGAAGAAAATGTCCAGGACGCCTGCTCACCGGCATTTCCGCCCAGGCCCGGCACGGGCGCTCGTTCCACAAATTTCACATGCCGCCAGGTGGAAGCCCCGACCGCTCCAGTGTTGTCGTAGGAGAAGCCGCTCCAATCGAGGCCGTCTCCTTCGATCCCATTCCACTCTTTGCACGCGACCTCGCAAGCCTTGCAGCCAATGCACAACGTCGAGTCGGTGAGAAATGCGGTGACGCTCATGCCGTCCGTCCTAACTGGGCATCGAGCTGCTGCCGGGCCGCGCTGCCGCGCGCCCGTCGCCCCGGGACCAGGTTGCAGACCAGGGCCTTAGTTTCCATGATGCGCACATTGGGTTCTTCGCTGATGGCCAGGAGATCGTTCACAATGTCTCCAGTGACCTGCCCGCGATAGCCCCAATGATAGGGAAGTCCGACCTGGTGAAGTACGCGTCCATCGATTCGGACGGGCCTCATGCGCGGCGTAACCATGACACGAGCCTCCACTAGGCCGCGTGGCGTCGTGATCGTCGCCCAATCCCCGTGCGTCAATCCGAGCTCGGCCGCCAGCTCGGGCGAAATTTCGGTGAACAACTCCGGCTGAAGTTCGGCCAGGTGAGAGAGCGTCCTGGTCATTCCACCCGCTGTGTGATGCTCAGTCAACCGGTATGTGGTGAGCACATAGGGGAACCGCGGATCGCCAGGGGACTCTGCATAGGGATTATCCGGACGCTCTTTCTTTTGCGCCCCCGGATTGGTCTGTTGGCGGTAGAGAGGATTGTGGAACAGGGATTCCAGCGGCTCGTAATGTGCCGGCAGGGGGCCATCTTTCAAGCCGCTGGGCACATAAATCCAGCCCACGCCGTCAGGATGCAAGATGAAGGGCTTTGCTCCCCCTAGGGCTTTGATTCCCGTACCACTGTGAATATTTGCGGGCTCGTCCGGAGCCACATTCTTTTCATAGTCGGGGTTGTCCAGCCCGGTCCATTCTTTCTTTTCTTCGTCCCACCAGACCAGTTTCTTGCGCTCGCTCCAGGGCTGACCATCGGGGCGCGCCGATGCCCGGTTGTAAATGATTCGGCAGTCGTTGGGCCAGGAAAAACCCCATCCGTGGCCGAGCAGATCTCTCGGATTGCGTTCGTTGGCTCGGTTATGACCCGGCTCCGGAAACACTCCGCAGTAAATCCATGCCCCGCAGGCTGTCGAGCCGTCATTCCTCAGCTCCTTGATCTTCGTCAGTTGTACGCGACCGGGAAGGGTATAGCCGTTGATCTCCTCTAAGATCTCGTCCACCTTGGGCTCGGTGTGTAGCCCCTCGACGGAGTAATTCCAAGTTAAGGCTCTCAGCCCATCATTGCGGGACCGCGCGTCATTCTTCGCCTTCTCCTTTATTCGTCGGCCGAGGTGGTACATGAACCAGGCCTCGCCGCGCGCATCCCCGGGCGGATCAACCGCCTTTTCCCGATGCTGCAGCAGCCGCTGCGTGTTGGTAAAGGTTCCTGCTTTCTCCGCCGTCCCCGCAGCCGGGAACAGGAACACCTCAGTTCCAATCGTCTCCGGCGAAAGCTCCCCGCGTTCCACCTCCGGCGAGGCATACCAGAACGAAGCGGTCTCGGTCTCGACCATGTCACGCACCACCAGCCATTTCAATTTGGCCAGGGCCTTGCGTTCAAGCCGCCCGTTGGAAGCGCCTACCGCTGGGTTCTGGCCCATGACGAAGAGGCCTTCGAGCTTGCCATCGGCCATATCGAGCCAGTAGCCAAAGTGCGAATGATCGCCCGTTATCCGTGGCAGCCAGTGAAAGCCCCAATCATTGTCTTTGGCGGCGCCGTCCCCGTAGTATGCCTTCATCAGGCTGACGAAGTAGTGGTCGAACTTCGACCACAATCCCGTTCGCGTGCTGTGTTTCTTGATGTAATCCTCGAGCTGGTGCGAGTCCGACTCGAACAACGGCATGGGCAGGTAGCCCGGCAGGATGTCGTACAGGGTTGGGATATCAGTCGAACCCTGGATCGAGGCGTGCCCGCGCAGAGCAAGAATCCCGCCGCCCGGACGCCCAATATTCCCCAGCAGCAGCTGCAGGATCGACGCCGTACGAATGATCTGCACACCCTTCGAATGCTGAGTCCACCCGACCGCGTAACAGATAGCCGCCGTCCTTTCCGGCCCTGATGCCGAACTGAAGGCATCCGCCGCTTTCAGGAAGACGTCTTCGGGAACCCCGCAGTAGCGCTCCACCATTTCGGGCGTATAGCGCGAGAAGTGACGCTTGAGCACCTGGAAGACGCACCGTGGATGTTCAAGCGTGGGATCCGACTCGAACTGGCCCGCATCCTGCGCCTCGCCGCCCCGGTCTTTGCCATGGCCACCACCGACGTCGGAGTGCCCGGCCTTCTCGCCACCGGTTTCCTTGCTGGGAGCGCCTTGATACAGCCAGCTCTCAGGGCTGTACTTGTTTTTTTGGGCATCCCACCCCGAGAACAAGCCGTCCAGGTCTTCGGTGTCGCGAAAGTCTTCGCGCAAGATGGCAGACGCATTCGTGTAATGGACTACGTACTCGCGGAATTCCCGATTATTTTCGAGAACGTAATTGACCAGCGCCCCCAGGAATAGAATGTCCGTCCCGGCTCGCAAAGGCAGCCATATATCGGCCATGGCTGAAGTTCGCGTGTAGCGCGGGTCCACGTGGATCACCTTCGCGCCCTTTTCGCGCGCCTCCATGACCCACTGGAAGCCGACCGGGTGGTTTTCTGCCATCGACGACCCCATGATCAGGATCGCGTCCGCGTTACTGAGATCCTGTTGCGCCGTCGTGGCACCGCCGCGCCCAAACGATGTGCCCAGACCGGGCACCGTAGAGCTGTGTCATATTCGCGCCTGGTTGCTGATCGATACCATTCCCAGGCCTGCGGTGAATAGCTTGCGGATGAGGTAATTCTCTTCGATATCGAGCGTCGCGCCGCCCAGGTGAGCGATCGCGGTTGTCTGCATCAGGGTTTCGCCGTCGCAAGTTTCCTGGAAGGTACGCTCGCGCGATTCCCATAGCCGTTCGGCCACCCTATCCATCGCCTGTTCCAGCTCGATCTGGTCCCAGTGACGCGAATACGGCCGGCGGTATTTAACTTTTGTCAGGCGCCCGGGATGCGTGTGCAGCTCATAGGTGTCGGCGCCTTTGGGACAAAGATGCCCGCGGGAAATCGGTGATTCCGGATCGCCTTCGATGGAAATCAGTTTCCCGTCTTTGTGGAAAACAAGCTGCCCGCAGCCCACGCCGCAATAGGGGCAGATGGAACGCGCCACCTCGGCGCCATCGGTCTTGGGACGCAGGTTGCGAGTGCGCTCACTCATCGCCTCCGGACCGGTTCCGTCAGCGCCCGTTTGAATTTGTTGGATCAGTGGCCAGCGAGAGAGAAGATCCTTGAGCACAGCCAGCTCCGCAGAATAAGTCGTGAAACGAGATAACCCGCATCTTTTGGAGTCTCTGGTGGCAGAAGAGGTTGCCACGAAACCGCGTCCGAAGCAACGGTTTCTTCGCATTCGTGTTTCTTCGCATTCGTTTCTTCGCATTCGCATGCGGATCGAGGCAGCAGCAAGCAAGCCCTTTGATTCCGTGTCCTTGCCGTCAATCCGTTATGATGAGCACGAATGTTCTCCAGGCGCACGGATTGGAAGCTCACGCCCAACGCTTTTGCAGCCGCAGAGCAGGAGATGCGCGCGGCCGGCAGGGAAGTGCTGGACCTAACCGCCTCCAACCCCACACGAGTGGGCTTGAACTACGACGCGGATACTATCCTGGCGTCGCTGGCGCAAGCTGAGTCGCTGGATTATGATCCCCAGCCCAAAGGTCTGCTGGCGCCGCGACAAGCAGTCGCCGGTTACTATCGCGACGAGCACGCTGCCTACCATGTCGATCCCGAACAAATTGTTCTTACCACCAGCACCAGCGAAGCCTATTCCTACATCTTCCGGCTTCTCTGTAACCAGCAAGACGAGATCCTTGTCCCCAAGCCCAGCTACCCATTATTTGAATTCCTCTCTGACTTGCAGGATGTGAAACTTGTGTCCTATCCACTGATCTATGACCATGGCTGGCAAATTGACTTCCCAGCGCTCTACAAAGCAGTGGACCATCACACGCGTGCGGTCGTAACGGTGCATCCGAACAACCCCACCGGCTCGTATGTCGACAGCGATGAGCTCCGCTCTCTGAACAGCTTCTGCCGCGAGTACGACCTGTCCCTAGTGGTCGATGAAGTTTTCCTCGACTACCCGCATGATGGCGCATCTCGCGCGACCTTCGCGGCAAATCAAGACGTGCTTACCTTCACGCTAAGCGGCTTATCCAAGATTTCTGGCCTGCCGCAGATGAAAGTGGCGTGGGCCGTAACCAGCGGACCGGCAGAGCACGTCGCCAACGCGCTTGCCCGCCTCGAGGTCATCGCCGACACCTTCCTCTCTATGAACGCTCCTTTGCAGCTGGCGACGCCGATTCTCCTGGAGCAACGCAAGAACATTCAGCCGATGTTACTCGACCGTCTGCGGACAAATTTGGAAGAACTGGACCGCCAGTTGGCCAAGCAACCTGCTTGTGAGCGACTCGATGTCGAAGGCGGCTGGTACGCAGTTCTGCGCGTTCCCGTGACGCAATCGGATGAGGAGTTGGCCATCGAGATTCTGCGCAAATTTTCTGTCCTGGTGCACCCCGGGCATTTTTACGATTTCCCCAGAGACGGCTACCTCGTCGTTAGTTTGATCACGCCCAGCGACAAATTCCGCGAGGGAATTCGACGAGTGTTGGAGTTGCTGAATGCCTGATGCTCAGCCGCCCAACGAGTCCGTGGTTCTCGAAATCGAGCACGGAGAAGTCCGCGAGCTGCGGCTCAATCGTCCGCCCGCGAACGCCCTCTCGCCGGACCTGATTTCTGCGCTGACCAGGTCAGTCAAAGCCGCTCAGCAAGACAGAATCCGCGCCCTCGTTCTCTCCGGCAGGCCGGGAATGTTTTCGGCCGGTCTGGACATCCCCTTGCTGCTCACCCTCAATCGTTCTGATATTGCGGCTCTCTGGAGAGATTTCTACGAACTCCTGCGAACGCTTTCGTGTTCGCCGGTCCCCATAGCCGCCGCCATCACCGGTCACGCGCCTGCAGGCGGAACCGTGCTCGCAATTGTTTGCGATTGGCGGATTGCGGCGGAAGGGAATTGGAAAATCGGCCTCAGTGAAGTGCAAGTCGGACTCCAGTTGCCTCCGGTCATCTACCTGGCTTTGCGAAGACTGGTGGGGACCCGGCAAGCAGAGCGTCTCGGAGTCCGTGGCCTCCTCCTCTCGCCCGCAGAAGCTGCTGAGGTTGGATTAATCGACGAAGTGGTGCCCGCCGAGCGGGTCGTGCCCGGAGCAATTACATGGTGTCGCGAGATGTTGTCTCTCCCCCGCGGGTCAATGAGTATTACGCGACAACAAGCCCGTTCCAATCTGGTTGCGCTGTTCGAAAAGGATCTGAAACCTGAACTCGAAATGGTCATGGCGAACTGGTGCGACGATGAGACTCAGTCCGTACTTCGTGCGGTTCGAGAACGGCTGGCAAAAAAGAAAAGGTAACCCTCTGACGTTTCAGCTCAAGAACTTGTCATCCCAGCGACCGACTGACCTGACAAAGGAGGTCCCAGTCAAGGGACCTGCTTTTCTTTGCAACGGTTCAAGACTCTTCAAGACGTTTCATCGGGGATGAAGGCAGCATCCCTCTTGTCATTCCTTTCTCCATTCTTGTCATTCCAAGCGCAGCGACGAGTCTTGGTTTTTGAAAAGCCGGGTTTTTCCTCAGGATCCGTGGAATCCGTGCCCCTCCCGTGGCGTGTTTGGGGGGGTGCTGAGGAGCTCCATCTTCTTCGTTCCGCTCAGAACGACAATGCACGCCGCCTTACCGCTCACGCCTTAACCAAAAACGGATTGCTCTCGCGTTCTTCTCCGATCGTGGTCAATTTCCCGTGACCGGGAATCACAATCGTCTCGTCGGGCAACGCCAACACCCGTTCATGCAGCGAATTAATGATCTTCTTGAACGATCCCCCAGGCAGGTCGGTGCGCCCAATGCTTCCCGCAAACAGCGTATCCCCGGCGATGAGCTTTTTCTCGCCAGCAAAGTATAGGCAGATGCTGCCTTCGGTATGTCCGGGCGTGTGCAGTACACTGGCGGTCAGCGATCCTGTTTTCACCACATCTTCCTGTCCCAGGCTCTGATCGATTTCGATTTTTCCGGGCGAAGCCATGCCCACCCATGCCGCCTGCGCATCCATCATTTTGAGCAAGGCTGCATCGTTCTGGTTCAGCAGGATGGGCGCACCCGTAGCCTGCCGCAGCTTCATCGCTCCGCCCACGTGATCAATGTGAGCATGGGTGATGACAATCTGTTTCACTTCGAGGTTATGCTTTCGCACCAGGGCCAGAACGTCCTCGACGTCATCCCCCGGATCAATGACAATCCCATCGCGCGTTCCCTCATCGCCGATTACCGAACAATTGCACTCGAGCGGACCGACGGGCAGGATTTCGTGGATCATGAATACATTCTAGTCGTTGGCCTCTGGTGGTTGGTCTTCGGCCAAAAAAAAGGCCTCCAATTCCGAGGAGGCCAAGGAGCAAAAACGACCGACGGCTACTTCTGTGCTGGTACCGCTGGCTTCTGAGCCGGGGCTGCGGGCTGCGACTTCGTGTGGTCCGGCTTGACACCTGAGAACACTGAATTCGCCGCCGGCCGTCGGGCTACTACGATGGACAGCGTGATCGAGGTCACCATGAAGATCACCGCTGACCAGGTAGTCGCTTTGGAAAGTGCGCTGGCTGCGCCGCGCGGGCCGAAGGCAGTCTGGCTGCCCATGCCGCCAAACGCCGCCGCGATGTCCCCGCTCTTGCCGCTCTGCAGTAGCACGACGACGATGATGAAGAAACAAACGATAATGTGAACAATCGTGATAAGCGTAATCATGGTTTGAACAACCCCGCGGCCGGAATGCCGGTCCTTTTCTTATCCACTTGGAATTCAGCTTGCTGGTGCGGAAGGGGGGATTCAGAAAAGCCCCTTTTGGCATCTTCCGCGCCATCTACAACTTAACTTCAAAAATCGCGTTTCTACCAATATTTATGCGGTTGCCAAATGTGGCCATCCGTGAACCAGCGAAAACACTCGGCGACAGCCTTTTTCGTGAAAACGGTATCGAAGGGTATCATTGCCCTAATCAAAGATCGCCTTCCGCGCCAATGAGACCCAAAGTGATACCGTCTTCGTGTGGTCTGGCGCCATCAGGTTTTGTGCACAGTAAGCACGGGCCTGCTGCTAGCCCGGTTCGTACGAACAGATCGCAAGCTCACATGGCGCGAAATGACACCGTTTTCGTGCCACTTTGGCGTTTTTTGGGGAAGCTCATCTTCCGCGCCAAACCATGGGGCAAACAGCCCCGCAACAAGCCGAATCTCGCGGGAAATCGGCTAGTTCGATAGGGTTGACATAGCGCCAAAATGATACCTATTTATTCTACCTGCCCGTCCCACCAAGCGGCAACTTTGCCGGGATCAAAGCGCAGCTGACCACCCGATCGGCGCGATCGCCTTCGTGCTTCAGCCAGCGCACCACGCTGGCTTTGGTGCTCGTGACTCCACCGGATTTGGGTACAACCACCGTGATCAAAGTTCCACCCTCGGGGTAGAGCTTCACGGCAGAATTTGCAGTTTGAGGCTAATGCACTTGCCGTTCGGCATGTTCCCAGTACGGGGCGCGAATCTTCTTTCTGTCGATCTTACCGGCAGCGGTTTTGGGAATCTCATCGCAAAATTCGACAGATTTCGGAGCCTTTACTCCCCCCAGCTTCTGTTTGCAGTGAGAAATAATGACTGCCTCGCTTAAGGATACGTCCGGGCGAAGTACAACGAATGCCTTGACTGCCTCTCCCCATGTGTCATGAGGAACGCCGATCACGGCACACTCGTAAACTTCAGGCAACGCCATCACCGCCGCTTCCACCTCGGCGCTGTAAACATTAAAGCCGCCGGAGATGATCATGTCCTTCTTCCGGTCCACGATGTAGACGTAGCCTTCTTCGTCCATGTACCCGATGTCCCCAGTATGGTGCCAGCCGTGAGTGCGGATTTCCGCCGTGGCCTCAGGCATCTTGTAATATCCGCCACAAACAAGCGAGCCACGTGCCACAATTTCTCCGCGTTCACCCGCCGGCAGAATCCTGCCAGCCTCGTCCATGATGGCGAGGCGCACCGCCAATGTGGGTTTGCCGCAACTGGCTAGCCGTTCCGGATGCGCTCCCGCAGCCGCAGCGGCGATGGTTTTGCAGTCGAGAAAGGTCAGGATCATCGGCGCTTCCGTCTGGCCGTAGGACTGACAAATACATGGGCCGAAGACTTCCACCGCGCTCCTTAATTTGTCGGGCGCCACTGGTGAGCCCGCCAAAAGAACACCGCGGAGGCTGGAATAGTCAAAGTTACGCACTTGAGGATGCGCCAGCAAGTTGTAAAGTGCGGTTGGTGGAAGATAAAGATGTGTCACCTGATAGCGCTCAATATTGCGAAGTACTTCAAGCGGATCAAATTTGGGCATAATGACGTTGGTCGCCCCCAGCGAGCACATTACGAACGCTAGGACGCCCGCTGCATGCGATAGCGGGGCCGTGTTCAGGCAGACTGGATGTTCAACATCGCCCCGCCAGTAATGCGTGGCCATTTCCGTCATCGTGCCCAAGGCAAGATTGGTGACGCGAACGCCTTTCGCTGGGCCGGTAGTCCCTCCTGTCGGCACCATTCCGGCGATGCGGTCGATGTTTCCGTAGGCATCGCCCCAATCCGGCACTTCAGCGCCTACACCCCGTTCCATGAAAGTATCCAAGGATGGATGTCCCTCATCTTCGCAATCGAGGCAGATCACGCCCCGCAGCGAAGGTACACGTTGCTTGATTTCGCGGACGCTGTCGCGAAACTGGCTGTGATAGAACAGCCACGTCATTTCCACGTAGTTCATGTATTCGACGTTGGCGTCAGTGGCATTGCGGTAATTAATCGGCACCCACACGGCTCCCGCGCGCATGATGCCCAACATGCAGAACAGGACTCTGGCATCGTTGTGCGAGTAGATGCCGGCAGGCTCCTGGTTGCGCAATCCGCCCGCCCACAGGGCGCTAGCGATACTTTCAGTCGCCGCCCGCATCTCGCGATAGGACCAGGAGGCGTCGGCAGCAATAATGGCAGTACGGTCGAGGTTGGTTTCGGCCCCCTTGTCGAAATAGTCGACCGCGCGCATGACCAAGCCTCCACTGGTCAGGAAGTAAGACGAACCTTGGCAAGGCTGTGCTGTTTCAGAGCCCGCAGTATCTCGTGCTGTCCGAATGCCTCCGCCGGCGCCGCAAACGGTATGCTATTCCAAAGAGCAAGAACCGTCCGCTCAAGGCGCATTCCGGGAAGCGAATCGGCACTATAAATAACTCATGCGCTGATTAGCGTTGCCTCAGGTGTACCCCAAACTTCCTTAGCGATCTCGGCAACGAGGCGCAGCTTGGCTTCTTGATCCGCCGGGGTTACTGAGTTCCCCTCGATAGTTGAGGCAAAGCCGCATTGCGGACTAAGCCCTAGCCGTTCCAGGGGGATGAACTGTGCGGCTTGCCGGATACGGCGTTCCAGTGCGTCTTTGCTCTCCAGAGTTGGCTTCTTGGAGCTGACCAGTCCCAATACGACGGTACGATCTTCGGGAACCTGGCGCAAAGGCTCGAACCCTCCCGAGCGCTCATCGTCATATTCAAGGAGGAAGCGGTGAAAACGTGTCTTCTGGAATACCTTGGTGATCGGGCCGTAATCGCCCGAAGCATAGAACCTGCTTTGATTGTTACCGCGGCAAAGGTGCAGGCCGAAAATGACTCCGGGATGATTGCCAATGACCGCATTGTCCATTTCGGTCGAAAGTTCGAGAAGCCGGTCGGGATCATTGCCTCGCTGGCGATATCCCTCGCGCAACTGAGGATCCAGCAAAGCGGCGTATTGCGGCGAGTCAATCTGAATGTACGTGCATCCGAGCCGGATTAACTCCTCTACTTCACTTCGTAAAATGTCCACGAGATCGGCCAGGTAACTGTCAATCTTGGGGTAAGCGGCGGCTGACTTCTTATTGTCGTAATACGCGGCTGCTTGTTGTGCGCTGATGATTGTAGTTTTTGCAGGATGACTCGTGCGTGCCCGCAGATAGGTGAACTCCTCCGCACATAAGGGGCGTTTCCGGCGGAGTTTCGAGACTACGACTGGCCGTGGCAAAATCATTTCGTCGCCCTGCTCATTGCGAAATGCAATGGCCCAGCCCCCAAATTTATCGAAGCCCTCGACAGCGTCAATCAAGTGCCCAAAGAATGCGTAGCGGCGCATCTCGCCGTCGGTGAGCACTTCCAGCCCGGCGCTCTTCTGCAACTCAACCGCTTCGTCAACCGCCCGATCCTCGAGAGACTTGAACTCCGAAGGGCTGATCTGTCCTTTCTCATAACGTTCGCGGGCCTCCTTCAAATAGGAAGGGCGCAAGAGACTTCCGACAACATCGCTTCGATACACGGAACCCTCCTTTTCAATGCCTTTCTGGGAGCACATCCTGATTGCGGCGAAAGATCACGTAGGAGCGGGTTGCGGCTGCGTCATCGTGAGAAAGTTCCTGGGCGAAGGAAACCATTCCTTGCGATTGCAACAGCCCTTGCCGGACGACTTCGAACCAGGTGTCACTGGTGAGCATGTCACTGAACCGCAAATCCGGCAGCACTCCTCCGCTCACGGCGACATCGCCGTGACATCCAGCACAATAGCTTTGAAAAAGCTGCTCGCCTTTGTGGATCGTGGCTGCGCTGGCTGGATTGGGCAGCGCCGCCAGGCGCGGTTCCTCGATAGCTTCGAGTGGCGGCAGGCTGGCCTTCCCTCCGATTTTGAAAGCCAGCATGCGGCTTCGGTTGCGTACTCGCCCGGAAGCAAACGAGACTTCTCCCGCGGCCAGGGGAAAAACGCCACCCCAACCTACGAGTACGGCAATGTACTGTTTGCCGCTGACCTCATACGTGACCGGACCCGCCATTACTCCGGTCTGGGCTGCGAATGACCACAACTTCGCACCATTATCGGCACGATAGGCTTCGAAATTTCCGCTGGCCGTTCCTTCGAATACCAGGTTACCCGCTGTCGCGAGCGTACCGCCGTTCCAAGGGCCGGGCCGTTCCGAAGTCCAAGCGGCTCTTTGCTGAACAGGGTTCCAAGCCACCAGCTTTCCTTTCACGGCCTCCAAGATCGCCTTCTTGACCTTGGGATCCTGCGGCAAACCGGCCGCTACTACATCGATTCCATAATTCGGTGCCAGTTTCTTCGCTTCGAAACTGGAAGGGGTTTTGTATTTGAAGCCAACATCGTTGACGGGGATATAAACCAGGCCCGTAGCCGGGCTATAGGACATCGGCTGCCAGCTGTGCGCCCCAAGCGGCCCGGGCACGATCGGTCGAGGATCGGCACCCTGATATCTGGACAGGGTGGTTTCTACAGGGCGACCGGTTAAGAGATCTACTCCGCTGGCCCAGTTAACAAACGTGTAGGGCTTGGCGGAAATGAGGCTGCCATTGATGCGGTCGAGGACGTAGAAGAAGCCATTCTTCGGCGCCTGCATTAAGACTTTACGAGCCTGCCCTTCAATGACGAGATCAGCGAGGATGATATCTTCGTCGGAGTCGAAATCCCAAGCGTCGGCGGGGTCTTCCTGATAGTGCCAGACGTACTCTCCGGTCTCCATTTTAAGCGCAACAATCGAGCAGGTGAACAGGTTGTCGCCGCCCTTGGGACTACGAAATTTTTCGCTCCACGGGGTACCATTGCCGGTGCCGATATAGAGCTGATCGAGCTCGGGATCATAAGAAATAGCGTTCCACACCGTACCGCCGCCCCCGAGCTTCCACCAGTTACCACTCCACGTCGGGGCAGCTTTTGCGAGAATCGGGCTCTCAAATGGCTGGGAGGGATTTCCCGGGACGGTGTAAAAGCGCCAGATTAATTTTCCAGTTTCGTTGTCGTATGCCGAAACATAACCGCGGACGCCGAATTCCCCGCCACCATTGCCGATAATTACTTTGCCCTTGGCCACGCGCGGGGCTCCGGTGATTGTGTAGCGAAAGTCAGGGTCGATGGTGAGCGTTTCCCAGACACGCCGGCCATTGGCAGCGTCAAGGGCAATCAGGCGGCCATCGAGAGTACCCACGAAAATCTTTCCATTCCATGCTGCGACGCCACGGTTCACTACATCACAACATGCGTTTATCGCCCAGTGGCCGGGAACTTGGGGATCATACGACCATAGCAATTCCCCGGTCGCGGCATTTAGGGCGAAGACTTTGCTCCAGGCGCTGGTGAAGTACATTACGCCATCCACCACGATAGGAGTCGCTTCTTGCCCGCGATCCGTGTCCAGGTCGTAATGCCAGGCGAGACCGAGGGACGAGACGTTATGGTCATTAACCTGATTCAGCGGGCTAAAGCGTTGTTCGTCATAGGTGCGGCCGTAGGTCATCCAGTTTCCCGGCTCGCGATCTGCATGGAGCACGCGGAATTCGTTGAGGTCGGCAGGCTTGAGCGGGTGATGGTGCAGGTTCACCGTTCGTTCGCTGCTGACCACAGGGATGATGGTGAGAACGATGACGCTGAACAGGACCTTTGCCTGGACCATTCTGCCTCCGTCATATCCGTACACCTCAACGGGTCAACATGCCGATGGATCGCAAGCGTTTCAGAGAATAGCGGGACATATCCTTTGTGCCGTCATCCTGCACAAAAATGCTAATCGCAAGGTGAATCGTACCGCATCCGACTACTGGTAGCTCGTCCTCTCGACACGGCCCGGGAATCTCACTAGATCCGTAGGGTAAAGATCCGTCGACTCCGTAGGTGCTTTGCCTCGCACAGCACCCTGCTCCACTCTGGATGACCGCCGAATGTTGCGATCAGCCGCATCACACATCAAAGAAGACAGTTTCCTGATTTCCCTGGAGTCGCACATCGAACTGCCAATATCCGGGACGGGCTGGATCTGGTCGAGCCATTAGCGTCTCCCGGCGGTCGGGCGGAATCAGCTGAAGGATAGGATCCTCGTCGTTGCTGGCATCTCCGGCGAAATAAACTTGCGTGTAGAGCTGCTTCAGCATTCCGCGGGCAAAAACGGCGACGGTGAGATGCGGCGCCTGCAGGCTGTTGTGAGCAACGCGTCCCGGCTTTATCGTTTCCAGCACGCAACTACCATCTTCTCCTGTGGCGAGGCGGCCGAAGCCGATCCAGCCCGGATCAAGCGCTTTCGGCTGCAGGTCCTCGGAGTGGTTGTACTTGCCATTGGCGTCGGCTTGCCAAATTTCCAGCATGGCATCGTCCACCGGGGTGCCATCACCATCCAGCACGCGAAAAGTGATCCATATGCGCTCTCCTTTGGCCTCTGGACCTGCGACACACCTGACGCAGTGCTCATCAGTGGTCAGCTCAATCGCAAAGAATGGGCCAACTGTCTGTGAGGGTGTCGGGACCAGATCTGGGTCAGGTTTCAAAGGGTGTGGCCTCCGGACCGCGCAGCACGATGTCGAACTTGAAGCCCTTCGCCCATTGCGGCTGCGTGGTCTCCAGATCGAATTTCGAAATCAGTCGCTGTCTCGCTCCTTCGTCCGGTATAGATTGGAATATGGGATCGTAGGCAAACAGAGGATCGCCGGGAAAATACATTTGTGTAACCAGGCGCGCGATAAAAGCTGGCCCGAAAACTGAGAAGTGAATGTGCGCTGGCCGCCAGGCGTTGTAATGATTGAGCCAGGGATATGCGCCGGGCTTGATGGTGATGAAACGGTACGCTCCATGTTCATCTGTCAGGGTGCGACCCGCACCACTGAAGTTGGGATCAAGCGGGGCGGGATGCTGGTCCTTAATATGCCTATACCTCCCGGCGGAGTTGGCCTGCCAAATCTCGATGAGTGCGTTGGGGACGGGCCGCCCGTTACTGTCGAGCACGCGTCCGCTTACGATGATGCGCTCACCCAATGGCTCACCTGCGTGCTGACTGGTTAGGTCGTTATCCTTTCCCCCGACCTTTTCATGCCCAAAGATCGGTCCGGTAATTTGCGAGAGCGTGTGCGGCAGCACAATGAGCGGCTTCAATGGCGCGCGTTTAATGGTGGCGCGGTAAGGCTCATACAAGGACAGCGGTTGACTACCCTTGGGTGGCCGGGCATATGGTCTGATCGAAACTCGTGTTGTCACAGAATCCATCCACTCCTGTGTGCAGCAACTGAACCTAATTTTAATCTCTCACGCTCCTCGGAGAAGCGGACAGCTCGCAGCCTGCGCTTGCGTCATGCGCGCACCCAGCCGTACTGTGTGTTGCTCGGCGTTGGATTTCCGGCTTCCTTGTATTGTTTCCGCAGCCGGTCTACGTAATCTGCCGGCACCGGATTGCGCCTTGCCTGGGGATCAATTCCATACAATCGGGCCGCATTACGCCCGAAGATCTAGACTTTGACTTGGCTGGTAAGGGGCGCGTAGCCGAAGCGCTCCATCGGCACTGGCGGCATCTCCAGGCGGCGCAGAGCTTCGATTTGCCACTGTGGCGATCCCCACCAGATGGAATCGGTTGCCGAGAGCACGTGATCGTCGCCGAACGCCTGAATCATC
>Ga0209804_1000706_pt1 | contig 24709 bp, 19 predicted proteins | sample GraSoiAngelo_139_FD_185896 | JGI IMG/M metagenome (GOLD analysis project Ga0209804, IMG submission 185896) | Grasslands soil microbial communities from the Angelo Coastal Reserve, California, USA - 14_0929_12_20cm (SPAdes) (version 2) | ecosystem: Environmental > Terrestrial > Soil > Grasslands ... | reverse complement strand
CGAGGCGAGCGGGAGTACCGCCGGGCTATGCAGGATCGCCTGCCTGAAGAGGCCGGCCACTAGCGGTGAGGTCATGAGAACCGCGATCGAAACCGCGCCCGCCGACTCGCCGAACACCGTGACGCGCTCAGGATCGCCACCAAACGCGGCGATGTTGGCCCGCACCCACTCGAGGGCGGCGATCTGGTCGAGCAGTCCATAGTTGCCGGACGTCCGCCGGGGCGACTCCGCCGACAACATCGGGTGCGCGAGGAAGCCGAAGATTCCGACACGATAGTTGAGACAGACGACGACCACTCCCTGCGCTGCGAGTTTGGCCCCGTCATAGAGCGGATAGGCGCAGGAGCCGCCGATGAACCCTCCGCCGTACAGGAACACCATCACCGGCCGATGCGCGCCGCGCGCGCGCGCAGCCGTCCACACGCTCACAGTCAGGCAGTCTTCGCTCGCCTTCTGACCCGTTGCGATCACGTAGGGCGTCTGCATGCAGTCGTCGCCAAAGCGCGTCGCGTCACGCACGCCCTGCCACGAAACCGGAGGCTGCGGCGGACGCCAGCGCAGTGGACCGACAGGTGGTGCGGCGTACGGGATACCCTTGAAGGTCCGGATCTCCCCGTTCGTGCCCGCAACGGCTCCGGCGGTCGTCGCGACGATCGGAGTCGTTGCCGGCGCGCCTGCAGTGAGGCCGGTCGGCGAGATGAGCCACAGGAGGACGAGATGGGCCGGATAGCCTGCTGGCTGCGGTGCTTTCATTGCACGCTCCGAGGAGATTCGGTTGGCGCCAGGGTGTCCATGACGAGGCGCAGCGTGGCGCTTTCATCGACGCTGAGGCATACCTCGACGTTCGCAGTGCCGCTCACCGGAGGGGTGTAGCCCCGCTCGTCGACGGCGATCCGCAGCGGCGTCACGGGGCAGGTCGATGGCTCGAGGAGCCACGTGACCGGCACGACGTCGAAGAGGGTCGGGGTGATCTGGCCCCAGCCGTTGAGGAGGCGCCACTGGTGGTAGAGGAGCGCCAGCGCGTCCGAGGCCGGTGACCCGTAGGCGAACAGCCGGTCCCGCCGGACCTCGTCGAGCTTGATCTGAGTGGAGTCGAGCGGAAACATTCGCACCGCTACCTTTGACTGCAACAGAACCACGAGGCCTCCTGGGGCGGAGGCGACGTTGTACTCGGCGCTCGGCTCGGCGACCGGTATGGCTCCTCCCTGGTTGTACCCCGCATGGATCGAGCCGCCCATCATCACGACCTGTCTGAGCTCGTGCAGGGCCTCGGGATCGCGCCGGGCGAGGGCCTCGATGTTGCTGAGCGGTGCCAGGGCGACGAGGGTGATCTCTCCGGGGCGTTTGTGCGCCTGCTCGCTGATGAACTCAATGGCGTCGCGCGCCGGGGAGGTGTCGGTGGCCCCTGAGGCCCATTTTCTCTGGGTGAAGGGCACCGCGTTGACGGTGGCCGGCCCCTGAGCGACCACGACGTCCCGGCGGCCGAGCGTCGCGAGGAGCCGGCGGACCAACAGTGCCCGCGTGCGCGTGTCTCCCCAGGCCGTGGTGACGCCGATCACCTCGACCCGCGGATCCTTGAGCGCCAGGGTGAGCGCAAAAGCGTCATCGATGTCATCGCCGACGTCGGTGTCGATGATGACGGGCAGTGGATGCACGGTGGTGGCGGTCGTGGCGGCGCCTGCGCTCACGGGCATGCGCGCCGCCGCTGCCAGCAGTGCCAGTGACAACCACGCCATACCCCTCACCAGAGCACCTGGGCCGCCGCACGCCTAAGCGAGGTAGATGAAGCGCGCGATGCAGAGCGCCGCGAGGAGGTACACCAGCCAGTCGCCTGGCCGCGCCTGCCCGCGCACCAGCTTGAGGATTGCGTGGCTCGTGATGCCGAATGCGAGGCCGTTGGCGATCGAATACGTGAGCGGAATGATGATCACCGTCAGGAAGGCCGGTATGGCCATGCCAGGATCCGCCCAGTCGATCTCCGCGAGTGCGCCCATCATCAGCGCCCCGACCAGGATCAGTGCCGGCGCCGTGGCGGCGGTGGGAATGGCCTGCACCAGGGGCGCAAAGAACAGCGTGGCCAGGAAGAGCATCCCGACCACGACGCTCGTGAGACCGGTACGGGCACCCACAGCGACACCCGCAGCGCTCTCGATATAGCTCGTGACCGGACTGGTTCCCACCAGGGCGCCGAGCAGCATTGCGGTGGAGTCGGACAGCAGAATCCGATTCATTCGCGGGATCGATCCGTCGGGTGCGATCAGGCCCGCCTTCTTGGTGACGGCCACCAGTGTGCCGATGTTGTCGAACATGTCGACAAACAGGAATACGAACACGATCTCGAGGAGCGAGAGCCCGACGCCGCCTTTCCAGTTGAGCGCCTGGCGCACGTCGAGCTTGAAGGCCGCTGCCGAGAGATCGCTGAGACTGTAGGCGCCGGGTGAGAAGTGCGAAAGGCCGGACACCCAGGCGATCGCCGCGGTCAGCAGGATACCGAGCAGGATCGCGCCCCTGACGCCGCGCGCCTGCAGTGCGGCGATCACGAGGAGCCCGAGCATCGCCAGCGCGGCTGTCGGGGCGGTGAGGCTCCCGAGGCTCACCATCGTCCCCGCCCTGGGGATGACGATGCCGGCGTCGGCGAGCCCGATGAAGGCAATGAAGAGGCCGATGCCGCCGGCCACCGCCGCAAACAACGGGCGTGGCACGGCCCTGACGATCAGCTGCCGCACGCCCGCGATCGTGAGAACGAGGAACGCCACGCCGGAGATGAATACGCAGCCGAGCGCCGTCTGCCAGGGCAGACCCATGCCCTTGACGACGGTGTAGGTGAAGTAGGCATTGAGGCCCATTCCCGGCGCGAGGGCGAGCGGATAGTTGGACAGCAGGCCCATCAGGATGCAGCCGATGCCCGACGCCAGGCAGGTCGCGACCGCCACGGCCGCGACCGGCATGCCCGCGGCACCGAGGATCGCCGGATTGACGACGACGATATAGGCCATCGTCAGGAAGGTCGTCAGTCCGGCGAGCACCTCCGTGCGTACCGTGGTGCCGTGGCCTCTGAGGTCAAAGAGGCGCTCCAGCATCGAGGCTCGTCAGAATCTCATCATCAACTGGCCGCCAAAAATCCGCGGATCGTTGATGAATCCCGTGAAGTTCTCGAAGTTGATGCCGCCGATGTTGCGGACCTGGTCGGTGCAGTTGCGGCAGAATGCCGCGACCTCGTACTTGTCTTTGGCCCACGTGTAGCCGATGCGGACGCCAAGCTGGAACAGCGACGGACCGACGAACTCCAGCTCCTTATCGAGGAAGAAGTTCATGTCGGTGCGGTAGGACATGTCGGTGAAGAGGTACAGCTCCCCGTCAGGTCCGACCGGCAGGCCGTAGCGCAGCGTGAAGTCGCCCACCCATCTCGGCGCCTGCGGCAGCGGATTGCCGTTGACCAGCGCAAAGCCGTTGGCGTTGAGCGGGTTCAGCTCCGTGCACGCGGGGCCGCCCGGAACGAAGCTCCAGTTGAAGCACGGAGCCACCGCGAGCGTCGGGTCATCGATACGCGTGTAGTTATAGCTGCCGGCCAGGGACAGCGTCAGGTTGTTCAACGGGCGGGCCTGCACTTCCAGCTCGGCACCCTTGCCGATCGTGTCCTGGGCGTTGATCAGCTTGACCTGGTTGGAGGCGCCGCCGACCGCGGTGAGCTGCTGATGACTCACGTCATAGTAATAGATATCGAAGGCGACCGAGGCGCGGCGGTCGGTCGTCTCCGCCTTGATGCCGAGCTCGTAGGAGATGTTGTCCTCCGGGGCTGCAAACTGAATTCCCAGGGGAGGTGGCCCGGACGTGGGCTCACCGAAGCTCGGTGCGCGAAAGCCTGTCGCGACGCGGGCGTAGAGATTGGTATGCGCCGTGAACTGATAGGTGGGAGCAATGTCCCAGTTGAATTTCTTGGCGCTCCCCGAGTTGTGCTGCGGCACGGGCAGTCCGGGCAGGGTGCTCGATGGCACATCGAAGGTCCGGTGATCCAGCGTATAGCGCACCCCGCCGCGCAGCTTGAACTCGGGGGCGAAGGCGTACTCGAGCGAGCCGAATATCGCCTCGGCATCGTTTCTCTGCTCCGAGATGGTCGTGTCAGTGACCGTCAGGCTGTTGTAGACGTAGTCATTGCCGATGCTGGTGGTGTCCTCGTAGAAGAAGAAGAGGCCCGCCTGTCCCTGCAGGGGACCGGGCGCGTTCGACACCATCCGGAACTCCTGGGTCCACTCGTAGTTGTGGACGTCGCCGCCGGTTTCGACCGCGAAGGGAATGAACCCGGGGCCCGCGGGAACGACGGGATTGACGAACGCTCCGGGGCCGAAGCCACCGTCGATGTCGCCGATCGTCAGGTAGTGCCGGATGGACTCGTAGCCCGTTATCGACTGGTAGGTGAAGCTCGGGGTGATCCAGTTCAGGTGCAGATTGGACCCGATGCTGGTGTAGGACTGACCGTTGTAGCCATCGGTGAAGATGGTGGCCGGATCGAAGCCGGGAATGAGGGCGTTGCTACCCTGGCTCATGACGTTGGCGCGGAACAGACGCGCCGACCCGCCCAGCCAGCGGGTGTGGACGTTCAGGAGGCCGTTGAAAGTGTCGCTCGGCTTGAAGAGCAGCTGCAGGCGCACGGCCCAGTCGTCGTAGCCTTCCAGATGCTGGTTGCCGGACATGTTGTGGGGGGCGTCCACCCAGTTGTCGCGGTGTTGCCCCTGGGTCGAGGCGCGAAACGCCCACGCCTCACCCATCGGCAGGTTGAGCACGCCCTCGAAATTGGACGTGCCATAGGTGCCGTAGGAAATCGTCCCGTAGCCCGAGAACTGATTGAGCTGGGGCCTCATGGATTCGATCTTGACGACGCCGGCAGGCGAATTGCGCCCGAACAGAGTCCCCTGCGGCCCGCGCAGAACCTCGATGTCCTGCTGGTCGAATATCGGGAAGCCCTTCAATGCGGGATTCTCCTGGACGATGTCGTCGTAATAGAGGCCGACCGGCTGCGAGGCGAAGGTCGTGAAGTCGGTGTTGCCGTAGCCGCGGATGTAGAAGCGCGGGAAGGTGCGGCCATTGGACGACTCGATATTGAGGCTCGGCACCGCAAAGGCGAGCTGCCGGATATCCTGGCCGGCGGTTCCGAGTACGGCCAGTGACTCGCCACTCAGGACCGCGGTCGAGACCGGCACCTCGAGGGCTCGTTCCTCACGCCGCTCGGCCGTGACGATCACTTCCTGCAGGGCTCCCGACTCGGCGGTCGCCGCGCCGCCGGTCTGGGCACGAGTGATGCCGGGAGTCAGCAGCAGTGCTGCCACCAGGGGGGTGGCGACCGCCAGCAGCGCACGGCGCTTAGCGCAACGCAGCAATGCCAATGAGCCCGACTTCGTGACTTCCATCGCGACCTCCCCGTGGTTCACCTGTGCACTACAGGCTTCGCGCACGCATGCTGGCTGTCTGTTGCCGGATCGTTTTCGATTCGTTGTTTCTGCTTAGTAAAACGTTACACTACGGCGGGTGAGAAGCTACACCAGGCCCGCACTCGCTGTAAAGGCATCGAGACGCGGTGGCGAGCGCGCAACAGTGCGCGGCGTCGCAGGCTGGCGGCCGTGGCGCGCCCGAGATTCGCGCCAGATGTGACCCATGGCGACCTTGAAGGACATTGCGGCAGCCCTTGGGGTGTCGGTTGCCACCGTCTCCAATGTCTTCAACGGCAGACCCAACGTCGGCTGCGCCACCCGGCAGAAGATACTGCGGGTCGCCAAGCAGATGGAATATCGCCCGAACCGCGCCGCCCAGGCCATGCGCACCGGCCGCACGCGCGCGATCGGGCTGGTTCTGCCGGACCTCACCAACCCGTTTTTCCCCGAGCTCGCGCAGGCGGTGGAGAACACCGCACGCAGCCGCGGGCTGCTGGTGTGCCTGGTCGACAGCCAGAGCCGGCCCGAGGGCGAGGCGGACGGCTTCGCGCTGCTCATGCAGCATGCGGTCGACGGCATCATCTGGTGTCCGCTCGGGCCGCGCCCGCCCGCGCAGCTGAAGAATCTCGCCCGCCCGGTGGTGCTGATCGACCGCCCGCGCCCGGGATATGCGGTGGTCCATTCGAACTACCGCATGGGCGGGCGGCTGCTCGCGCAGTATGCCTTGCGCATGGGCCACACGCGCGTGGGACTCCTGTCGGGGCCGCAGAACATCGAGAGTGCGCACCAGCGACGCGAAGGCTTCGTCAAGGCCTTTCCGCGCAGCATCGACATCGTCTGGGAAGTATGCGTCGGCTTCGACGGCGTGCTGACTCCCGAGGCGCTCGCAGCGCTCGAGCAGCGCGGCCGGGCCACCCTGATCGTGGCGGGAAACGACCTGATCGCCATCAGCGCGATCCGCCGCCTGGCGGAACAGGGTGTGAGCGTACCTGAGGAGGTGTCGGTGACCGGCTTCGACAACATTCGCTGGACGGATATCGTCACGCCGCGGCTCACGACCATCGCACAGCCGGTCGGCGCCATCGGCGCCAAGGCGGTGGAACTGATGCAGGAGCGAATGTCAGGTGAGAAGATCGCCAGCCGTCGCACCATTTTCGACGTCGAGCTGATCGAGCGGGACTCGGTGCGGCAATTGAACAGCGGGAGTTAGCGGAGGATTGAAGCATGGCACCCCGTATTGCCGTCGTGGGCAGCGCCAACACCGATCTCATCACTTTCAGCGACGCCTTTCCGCGGGCCGGCGAGACCATATTCGGACAGAACTTCGACCTGGGCTTCGGCGGCAAGGGGGCCAACCAGGCGATCGCGGCCCGGCTGTGCGGCGCGGAGGTCCTCATGGTGGCGCGCGTCGGCAGCGACCTGTTCGGTGAGGCCACGATCAAGAACTTCGCCTCATTCGGCGTCGATACCACCCACGTGCGCGTGGTGCAGGGCACGTCGACCGGCGTGGCGCCGATCTTTGTCGAGCCCAACGGCCAGAATCGCATCATCGTGGTCAAGGGGGCGAACGACCGTCTGACGCCGGCGGAGGTCGACGCGGCCGCCGCGCAACTGCGTGGCGTCGACACCATCATCCTGCAGTTCGAGATTCCGCTCGAGACCATCTACCACACCGTGCGCTTTGCACGCGCCCACAACATTCGCTGCATCGTCAACCCGGCACCGGCGCTGCCGGGGGATCTCGCGCAGCTCGCGGCCGCCGACTACTTCATACCGAACGAGACCGAAGCCGAGCTCATCAGCGGCCACCCGGTGCACACGGTCGAGGAGGCGGGTTCGTGTGCCAGGGCACTGTTGCGCAAAGGCTTCCGCAAGGTGGTGTTGACGCTGGGAGCGCGCGGCGCGCTGCTTGCGGATGCCTCGGGCACTGTCCATGTGCCCCCGTATGCGGTCACGGCGGTGGATACGACGGGCGCTGGTGACGCCTTCATCGGCAGTCTCGCGGTGTTTCTCGCCGAGGGGGTCGCCGAGACGGAGGCAGTGGCGCGCGCCAATCTCTACGCGGGCCTCTCTACCACCCGCGTCGGAACGCAGAAGTCCTTCCTCAGGCGCGCCGATTTCGAAGCCGCATGGGCGCGGCGCGGGACGCAGGGCGGTTGACCGGGCAGCACCGAACGACGAATTCACTTTCCCAGCAACCTCACCAGGACTCATCCCATGTTCGTAGTGCATAGCTATCCGCTCGCGGTTGTGTTGTGCGTCATCACCATGCTTTGCTGGGGTTCGTGGGCAAACACCAGGAAGCTCGCCCGCAAGAACTGGCGCTTCGAGCTGTTTTACTGGGATTACGCGCTCGGCGTGCTGCTGCTCACGCTGGCGCTGGGGATCACCCTCGGTAGCAGCGGAACCGAGGGGCGATCGTTCGCCGCCGACCTGGCGCAGGCCTCCGCGGCGGGCGTCGGCTCGGCGCTGCTCGGTGGGGGTATCTTCAATCTCGCCAACATCCTGCTGGTCGCGGCGATCGAAGTCGCCGGCATGGCGGTCGCGTTTCCGGTCGGTATCGGACTCGCGCTCATCATCGGGGTGATCGTGAACTACCTTGCGACACCGCTCGGCAACGGCCCGCTGCTCGCGATCGGCGTGCTGCTCGTCACGCTCGCAATCGTTCTCGATGCCACCGCTTATCGGCGCCTGCCGGGAGCGGCGGCCGGGCTGAGCACCAAGGGGCTGGTCCTGTCGGTGGCCTGCGGGGTGTTCATGGGCATGTTCTACCGTTTCGTCGCCGCGGCGATGTACGGCGATCCCCTCCACCCGGACCCGGGCAAGATGGGCCCCTATGCGGCCGTGTTCGTGTTCGCGGTCGGGGTATTCCTCAGCAATTTCGTGTGGAATACGCTGGCGATGAAGAAGCCATTCGTCGGCACTCCCGTGAGCTTTGCCAGTTATTTCCAGGGAGACTTCCGCACGCATCTCACCGGCATCCTCGGCGGATGTATCTGGGGCATCGGCATGTCGCTCAACCTGATCGCCTCGGGCCCGGCAGGTTTTGCGATCTCGTACGGCCTGGGGCAGGGCGCCACGATGATCGCGGCCTGCTGGGGCGTGTTCATCTGGAAGGAGTTCGCCACCGCCCCCGCCGGTACCTCGAAGCTGCTCACGGCCATGTTCGCCTCCTTCGTGAGCGGGCTGGCACTCATCGTGCTCGCGCGCACGCTCTAGAGGAGGCGAACGAGCACACGCCGCCCTCATGACCCCGCCCACCCCACAGCGGCTTGAGTTGCGCGAGCAGATGGCGGAGCTGCCGCTCGTCGCGCCAACCGGCCAGCGCGAGCCCGTCATGCAGTTGCAGGGGCGAGCGCTGGGGGTCAACACCGGCATCCCGCTCAACCTGGACTGGATCGACGGCGTACGCATCAACACCAGTGCCGTCGAGCGCCGTGCAGCGACGCTCCTTGCCCGTCGTACCGTGAAGAAGGACTGGCAGGTCGCGTGGCTCCTGCGGGCGATCACCTGCATGGACCTCACGACGCTCGCGGGCGACGACAGCGATGAGCGGGTGCGGCGGCTGTGCGCCAAGGCGATGCAGCCGGTGTCCGGGAGCGTGAAGGCGCTGCTCGGTATCGATGAGCTGCCGGTGAAGGTCGCAGCCGTGTGCGTCTACCACCTGTTTGTGGAGACGGCGCGCCGGGCGCTCCGGGGCACGCCGATCCGCGTCGCGGCCGTATCCGCCGGCTTTCCCGCGGGCCTGAACGCGCTCACGGAGCGTCTCGCGGAGATCCGCCACTCGGTCGAGGCGGGCGCCGATGAGATCGATGTCGTGATCACGCGAGCGCATGTGTTCGCGGGTGAGTGGCAACGCCTCTATGATGAGGTCGCGGCCTTCAAGGAGGCGTGTGGCAAGGCCCACTGCAAGGTGATCCTGGGCAGCGGCGATCTTGCGACGCTGCGCAACGTGGCGCGGGCGAGTCTGGTCGCCATGATGGCGGGTGCGGACTTCATCAAGACCTCCACCGGCAAGGAGGCCGTCAACGCCACGCTCCCGGTCGGACTGGTGATGGCGCGCGCGATTCGCGAGTATTGCGAGCGCACCGGCATGGCCGTAGGGTTCAAGCCCGCCGGCGGATTCCGCAGCGCGCGGCAGTCGCTCGACTGGCTCGCGCTGATGAAGGAGGAGCTCGGACAGGGCTGGCTCGAGCCGCGGCTGTTCAGGATCGGTGCCAGCAGCATGCTCGGCGATATCGAGCGGCAGCTGGAATTCCATGGCAGCGGGCGCTATTCCGCTTCCTACCATCACCCGCTCGCCTGAAGGGTGTCTATGGCAAACACCAGCGTGGCCGAGAAATTCCGCAGCATGGAGTACGGCGCGGCGCCCGAGGACCCGCACAACTCCCTCGTGTGGCTCGATCGTTTCGGACGACGCTTCGGCCATTTCATCGGCGGCAAGTGGAGGGCGCCCGCGCAAGGCCGTTACTTCGCAACCGCAGACCCGTCGACCGGGGAGAAGATCGCCGAGGTCGCCGCGGGCAGTGCGGCAGACGTGAACGCGGCCGTGAAAGCTGCACGTGCCGCGCTACCGCACTGGCAGGCACTGACCCCGCACGCGCGGGCGCGCTTCCTGTACGCGCTCGCCCGCCAGGTGCAGAAGCACTCGCGGCGTCTGGCCGTGCTCGAGACGCTCGACAACGGCAAACCGATCCGCGAGAGCCGCGACATCGACATACCGCTGGTAGCGCGGCACTTCTACTACCATGCCGGCTGGGCGCAGCTGCTCGAGCGCGAATTCCCCGACTATCGCCCGCGCGGGGTGGTCGGCCAGATCATTCCGTGGAACTTTCCGCTCCTCATGGTGGCGTGGAAGATCGCGCCGGCGCTCGCTGCCGGAAACACGGTCGTGCTGAAGCCGGCGGAATTCACGCCGCTCACCGCACTCGCATTTGCCGAGCTGTGCAGTGAGGTCGGCTTGCCCCCCGGGGTGGTGAACATCGTCACCGGCGACGGCAAGACCGGAGCCGCACTGGTCGTGCATCCCGACGTTGACAAGATCGCCTTTACCGGCTCGACGGAGGTCGGCCGGGCGATCCGCCGCGCTACGGCCGACTCGCACAAGAAGTTGTCGCTCGAGCTCGGCGGCAAGTCGCCGTTCGTGGTGTTCGAGGATGCCGATCTGGACAGCGCCGTCGAGGGCCTGGTCGACGGCATCTGGCTGAACCAGGGGCAGGTGTGCTGCGCCGGCTCGCGCTTGCTGATGCAGGAGAGCATCGCGGTGCCGCTGACGAAGAAGCTGCAGGTGCGCATGGCCGCGCTGCGGGTCGGTGCGCCGCTCGACAAGACCACCGACATCGGTGCGATAGTCGCACGTGTACAGCTCGAGCGTATCGAGGGTCTGGTCGCGCAGGGAGTGGCAGAGGGAGCGTCCTGTTGGCAGCCGGATGTGCCGCTGCCGGCGCGGGGCCTGTTCTATCGGCCGACACTGCTCACCAACGTCCACCCGACGTCGGTGGTGGCACGGACCGAGATCTTCGGGCCGGTGCTGGCGGCGATGACTTTCCGCACACCGGCGGAGGCTGTGGAGCTCGCCAACAACACCGCCTACGGGCTCGCGGCCAGCGTGTGGAGCGAGAGCGTCAATGTCGCGCTGCAGGTGGCCGCACAGATCAAGGCTGGCGTCGTGTGGGTGAACAGCACCAACATGTTCGACGCCGCCTGCGGCTTCGGTGGCTACCGGGAGAGCGGGTTCGGCAGAGAGGGCGGGCGCGAAGGGATGCGCGAGTATCTGGAGCCTGTCTGGCTGCTCAAAGCCCCGCCGCTGCGCGCGCGCGCCGCCCGCAGCCGCCGCCGGACGCAGGCCGCGGACGCGGCCAGGGTCATCGACCGGACGGTGAAGCTCTACATCGGCGGCAAGCAGGTGCGGCCGGACTCGGGCTATAGCCTCGAATGCCGCAGCAGCACCGGCGCACTGCTCGGAGAGACGCCGCTCGGTAACCGCAAGGACATCCGCAACGCCGTGGAGGCGGCACGACGCGCGCAGCAGTGGGGCAGCGCCACCACGCACCAGCGGGCTCAGGTTCTCTACTATGCTGCGGAGAACCTCACGCAGCGGGGTCAGGATGTCACGGCGCGCCTCGCGGCCGTGGTCGGCAGGAAGCAGGCAGCCGAGGAGGTGCGCCTCGGCGTCGAGCGGCTGTTCGCCTACGCGGCATGGGCCGATAAGTACGAGGGCGTGGTGCACTCGCCGCCTTTCAGGAGTATATCCGTGGCGATGAACGAGGCGATCGGCACCGCCGGAGTGATCTGTCCGCCGGAGGCGCCGCTGCTCGGTTTCCTGTCACTGGTGCTGCCGCTGGTGACGGCGGGTAACTGCGTGGTCGCGGTGCCATCCGAGAGCTATCCGCTCATCGCCGGCGACCTCTACCAGCTGTTCGACACGAGTGACGTGCCCGGTGGCGTCATCAACCTGGTGACCGGGCGCCCGGGGGAGCTTCTGCAGGTGCTCGCGGAGCACGATGACGTGGACGCCATCTGGTGCTATGGCGAAGAGAAGCTGTGCGCGGTGGCCAAGCGCTTGTCGGCGGGCAATCTCAAGCAGGTCTGGACTAACGAGGGGCGCCGGATCAATTTTTTCAGCGCGCGCGAGGGCGAAGGCCGCTGGTACCTGGACCACGCATTCCAGGTCAAGAATATCTGGGTGCCGTACGGCGAGTGACGAATCCGCCGCTCAGTGCGGCGGGGTTGGCGCCTTCAGCAGCGCAAGCGTCATGCGCTCCAGCCGCGGAACGTCGACCTCGAACACCACGTTCACGGCGCGCTCGCCCAGCCCCGGACCCTCACCCGGCGCCCAGCTGAGCGTATCGCCGCAACCGGCGGTGAAGCTGGTATCGACGTCCACCAGCAGCGTCTTGGAACGGGTCACGATCGAGGGATCGAGCCACACCGCCACGGCAAGCTCGTCCCACATCGGGAATGACTGGCCGAACTGACCGAGATAGGCGTCGAAGGGCGCCTGACCCCTGGACACGTCACGGATGAATTCCGCCTTGAAGAAGGTCTTGGTCGTGGGATCGATCGGCACCTCGGTGATCTTCTTCCACGGCTCGTGCAGCACGATCGATGCGGCCTCCGGGTCAAACCGCATGTTGAACTCGCGCCGCGTTGCATTCACGTACTCGGCGGCAAAGGGATTGTCGGCGGGCGTGGGATTGAAGCTGCCGCCCATGAAGACGAGCTCCTTCGCCAATGACGAGAACTGCGGATCGAGCCGCGAGGTCATCGCAATGTTGGTGAGGGGGCCCGCGGCGATGATCGTGACCTGGCCCGGGAACTCGCGCACCGCACGCGAGAGGAAGCTGAAGGCGCTTTCATGCGCGGGCTGGATCGTGGGTTGACCGGCAGGCGAAGGTGGCACGAGGTACGGATCGGCGTGATAGGGCGTACGGCGCACCGCACCCTCGGCGGGCCACTCTTCCGTCCATGCACCCTTATAGAAGAGCTTGCCGTAGAGCGCCTCCCAGCGCTTGGTGCGACTCTGCGTGTTGACCAGCGGAAACACTGCCCCGGGGTACACCGGGATTTCGGCACGCTGCGCGATCTCGAGGAGCCGCAGCGTGTGACTGACCTCCTCGTCACGCCAACCGTCGCCGCTCGGAATCGTGATGCCGAGCACTTCCACATCCTTCGACTGCAGCAGCATCAAAATCGCCTGCATGTTCGAGCCCGCCGGTCCGAAGGCATCCTGGTCGATGATGACCTTGCGGCGCGCGTCCGCATCTGCCGCGCGGCAGTCATTTGCCGGCCCGAGCATCAAGGCCGCCGTGACCACTAGCACCGTCGAAGCCAGCGCGACATCGAACAGGATGTTCGCCATGCGGCGTGGTGACCGTTCCACTTTTGCCTTCCGAGTCGGCGTATGCCTACTCGCCTAGATTACCATTCGTCCCGGGAATCCGATCCGCTTAGGGGCGAAGCGTATCGATGGCGGTAACATATTGATCATGACCGGCTCGTTCGCAAGGCAGGCGAGATGACAGTGCTGGTGACTGGAAGCGCGGGCCACCTCGGGGAGGCCGTGATGCGGTACTTGCGTGCTGCGGGCCGATCATCCCTAGGCCTCGACGTTAAGCCGTCGCCGTTCACCGACCAGGTCGGATCCATCTGTGACAAGCGGTTCGTCACGCGGTGCATAAGGTCAGCGCAAGCGGTCGTCCATGCGGCCACGCTCCACAAGCCTCATGTCGCAACTCACTCCTGGCAAGACTTCATCGACGCGAACGTCACGGGAACGCTGGTTCTGCTCGAGGCAGCTCTGGACGCAGGCATCGATTGTTTTGTCTACGTCAGCACCACGAGCACGTTCGGCTTGACGCTGACGCCCGTCGGTTCTGAGCCTGCCGCTTGGATGACCGAGAATCTCATTCCAAAGCCGAAGAATGTCTATGGGGTGAGCAAGCTCATGGCCGAGAGCCTGTGCGAGTTGGTGCACAAGCAGCGAAGCCTGCCGGTAGTGGTATTGCGCACTTCCCGGTTTTTCCCGGAGGCCGATGATAACCGAACCATCCGTGAGCAGTACGAGACCCCCAACGCCCAAGCAAACGAGTTGCTATATCGACGCGTGGACATCGAAGACGTCGTTACCGCAGTACTCCTGGCAATTGAGAAAGCTCGAGGCATCGGCTTTGCCCGCTACATCATCTCCGCGACCACTCCCTTTACGGCGGGTGATCTGACGATGCTGCGCAGGAATGCTCCACAAGTGGTGCACCGACTCTTTCCCGAGTGCGAGCCGCTCTACGCGGCCCGCGGGTGGAAGCTCTTCCCGCAGATCGATCGGGTTTACGTCAATGAGCTCGCGAGGACGGGTCTGAGCTGGAAACCAAAATACGATTTTGCGCATGTATTGGAATGCCTGCGCACCAATCGGGACTTTCGGAGCGCGCTGGCGCGAGAGGTCGGAAGCAAGCGCTATCACGATACGAATTTTCCCGATGGGCCGTATCCGGTTGACTAGCATGGGCCCTGGGATCACTGCGGTCCGCAAAAACTCAGTCACGCACAGGAAGGCGCGAGGGAGTATTCGTGATGCAATCCGCCGAGGATCGGATTGGCACGCACTGCATAGGATTCCCCGTGGCGATGGCGCGAACCGGCCTCTTGGTAGTCGCACCACGCGGGCGGCGGATCGGGACCCCTTCAGAAGGGCCGGACCGAATTTATGCGGACCACAACCATTCGAATCAGCGACTTGATCAAGAATGAATGACGGACTCCTTGCTGGCTGTAACGGCGCCGGCACCGCCGCCACCGATGCCCCACGCGCCTGAAGTGGTGGACAGAGTTCGGCCATTATGCGTGGCGCACAGTTATGTGAGCGAGCCGTCGGCGGCACTGTGGATAAGCCGCCGACGCGATTGAATGACACGGACGTGACGTGTCTAATATCTAAGAAGAGGCCGATCATTTGCTGAGAGCGCCTTGGGGCACCATTCCAGTCACCTGGGTCTGCCCCCCGGGGAGCCGTATACCACCAGCCAGCGAGCGACTATGGAATTCGATTACTCCTACCAGCTTACCTACGATCCCGTACGGCCGGAGCGGCTCGCCTTTGAGCAGCTAAGAGTCTCTCGCTTACCGAACATCGCGATGTGGAGGTCACACTGACAAACTGGTTCCAGCAGTATGCATGTTCTGCGCGGAGTGGCGCTCCCGGCCAGAGTCCAGTTCTTCGCATTGTGCTGCCCCTCCTCATCGGAACCGCCTATTGGATCTTTTCAGTGGGGTCGGCGAAGGCAGGGACGCCGAAGAGCCTCCAGATCTACTTCATCGACGTGGAGGGAGGCCAGTCGACGTTAGTCGTCACGCCAGACCACCACTCTTTGCTGATTGACACGGGGTTCGCTGGCGATGGCTCAGGCTTCCGACCAGGTGATCCTCATCAGGCGCGTGATGCGAACCGGATCATGGCCGCCGCGCACGATGCGGGAATTCAGCAGATCGACTACCTGCTCATCACACATTTCCACCCGGATCACGATGGTGGGGTCACGGAGCTCTCGGAGCTGATGCCCATTCGCGTATTCATCGATCATGGTGACCCAAGTCCCGAGGCTGAAACTACGGTCCCGGAGACAAACGCCGCGTTCAGCGCATATTCGATGTTGCGACGCGGAGGCCAGCATCTCCAACCCGCCCCCGGGGATCGTCTGCCGTTGAATGACCTCGAAGTTACGGTCGTAAGCTCTGCAGGCACGACGCTCTTCGGACCCCTCCCGGCTGCCGGCGCCATCACTACCGCTTGCCAGGAGCACGCGATGGCGCCCCGCGATCCGTATGAAAACCCGCGCTCCACGGGAATTGTCATCCGCTACGGCAAGTTCCGCTTTCTCGATGTTGGCGATCTGAGTGGGCAACCGCTCTTCAATCTCGCTTGTCCGAAGAGTCTCATCGGGCCCGTGGATGCGTACTTGGTCGCCCATCATGGGGGACCGGACGTTGATGTCCCTGCTACGTTCGCGGCATTCAAGCCTCGGATCGCGATCATGAACAACGGCCTGAAGAAAGGTGGCGCATTGGCGACCTATCAAGCTCTACACCACGTCCCCGGGCTCAAGGACGTCTGGCAACTGCATCGGTCCGCTGATGCGGGTGACAGCAACTTCGCGCCGCAGTATGTCGCGAATCTTGATGAAACCACATCCCACTGGATAAAGCTGACCGCGAAAAAGGATGGTTCCTTCCGAGTATTCAACGATCGAACGGGCGAGTGGACGCGCTACGCGCCACGATCACAGTGATGGTGTGATGGTGTAACTGACTGCTGAGCGCCATCGTCCCGCTCAGGCGGGACACAGTGAGTACTCGTGGTGCAGTCCGCCGAGCACTGCTGTGCTACGAACAATTCCGAAGTCATCGAGGCGATGACGAGACTTCGGAATCGATACCACTCCGACTGCTGGAGGATCAGGCAGGCCAGGACTGAGGGCCATGTGTGGGCGCCCGCGGTTCTAATGTTCGACCCAGGAGTGGAGCGCACGGCGCAGATGAGCTTCGGATAGCGGTATGAGCCAGTCCACGCACTCGCGGCGCATTGAAGAACGGCCAAGTCATGCCGAGATGATCTGCAATAAGTCCTTCATGATGAGCAGTAAGTGGTACGGATCGCTTGGACTCGCCTCGAACGTGAAGTGCTCGTAGAACGCCCTGGCGCCATCGTCCTTGGCGTGGACGAGCAACGCACGGGCGCCAATGGTATCGGCTGCTTGTGCTGTCCGGAGCAGCGCGTCTTTCAACAGCGCCGACCCCAGGCCTTTGCCATGGACTGACGCGTCCACGGCCAGCCGCGCTAGGAGAATTACCGGGATTGGATGCCGCGCCAGGCCCTTCCTGACACGCTCCGTCGCCTCCTCATGGGTTACCGACCCTGCGGCCAGACTGTAGTATCCGAGAACGCGCAGATCCTTAACGAGGACGTAAGTCTGCGCGCTGTGCGCCTGCTGGCTGTTCCATGCCTGGCGCTTCAGAAAGCGGTTCAGATCTTCCTTGCCGCAATCGAAGCTGTCGAGCAGGTGCTCGCGGCGCAGCTTCTCGATCGCGCCGTAGTCGTTCACTCCAGAACGCTAGGCGTTTTGAGAAGCTTTTCGAGGCGCGGGCGGGATTTCGGCGGAGTGTCGAGCGCGGCGATAAAGGCGTCATATTGCTTGGCGCTCAGCGGGAATTCGCGGCGGTCCGCGAGCGTTTCGGCGGCGGCCGCAAGCCCCTTGTCAAGAATGAAGGCGCTGACGGTCTTGCGCTCGACCGATGCGGCGCGCCGCAACATCGACTTCGCCCTGGGACTCAGACGCACCTCAAGGCGGTCCTCCCGTCGTTTCGTGGAGCTATGCTTCATGAATACTGTCTCTCTGCAACCTGGGTGATTATAATACCCGTACAATGTACGGACAATACGGTGATGCGGAAGTCCAACGAGGGGTTCGTGCCAGGAATGCAGGAATGTGACCAACTCAGATTGGGTGTGCCATGAATGTGCCTTGGTGTGGCTGGGGAGAGGGCTGGCAAGCGCTGCAAGTGGTTGATTGTTAAGCCCCTAGAACATCCGACAACGGTTTGAAAATCCGCGTGTCGGTGGTTCGATTCCGCCCCTGGCCACCAGTCCAATCAAAGTGTTAGGTAAGAATGACACGGACGTAAAGTGTCTAATAATGTCTAATAAACCGCCGATCATTTGCTGAGGGCGTCTTGGCCACTTGGCCACCATTCGATTCAGCGACTTGATCAAGAATGAATGACGGACTCCTTGCTGGCTGTAACGGCGCCGGCACCGCCACCACCGATGCCCACCGAACCCCTTCAGAAGGGCCGGACCGAATTTCTGCGGACCACAGCGAGCTGCGCGCCGTGCATAACGTCGCGTGGTCGGCGCGCATGTGCCGTCCGTGCTCTGAGCCGGGCCCCAGCGACTTCATCCCTACCGTATCAAGGGCTGTTCACGAAAGGGAGTGGACTAGCGAAGGGGAAGGGCTGCAATGTCGGGGCGTTCCCCGTGACTAGGTTGACGGAACAGCGGCAAAATGCAAACTGCTCGCGAAACGCGCGCCGAACGCCAGCACGCCCACGCCAATGCGGGGTTCCTGGCGCGAGGCGAAGAGGAGAGCTTCATGAAAGCCATGTGGCATGGTCAGGTCATAGCAGAAAGCGATCGGACCATCGAGCTCGACGGCTATCACTACTTCCCGCCGGCGTCGGTGCGCATGGAATTTCTGCAGTCGGCCCCCAAGACGGAGGGCGACCACCGCTGCCCCCACAGTGTGCAGTTTTTCAATCTCTCGGACGGAACCCACAGCAGCGAGCGCGCCGCTTGGGCGTACGAGGCGCCGCGGGCTTCCTACGTCCACGTGGCTCACTGGATCGGGTTTTGGAACGACGTCGAGCTGCAACGCTGACCGAGCAGCGAAGGGCGGTCGCGTACGTCACCTCAGCTGCGCGTGCGGACTCTGAAGCTCGCGCAGCTTAAGGTGTACGATCCCTAACCGAATTGTAATCGGCGGCCACACTACGAAGCCAAAGCCTTCAGCTTTTCTTTGTCGCTCTCAGAGGGCATGTGGCTCAGTTTGAGAATGATCTCCGCGAGCGTCTTTACCGAGCTAGACGCCTTGTCGCTCTTGACGATAGCTTCAAGTTTCGGCTTGTCCGCAGCAGCCACCGTATGCTGCACGTCCATTAGAGCCTGAGCCACGGTACGTTCATCCTTGGTCGCCGACTTGTCCTCTATGATCTGCTTAAGCGACTGCTTGTCGGCATCGGTGGGGTAGTGCTGGAGATGCAGCAGTATTCCGGCCATTGTTTGTACGGCCTTGCTCTCCGCGGCGTTTACCATGCTCGCAACAGAGCCAAGCAAGAGAGCGACCAACGCGACAGCTATCCGATACTTCATAGGTATCTCCCGGCGATTCATCCTCTTGTAGTCCGCAAATATTGCGTCCAGCTCAGGCAGGGCACAGCGAATACTCGTTATCTTCTCTGCCGAGCTCGATGCCTCTTGTCGCGGTCATGGATCAGATAAGAGTATCGGCTGTCAACCCCAAGCGCCTCGCGTAACTGCTGGCGGGTCCAAGCCGCCGTCGATGGGCCGTCACGTTGCCATGAATCAGCCGCCGGCTGCGATGCTCCATCACCACCAACGCATCCAGGAGTCGGAAGGTACTCGTCACGGTGACGAAGAAGTCGCACGCCACGATCGCCTGTGCAGGGTTCCTCAGCAGCGTCGCCCAGCGCTGATCCCCACGCGGATGCCCCGCCGGTGGCTTCGGTAGATACTTCCGCACGGTGCGCGGCGAGACATGCAGTCCGAGCTTCACCAACAGCTCGTTGGCGATCCGTTCCTGACCCCACATAGCGACTGGCGTGACCCAAACGCAAGCGCAACCCACCCGACCAGGTCGGTTACCACTCGCACGACAATAGAGAGGGCGCTGAGCACTCGCGGATGATGCCATACTCGTAGCACCGAACCCCTTCAGAAGGGCCGGACCGGATTTCTGCGGACCACAAGGATCATAGCAGACGCTGGGGCCCGCTTCGCCTTGCACCATGGTATTGCTCGCCATGTTGGTATCGGTCCGTTACGCCTCGCCGCACGCGAAACACAGGTGACGGTTCAGTGGCGTGCTCGAGCAATTCCGGCATCTCGTCACTCAGGGTCCCGGCGAGCCCCTGGCTTGTTGGTGTCGGCTGGGCAAGTCTTCGATTCTCGAATTGAAAGCTTGCTAAGCTGGTAATCCAATCAGGTCCAGCAACTTCTTGAACCGGGGATCAGAGCGCAAGGGATCGAGTCGTGGGTCCCATTTGCTGTACACAAGGAATGTCGAGCGCTCATTCGCCGCTTGCTCAAGCCAAGCGAATGCCGAATCCTTTTCTCCGAGAGCCGTGTAAATCAGCGCTATGTCGAAGGGAGAAACATACGATTTTTTCGCTCGCGCAAGCAGGGTGTGGAGAACCTGCTCTGCGTCCGTCCGACGGCCGGCCAATGCGTAAGCATGCCCGAGTGGGGCCAAGAAGAATGAATCGCCCTTCGTAGCTGCGATCGCGCTCTGGAACTCAACGATTGCCTGTTCCAGCATGCGTTTTTGTTCGTAGGTCCAGCCGAGAATTGTGTGTTCCCAAGGGTCGTTCGGTTGCGCGGTTAGAAACCGCTTGGCGAGGCGAACGGCCTCGTCGTAGTCGCGCGCGGCGAAGCTGTGCCAGCAAAGACACGACTTCAGGCCGTCTCCCATGGGATCCAGTTCAACGGCACGCTTGCTTTCGGCTTCAGACTCCCCTAGCCGGCCGATGGCCATCAGATAGTGCGCATATTCGTGGTGAGTATCGGCATCACTGGGGTTCAATTTCAGCGTCCGGTTAAACTCCTCCTCCGCTCCTGCGAAATCCCAGTCGAAATGCAACTTGGCCAGCGCCAGCGCCGCGTGGCCCTCTGGCGAGCGCTCATCTTTTTCGACAGCCAGCGTGGCAGCTTCCTTCACTTTGCCCCAGCCCTCACGCGGCGCGAGCGCACCGAAGAAGGCTAGGAAAGAGTACGCCTGGGCCATGTGGGCGTATGTGGGCGCATAGGTGGGGTCGAGCTTGATGGCCTGGCCGTAATAGTCGATGCTCTTTTGCAGCTCGAACTTATCGAAATAGTAATTCGCCTTGAGATAGGCTTCGTAGGCATCCAGCCTGACATTCACGGTTTTCGCCGGCGGCAACGGCTTGGGCCCACCCAAGCGCGTTTCGATTTCGTGAGCGATGCCCGAAGCGATTTCGTCCTGCAGCGCGAGAATATCCTTCAGGTCTCGTTCGTAGGCCTGAGCCCAGAGATGCTTGTCGGTGGCGGCACGGACCAGTTGAGCGGTGATTCGGACACGATTGCCCGACCGTTGCACGGAGCCTTCCACAATGACATCCGCATTCAGCTCACGCGCGATCGCGGGAAGCGGCTTCCTAGCGGATTTGTACTGCATGGTGGAAGTGCGGGAAATGACTTGCAGGCTTTCCATTCTGGCGAGGTCAGTGGTGAGCGCATCCGTGATGCCGTCAGCAAAGTACTCCTGAGACGCGTCGCCCGACAGGTTCTGTAACGGCAACACCGCGATCGTGGCAAGGGAGGCGGCTGGCTGAGCGTTCGAAGTCGCTCCCTCCACCGCGATGGAGTGCCGGGATACCCACCAGCTGTCGAGCGCGAAGTAGGTCAAGCCCACAGCCGCGATCGCTACGAGGATCGCCGTACCAAAGAGGGCGACCGGCCGAGGCCGGGGCTTGGAGTCAGCGGCGAGCCCGGCGAGCAGCGTTTCTACGGTGCGGGTGCGTGCCTCACGGTCAAAGGCCAGCGCCTGGGCGAGCGCCGCAATCTGTCGCCGCGACAGCCCCTGAAGCGGCGGCACTTGGGTACCCGCTTCCCGAGCCTCGAGCGCGGTGAGTTCCCCGAAGGGGCGCTCCCCGCAAAGCATCTCGTAGATCACGCAGGCGAAGGAGTAAATGTCATCGCGCCGGTCCGCCTCTTTCCCCTCGAGCATCTCGCAGCTGGCGTAGGCGGGGGTGAGCGCGCGCGGCCCCGAGCGGGCGTGCAGCAGTGGACCGCGCGATACCCGCGCAATACCGAAGTCGAGCAGTTTGGTCCTCCCCGAGGTCGTCACGAACACATTCGCGGGCTTCAAGTCGCTATGGATCACGTTGTGGTCGTGCGCGTTGCCCAACGCCGCACCCACATCCTCGATGATCGGCCAGGCGTGGCTAAAGGGCATGCCGCGGCCAAACTCCTCATCGAGCAGCGCATCCAGCGACTTGCCCTCGAGGTACTCCATCAGCACGTAGAGCCTCTGGCCGTCCACATTAACCGAATGCACATCGACGATGTTCGGATGGCTGAGCTTGCGCGTCTTGCGGACCTCCTCCCTCAGGAGCGTGAGGGCCGCGGGGTGCAGCTCCTCCTTCAACACCTTGATGGCGAACCTCTCGCCGGGCACCTGCTCATCGGCGGCGAGGTACACCACCCCCATCCCCCCCTCAGCGAGCTCGCACTCGATGCGGTAGCGGCCGCCGAGCAGCTGACCGATCGCCAGCCGCACCGTGCTTGATGACACACCCGCTTGCGCTCGCCCCGTGGCTCTTCGGCGCCGCCCCGGGGGCTGCGTCTCGGGAAGCCCTCCAGGGGGTGGGCCCTCCTGCGCGCAGGCTGACAGCTGCGGATCGACTTCAGCCTCACGCGGTGAGACCTCGGTGGACAGGGGTACGCGGCGGTTTTCTTCTGCGGTCATCGGATCCTGCAGTGCGCGCCCTGGCGGCTTGGGAAAAGCATGCGCCCCTCGGGCAACGACAGCAAATCCGATCGGCCGCAACATTTCACCACTTCCTAAGATCTCCCTAAGGATCTCCCTGTGGGTCTGTCGCTAACTTCACTCCCGAGGCCTGAGGACCGTTGACGAAACCGCAGTCCGAAGCCGGAGTGAAGTTACGAACAACCCTGGGTGAGGAGATCATCATGAACTCAAACGTCAAGACCGAAAGCCGTATTCCCGTTGCCTTCTCGATCGCAATGTTGCTGGCGTGCGCAGTGATCGTTTCCAGCGCTTTTGCCGACGATCAGGTTCGCTCGGAAACTGTGAAGTTTGCGGATCTGAATGTGAACACGCCGGCGGGCGCAGAGGCGCTGTACACTCGCATTCATTGGGCTGCCAAGCGCGTCTGTTCTCAGACCGAGCCAGTGCTGCGGGTTGCTGCATCCGCATGCGCCACGAAAGCGGAGGCCCAGGCTATCGAAAAACTGAGCCTGCCGCAGCTCACGGCGTACTACCAGATGAAGACCGGCAAGCACATCGAGCCGTTCAGCGCGAGTCGATGAGCTGGGTGTGGGGTCCGGGCGAAAGGACACGTTCGGACCCCTCTTTCGGCAGGCGCCGACTTTGCCGATCTCTCGGAATCAGTTGCGCGAGGGGGCTGTTGTATCCCCTGCTGTACACAGTAAAGCCGGGAGGTGATTGATACACGTTTCCGGAAGTGCTCTGATCGGCAACCATGAGGCTAAGGTTCGCCGACTGCGTTCTCGATTTGCGCGCACGGCAGCTCGAGCGACAGGGCAAAATCGTGCCCCTCGAGCCCAAGGTGTACGAATTGCTCGAGACCTTGATCAAGCGCCGACCCGCGGTCGTCACCAACAACGAGCTCGATGAGCTCCTCTGGCCGCAGGTTTACGTGGCGCGCACGAGCCTGACCCGCTTGGTATCGGAGCTTCGGGCCGCGCTTGGTGACACGCCGCACGGTTCCCACGTTATTCGGACCGTCTACAAAACTGGATATGCGTTCTGCGCCGAGGTGACGTGCGTGCCGTCGCAGGCTGCCTCCCCAGCAACGATTGAGCTCGTTTGGAAGAAGCAGCCTCTGCCCCTCGGCGACGGCGAGCACCTTGCCGGACGGGATGCTGAATGTTCGCTCGTGATCGACGCCAGTACTGTTTCAAGGCATCACGCACGAATTACGGTCGTCTCGGGAACAGCAACCATCGAAGATCTTGATAGTACGAACGGTACACAGGTCAATGGAACTCGGATTTCTGGACCGATGCGACTTAGCCCTGGGGATGAGCTCTCGCTCGGCAGCGAGGTGCTGCAGGTCAGGAGGCGTAGCGCGTCGGCGCTCACCGTCAAGGTCGACGACGACAAAAAGGCCGGTGACAAGCTGCGAAAAAAATAAAGGGTCATCCGGACTTATAATAGTGTGGGTAAAAGTTGATCATTTTTCGATCCGTAACTACTCACCCGTATCAGCGTACAACTGGCCAGAGAGCCGTATTGTCCAGAATCTCGGTCGCAGCTGGTCAAGCTGCTGCGCGGTGATAGTAGCTCAGCATTCCGCCGAGTCGCTGGCGCCGTTTAATCTGACCGTGATGTTTATCAATGTCAGCGCGGGGCTGCAGCAGCCGGTTTCCGAGCCCCTGATGATTTCGCTCGCCGTGGTAGTGGTTCATATACTGTGTGATCGCGTGACGAAGAGATGCCTGTCCGACGAAGATCATCCGACTCAGACATTCTTCCTTGATAGAGCGAACAAACCGTTCCGCGAACGCGTTCAAATTCGGTGATCTTAGCGGCAGTCGGAGGACTCGAATCTCCTCGCGGGCGAGAACACCGCAGAATGCGTCGGAGTACTTCGCATCTCGATCGAGAATCAGATATCGCTTGCCACGAAGGAAGCCATCGCCGATGTCAATGACGTTGCGCGCCATCTGCGTCATCCATGCGTTGTCAGGATGCGGGGTGATGCCGGCGACGTGTACAGATCGGGAGGCAATGTCGATGAAGAACAGGACGTAATGCGTGACGAGACCCTTTATCGTGCAGACTTCGACGCTCAGAAAGTCCGTCGCCGTCAGACACTCCCAGTGAGCCTTCAGAAACGTCGACCATCGGGGGTGTGCGTCGCGCTCGAGAGCCGGTTCGATTCCGATGTCTGGCGGAGTTTCGTTAGTTCGGCCGCTATTTCAGACTTCAAACATCCGCGTGATTGTTACCGATATGGCTAGCGGCGCGAAGACGTTCCTGAGCTTTGACCAGGAACTGCGCGAGTCGGGCCGCACCGGGCCACGCGCTTTTGGCGTCGTGAGGGCTTACGAACTGCCCGATCAGTCGCTAGTGATATTCGGCGCCGCCAATGCGCGAGGCGACACAGCCGCAGTGGCCAAGCTCTCCGCTCACAACCACTGGACTGCCTCTCCGATAGGACCGTTGCACGAGTCGTACACAGTGTTCGACGCCGTGCCAACTAACAGC
>Ga0209804_1000705_pt1 | contig 24758 bp, 25 predicted proteins | sample GraSoiAngelo_139_FD_185896 | JGI IMG/M metagenome (GOLD analysis project Ga0209804, IMG submission 185896) | Grasslands soil microbial communities from the Angelo Coastal Reserve, California, USA - 14_0929_12_20cm (SPAdes) (version 2) | ecosystem: Environmental > Terrestrial > Soil > Grasslands ... | reverse complement strand
AGCGAGTGGAATCGGAAACGGGGCTTGGGCAGACACTGGTGGAGCTTGTTATCCGCCGACTTAAGGATCAGGGCTACCTGAACGATTCCGCGTACGCGGCGACCTATTCGTCTTTGCGTCGGGATAATGAGAAGTTCGGCCGGATGCGGGTGATCACCGATCTGAAGGCCAAGGGGGTGCACGGCGAGATAATCGAGCAAGCGGTCTCCTCAGCGTATGATGAAGTCAATGAAGAAAAACAGGCCCGAGCTTATTTGAAGCGAAAACGTCTGCGAAAACCCGAGAACCAAAAAGAAGCCGCTCGCATTTTTCGTAATCTGGCGCGCGCCGGTTTTGGGGCGAGTACAATTCTCAGGATTTTGAAGAAATGGGATGTGGAGGAAGAGACGTTGAGCGCGCTGGAGAGCGAAAGCGGTTAGTGGATTTCGCGATCTTCCTTCGGTTGAGCTGCCTTCAACCGTCCCGGCACCGTTGAGAGTGTCACTTGAGTGGCGGGTCCGCGACAAAACCATGTTCCAGCCCGTAGGGGCGAAAGAAATTCAACTTCCAAATATATTTCGGATCGTAATCAATCCGAGGTCTCCGTAGAAACGCCAGAAATTCTTCTTGGAAGCTACCTACGTTTGTGATGATGTTCGGCCTGCGATTGATGTAAGCATTGGTCATTGGCTTCTGGGAGATGCCGACCGTCAAGGCGCCATACCCTTGCCTGCCACGCAAAACCCTTTGTGTGTTTCTGGTTCATCCATTTTGTGAGGCACCCTTCAAGAGTTGTACGGCCTTCGCCAGCGGGATGGCTGCAGGTGGGGAAAGGAGGATGCGGGCGTGGTCTCCTGTTCCACCGACGAGGAGGGCTTGGAATCCCTTTTTCCGGTCAACCCCACCCCAAAATGCCCCGAGCTGTGCCTGAATCGTGGCAGCGATGAGCTTGCGACCCCCTTCGTTGAGAACACGCAATGTGCGAGGCTCGAAAGCCAGGTGTGTGGCATGTGATTTCAGGCGTCCCCCCGGCTTACGGCGGTAATCCCACGGCCAATTAAATACCCTGAACTCGCAAGAACATCGTGGTGCGCCAACGCGCTTCCCATATTGGGCAGGCTCGCGATGTTAAAATGACGAGTTGTAATCTCCACAAAATTGGCCTTCTAGATAAAAGGTGCGCGCATCCGTATGCTTTCCGGATCCCAGATTCGGCGCAAATTTCTGGATTATTTTGTCCAGCACGGGCACGAAGCGGTTCATTCTTCGTCCCTCGTTCCGGCGAACGATCGCACTCTGCTGTTCACCAACGCCGGGATGAATCAGTTCAAAGACGTGTTCCTGGGCCTGGAGAAACGCGACTACTCTCGAGCAACCACCTCGCAAAAATGCGTGCGCGCCGGTGGTAAGCACAATGACCTCGGGAACGTAGGCTTCACTAATCGCCACCACACGTTCTTCGAGATGCTGGGCAACTTTTCCTTTGGCGATTACTTCAAGAAAGACGCCATCGCCTTCGCCTGGGAATTGATCACCTCACCCCAGTGGTTCGGCATTCCGAAAGACAAGCTCTTCGTGACCATCTTCAAGGGTGAAGGCGGCGTGCCTCGCGACCAGGAGGCCTACAACCTGTGGCTCGGGCAAGGTGTCCGGAAGGAGCGGATTTTCGAGTTCGGTACCAAGGATAACTTCTGGCAAATGGGCGACACCGGTCCCTGCGGGCCATGCAGCGAGATTCACTATGACATGGGCGCGGTCGCGTCGGACCAGGGACACACCGACTGCGCTTTCGGCTGCGATTGCGGTCGGTACGTCGAAATTTGGAACCTGGTGTTCATGCAGTTCGATCGGGACGCGTCGGGCAAGCTCAATCCGCTGCCCAAGCCGTCGATTGATACGGGAGCGGGGCTGGAACGGCTGACGGCGGTACTGCAGGGAAAAATTTCCAATTACCAGACGGACCTTTTCGTCCCGCTGATCAATCGAGCGGCGGAGTTGGCCGGGGCCTCGCTTAAGAAGGAACTCGATAAGGAGGCGCATTCAAAGTCCGCGGCTTCGCTGCGCGTAATCGCCGATCATTCTCGGGCGGCAACGTTCCTGATTTCGGACGGCGTGTTGCCGTCCAATGAAGGCCGTGGCTACGTTTTGCGCAAGATCATCCGCCGCGCAATTACCCACGGACGGCTGCTCGGCCAGACAAAGCCGTTTCTTTCCCAGATGGTATTCGCTGTGCGCGATCTCATGCAGGATGCCTATCCTGAGTTGAAAGAGAACGTGGACCGGGTCTCAAGAGCTGTTCATGTAGAAGAGACTCGTTTCGTTCACACTCTTGAACTTGGATTAAAACGATTGGAAGAGGACTTTGAACAAACTAAGCACCATCAATTTCAGGAATATCTAGCTGGGCTTCTGGAAAAGAATAGTTTGGCTCCCGTCGAACCCCTCGAGGTAATTCAGAAGCTGCGTTCGAAGTTTAAGCCTGGGATCGACGATAAGACCGACGAAGGTCGGAGAGCGCTTTATCGGGATTTCTTTCACTACGTGAATGAGCCGCAAGAGAGGAAACCTAATGACAGCCCCAATCAGCAAATCGCTGGAATGAGGCGAATCGCTGCAAACTTCAGGCCCACCTATCCAGGCATTCAAGGCTTCAAGCTCTATGACACCTTCGGCATGCCGCTGGATTTCATGCAGGATGCGGCGCGTGACCAGGGAATCACCTTTGATCAGGAAGGCTTTGAGCGGGCGCTGGCCGATCAGCGCGAGCGTGCGCGCGCGTCCTGGAAGGGTGCTGCGAAGCAAACCGCGAACCCTGCTTATCAGAAGCTGCCGACGTCTGTTTTCGAGGGCTACCGTCAGACGCGATCGGAAAACTGCGAGGTGCTGGCCATCATCAAGGCTGGACAAGGCGCGCAGGAACTGAAGCCTAGCGACGAGGGCGAGATCATCCTCGACCACACGTCTTTCTACTCCGAAGCCGGCGGGCAGGTCGGCGACCGCGGGTGGCTTTACAGCGAAGATCACAACACGGTTGTCGCGGAAGTCCTGGGCTGCTATTACCCGATCCAGGGGGTGCGCTCTCACCAAGTCATTGCCAAGCAACCCATCCACGTTGCTGACAAAGTGGATGCGGTGGTGAACCGCGAGATCCGCGAGGCCACAATGCGGAATCACACAGCCACCCACCTTCTCCATGCTGGGCTGCGCGAAGTTTTGGGCAAGCATGTGAAGCAGGCAGGTTCGCTGGTCGATCCCGGACACCTGCGCTTTGACTTCTCGCACTTCACTCGAGTAGAAGACGAGGAGTTGCAGGACATCGAAGACCTGATCAACAAGCAAGTCCTGCGCAACGAGAAGGTGCAGGTCATCGAGAATGTTCCCATCGATGTCGCCATCAATGAATACAAGGCTATGGCGCTGTTCGGCGAGAAATATGGCGATAAGGTGCGGGTCATCAAGATCGGCGATTTCTCTACCGAGCTCTGCGGCGGCACGCACACCGGCGCCACCGGCGAGATTGGGTTGATCAAGATCCTCAAAGAGGGCAGCGTGTCGTCGGGAGTGCGGAGGGTGGAGGCGGTGAGCGGCGAGGGATCGCTCCAGCATTTCAGGCAAGATCACCAACTGGAAAGCGTGGTGGCCAGCCTGGCGGCTCCTTCCGCTGTCGCTTCGCCTGCTGAGGCTTTGAAGGCCGAACTCGATAAACGCGAAGCCGAGATTAAGCGTCTGCAGCGGGAACTAGATCAGGCGCGCATGAAGTCGGCGTCATCGTCCGTTACCACACTGAACGAAAAGATCAAAGACATTCGTGGCGTCAAAGTGCTGGCGTACCGCGTCGACAACCTGGAGCGCGGCCAAATGCGGACTTTGATTGACCAACTGCGTGACAAGCTGGGGTCGGGTGTGGTGGTGCTGGGATCGGCGAGCGATGGTCGGGTGGCTTTGATTGTGGGGGTCACGAAGGACCTGACCTCGCGCATCCAAGCCGGAAAAGTTATTGGACCGGTAGCGCAACGCGTCGGCGGCAAAGGTGGCGGCCGCCCGGATATGGCCGAAGCCGGCGGGAACGATCCTTCGGCGCTGGACTCGGCGCTCGCCGAGGTGTATACGGTCGTGGATTCGCTGCTGGGGAAATAGCTCGCAATCCTTGTGAGTTCTGCAACCTGGGAATGCCTTGCTACGATACAGTTCGACGAAGCGGGTTCTTCGACTTGGGGACCATTCGTAAGCGAATCGACCCGCCAGGGTGACAGAAATTTGGTGCGCCTGAGCCCCCGACTCCGCATTTGCTCGCTGCGCGAGCTCAAGCTGCGCTCAGGATGACAGACTTCAAGAGAGCAGGGAGCCCCCGCATGGAAGAGCGTATTCGCTTTGTTACCCATCAGGGCCATCCGATCTTGTTCGTTGACTTCTCTCACTGCCGAGCGGTAGAGATTCTGAGGTTGTTGCCCGAAATCCAGGAGCTCATAACATCCCAGCCGCGCAACTCTGTGCTGGCTCTCGGCGATTTTAGCGGCGCCGAAGTGCGGCGCGAAGTAGCCGACCGTATTAAGGAAACGCTCGTTTTCGACCGGCCACATATCAAGCGCTCGGCCCTGGTCGGGGTTGACAAGGTCCCTAAGGTCTTCCTGGATTCATTCAGGACTTTCTCTCAGCGCGAGCTTCCCGTTTTCAAGACACGTGATGAAGCTATGGATTGGCTGGTGAAAGAATAGTACCCGGTGACCGAGTACCCAGTACCCAGAAAGAACTCGGGACTAGCTTTTCCACTTCAGCGTGACTGGGCCCGTGATCGGGTGGCGAAACTCCCCGCCGGTGCGAAGTGATTCCAAATACGCCTGCTTGAGCTGGAAATACCACTTGGCGGGACGGTCTGCATCATCGATCAGCATGAGGTGCGGGTTGTGCCTCAGGCCTTCGGCCTGTTTCTCCATGGTATGGCGATCTTGCTCGACGAATTTGGCGAAGACATACTTCAGCAGTTCCGGGCCGAAAGGCAGCCAGCGGAAGAGATTCCAGGCGGCGACCACATCGATGCGGCAATGGCTGCGGGTGATCGGCGTCACCGTGGTCAAACTCGAGAACCAGTACTTCCCTGCCCGGATGGTCTCCTGGCGCAGGTTGGGGAGCATGAAATCGATTGTGGTGGTGATGGATTCCGCGTCGGCGTAAAGCTGCACGAGCTTGTAGGGAGCACTGTTGGATGACGGCGTGTGGGCGCTCATGCGGAAGCCGTAAGGGATTGGCTCGAAGGCCTTCTGCTTTTCGTGGATGCTGTGACGGGTGCGCCACCACCACGCCTGATGAACAAAAGGCCCATGCGCCGGGTCCATCAGGCCGATGATGCCGTGATCCACGCTGACCGGCATGTCGGCCGTCAGATAGGCAAGCTTGAATTTATCCGTGAAGGTCGGAACACGCGGAGCGGAAATCCGCGGCTCGGCAGCTTTGGTTGTCCCCGCCCCGGCAGGCGCGGGCTCGGGCACGAAAACCCAGATGTAATCATCTCTTTCCTGACAAGCAAGGCTGCCGGCATAGATGCGATCGATTTTCAGATTCTGGCCCGCCGTGAGCGATGGAATCTCGCGACACTGACCTGTGTGCGCATCAAACTTCCAACCGTGATAACTGCATTCCACGAGCTGGCCGTCGAAGCTGCCGCAGGAAAGCGGCATGCCGCGGTGCGGACAAGCATCGCGCAACGCAAAAGCCCGACCCTGCGCGTCGCGACCGATGACCAATGGAGTTTCGAGCAGCATGGCCTTGGCCAGCTTGCGGCGCCGCACGCGCTCGCTGGGCAGGGCACGATACCAGAAGCCGAAGAGCATCAGGGAATCGGGTGCTTGGCACTGTAGGGGGGAGTCCTTCATTCGATGTGTTCTTGTTTCGGCCGTCCCGCCGGGACTTTGTTCCTTTTAGACATAGATAGCCATTGAAGTGGCGGGGCCATCTTCAATCGGCCCTATCGACCTGACCGTTGATTGACTCGACCGCAGCAGCGCCAGCGCTGCTGCTGCTGCCTGCCGCCTGCCTGCGAGCTTACGCTCGCCCGGCATGTCGACATCTGTGCAGAAATCGTTCCCATCCGCCGCGCCCTACTATAACAGCGCCGGCGGCGGGCTGACACGACAAGTAACTGTTACCCCCGCCGTTTGGGCTTGGAAGATAGATGGTTTATTTCCAGAAACTTACCGCGATTACTGCAATGGTTCTATGGCCTTTGGATAGATTGCCGACATCTTCCCAGCGACCTATAATCGGAGCACTCTGGTAGACATTCTCCGTCAGGTTTCCGGGTAGGTAGCGCAGGGGCAAGTTGCGCCTGCGTGGGAGCTTATTCCGGAATGCAAAAGCGCCTGCATCTCGCCCTGATGGTCACGCCCGTAATCGCGACCTTCCTTTCGATCACCACACTACCAGTGCAGGCAGCTGAAGGTTCCGACAACGCGGGGGCGCTCACGGCTACAACCGACGAGTATGGACGGCGGGTATGGGTCAACGAATCCGCACCGAAACCCAGGCCGGTCCGTCAGAGCCAGACTTGGACGCCATCCGGTCGCCCGCTGGTGTACTGGAGTTCGCGGGAGCATCGCTTCAAACCTGTGCCTCACACCAGTATGCGGGCAGCGCGCTCGGCAGCGGCCGAGGTGAACCAAATACTGCAGAATTCGGGGAGCACGCCGAGCCCGTCGGCCAGTTTCCCTTTCAGCCGGAGCCGGTACACGCAGGAGCAGGTGGATGCCGCGATTGAGCAGGCGGCGACACGGCATAACCTGGATCCCAACCTCGTGCGTGCGGTTATCAAGGTTGAATCCGACTTCAATCCCAACGCAGTCTCCCGCAAAGGCGCCATGGGATTGATGCAGCTGATGCCGAACACGGCGCGGCAGTTGAATGTCACCAACCCCTTTGATCCCGAGCAGAACGTGGACGCCGGTGTACGCCATCTGAAACGCTTGCTGGAGAACTACGGTGGCGACGTGAAATTGACCCTGGCGGCTTACAACGCGGGAGCAGGCGCTGTGGCACGCAGCGCGGGCATTCCGCGCTTCACCGAGACTCGCAAGTACGTCAAGCGGATCACGGACCTTTATTACAACGGCTCTTCCGAGGTCCGGGTTCTCGGGAACCCCTCACGCGAACCCGTGCTGGTTCAACGAGATGAGCGGGGCGTGCTGCGCATCAGCAACACTGATTGAGTAGAACGCATCTTTAGAGTGGTAGTTTTCCAGGAGAGTGGTAATTTTCCAGGTTTCTAAGATAAACGCGATATGGGCTAGAAGAAATTGAAGAACCCAGTTGGTAGCTATCGCGCGGTACGTTGGGGTGCGCTTATCCTACTGCTGCTCCCCTCGCTGTCTGCCTTTGCGCGCCACAGGGAAGCCTGGGCCCGGGAGCGGTTTGCGGCGGCCGAGGGCATGCGGGAAACGCTCAATGGCAAGCCTGCCGGAGAGCGCACGCGGCATGATTTCCAGCGTGTCTTGAACGCTTACCGGAGCGTCTATTACGGCTCTCCTAGCTCGACCAAAGCCGATGCCAGCGCAGCTTCTGTGGCCGAACTGCTGGTCGAAATGGGACGGCAGTTCGACGACGAGAAACTCCTGCGCTCGGCCATCAAGCAGTATGAATTTCTCCGCCGCGAATATCCTCGGAGCAGGTATCGCTTTGACGCATTGCTCACCATCGGGCAAATCTACAAAGACGATCTTGACGACCCGGACCAGGCGCGCCGCACCTTTGAAGAGTTCCTAAAGCGCTATCCGCGGCACCGCCTGGCCGATGATGCCCTAACGGATATAGCCGAGCTGGCTCGGAAAGCGGCGGCGGGAAAAGAGGCTGCGAGCAAGCGTGCGAAATCCGCCGCGACCGACGATCCCGAAACGGCCGCTAATCCCGCGAGCGCTGAAAAGGGCGGCAGACTCGGCCACGTCACTGGGCTTCGTTACTGGTCCACGCCCGACTGCACGCGCGTGGCTATCGACCTTGAGCAGAGGGTTAAGTTCGACTCGCAACGTCTGAATCGCCCACAACGAATTTTCTTCGACCTCGCCGACACGAGACTGGCGGGGACGCTGGTGGGCAAGAGCTTCGATGTAGACGACGGATTGCTGAAGAAAATCCGTGTGGCGCAGTTCAAGCCCGATAAGACTCGCGTTGTGTTGGAAGTGGATGACGTCTCCGAATACACCGCGTTCCTCCAGCCTAACCCCACCCGCCTGATTATCGAGATTCGTAACCAGAAATCGGCCAAGACTCTGGCCAACAAAGAACGGGTGAAGATCGCTGACGATCAGCCCGAATCTGGGTCCGAAGTTGATTCGGGCGCGGCGGAGCTGTCTCCTGCTGCAGAAAAGAATTCAGATTCGCAACCGGCAGGCCGGAGGCACGGTAAACGCAAAGCCGTTGACGGCAACAATGATGAAGTGGCCACGCTGGACCTGCTCGACCTTCCGGTCGAATCAAAGACGCCCGCCGAAACGGTCAGCCCACTCGATTCCAGGGCTACTCGCGTAAGGGGCGAATCTCGGAAGAAGCCAACTTCGGCAGAGTTGGCACGTGAAGCTCAGCCAACAGCGGCCGGCGACCGCTCACTCATTCGCGCCTTGGGCCTGAAGATTGGCAGGATCGTTATTGACCCCGGCCACGGTGGGCATGATACGGGCACGATCGGCCCGAATAGGCTCGAAGAGAAGAATCTGGTCCTCGATGTGGGCAAGCGATTGGGCAAACTCCTCCAGGCCCGGATGGGAGCGGAGGTAGTTTTCACGCGGGAGGACGATACATTCATCCCGCTGGAGACGCGCACCGCCATCGCCAACCAAGAACAGGCCGACTTGTTCGTTTCGATTCATGCCAACTCCAGTTCCGATCCGAAGGCCCGCGGCGTTGAGACCTATTACCTGAATTTCACAACCAATGCCGATGCTCTGGAAGTGGCGGCGCGCGAGAACGCGGCTTCCGACAAGTCGATCCATGAATTGCAGGATCTGGTAAAGAAGATTGCGCTGAAAGAGAAGATCGAAGAATCACGGGAATTTGCCGGCGACGTGCAGCGCTCGCTGCACAGCGGCTTGGCCATAAAAAGCCCGGCAATTCGCGACCGCGGGGTCAAAAAAGCGCCATTTATCGTGCTGATCGGCGCCAATATGCCCTCCATCCTGGCCGAGATTTCCTTTGTCAGCAACCCTAGCGACGCACGCAAGTTAAGAACTGCCGAATACCGCCAGCGGATTGCCGAGTCGCTCTACAAGGGCATCTCGCACTATGTGAGTGGCTTAAGTGGAGTGAAGGTGGCCAGCCGCATGGGCAAAAGCGAAGGGCAGTAGGTCCTGATTTGTGGCCTCTCTGGAAACTTTCTTGCCGACTCTGTAGTCTAATTAAAAAACACGGCATGCTTGGGTCCTGATGGAATCGCCAGCAATCTCGATCATGCTCCTGCTTGTGGCTGCTGTCGGCGTGTCCGCAGCGGCGGAACGGCCGGCCGTCCTGCCCAGAGATTTTGCCGGCTGGCACATGCAAGGGACAGCCAGGGCCAGCCGTGATGCCGGCGTCGCCGATCCTGCCTACGCTTCCTTGCTGAAGGAGTACGGGTTCACAGACCTGGAAACGGCTAATTACAGGCGCGACGACGGCCGCACCCTTGCCATCAAAGCAGCGCGTTTCGAGAATACGAGCGGGGCGGTCGGCGCCTACACCTTTTATCGGCAAGCTGAAATGCAGAAGGAGCAGATCGGCGATTGGGGATCGTCCTTCAATCAACGTATTCTCTTCTTTCGCGGAAACGTCCTCATCGATGCAGTGTTCGACCGAGTCACGGCGATGTCTGCGGCCGAACTGCGGCAGCTAGCCGGGTTTCTGCCCCGACCGACCGGCAGCACGGCGAATATGCCGCCGATCCTGGCTTACATGCCGAGCGCAGGGCGTATCAAGAACACGGAGAAGTATGTGATGGGGCCGCTGGCTCTCTCGCAGGTGTCCTCTCCGCTTCCCGTGCCCTTGGTGGATTTCGCGGCGGGCGCGGAAGTGGTGCTGGCGAAATACTACAGTGCGGGCGGGGACGCCATTCTGATGGTGATCAACTACCCGACGCCGCAGATCGCCGCGGAACACATGCGCCGCATCGACGCCACAGAGAGAACCACGCAGCAATCACCGGGAGTGGCTTCGATCGTGGATGTGGGACCGTTCTTCGATAAAAGGAGCGGGCCCCTACTCGTCATCGCCTCGGGGCCGATCTCACAAACCGAAGCAAGATCGCTGCTGGGTTCGGTAAATTATGATGCGGACGTCACCTGGAACGAGAACACGTTCTCCGACAAGAAGAACAATCTCGCCAACCTGCTGGTGAACATCATCATCCTATGCGCCATCCTGATTGGGCTCGCGCTGGTGGCAGGAGTAGCGTTTGGTGGCCTGCGCATTGCTATGAAGCGTCTGCTCCCGGACCGCATTTTCGATCGACCGGAAGAGATGGAATTCATCTCTCTGCATCTGGAAGAAGGCCCACCCCGGCCCTCCGATTCCAAGCTAAGTTCCTCAATTAAAGCCGGTTAGTTGACCGAAAAGCCGGTTTTCTGGAAAATAGAGCATTTCCCGGGACATGTTGACGCCTTTCCTAAATCATTGAAAACAAATCTATTTATTTCCTAGAAATTTGTTGACACGCGGGTTTTTCGGCTCATAAGATTTCGCCAGAAAGTTTTGACGGATTTTGCCTCCGTTGGAACTATTCTCCCTTGAAGAAAAGGCTGCCTGCGTTGTCGGGTGGCCTTTTCGTTTGCGCAGGTTCGCATTCCCGGTTCTCAGTTCTCAGTGAAGGAACTCATAACAACTATGCTGCGTATTATGAGAGAGGACTTTCGTATGTTCACTAGGGAGGGCTCATGTTCTGCGATCAGTGCGGTGCGCCTCTGCAACCCGGTCAGCAGCGCTGTGCGCGTTGCGGTAAAGAAGTGATTGGACGGATCGAGGCGGTTTATGTTCAGAAGAACCGGGTGCAGGAACACGTGCGACTGCTTGCGATTCTCTGGATGGCGTACTCGGCATTAAACGTCGTCGGTGGGATCATCCTGGTCGTGATTTCCAACACTCTGTTCGGCCGCTTCAGCCAAGCCGGACCACCTCCCGAAGTCACAAGCTGGCTGCGCCCGTTCCTTACCGTCATCGGATGCTTGGTTCTGGCTAAAGCTGCCGGTGGCCTTATTGCCGGTTGGGGCTTGCTGCAACGCGAACCTTGGGGAAGAATTCTGACGCTCGTCGTAGGATTCATCTCGCTGTTCAACATTCCTATTGGGACCGCGCTGGGCGTTTACACCCTTTGGGTGCTGCTGCCGGCGCGATCCGACGAGGAGTATCGCGCCTTTTCGCAGGCACAAGCGGCGTAGCAGGCGCCGCGCACACCGGTGTTTAGCCACGCAAGCGACGCAAGAGGCTTAATTGCAGGAATCGTGCCGCGCTCTGAGAATTTTTGGAGGCTACTCATAGCTACTTTCGTCTCTTATTTTCCTGTACTGCTCTATTAGACGCTTGCGCCATGTGGTCCGCCCACGATTCCCCTAAGAATTCGACCCATTCGCTAACAGCACGTTGCAGAATATAGGCAACACTACGTCCGGTTAACTTGGAATACGATTTCAGACCTTGGTACGTGATTGGGTCAACTTTCACAGGAACCCGCTTACTCTTTACTTTTGCCATTTTCCGCCCAAAAACCCCGATGGGCCGCGCGTGAGACTCCCTTCCGAGAAACACAGCCCATGAGGTTCTTCATTTTATGGGTTCTGAGAGGTTAGCAGATATCGGAGACTGTGTATTGGAACAGAAGTACATCGCGTTCGACCAGCGAAGTGCCTATGAAAGCGCTCGAGCGAAGGAGCCATTTTTTCGTGGGTTCTCTCCTGTGGGGAGTGTGGGGGCCAGCGATTCTCGGAACTCCCCGCATTCGCGCCGATCGCAGCGCCCGGTCTGGCTATTTTCGTCGCGGCATATATGACGTTTTCTTCCCTTCACACCGCGAGGGGCTTCGGCATCGAACTCGCCTCGGCCCGCTGCGAATATGATGGTGACGACCGCTCATCGTTTTGCACATTGTTTTGCACATTGCCGAGGCAGGCAAACTCTTTCTTAATACTGAGCAGGCAGACTGGAAGAGTGTGGCAGGTCGTTTATCAGAGATTTACAGCATGCGAGTGCACCGAACGCTTTATCTCTTTGCTGACGACGGGGTTTCCCCTTTCAGACCGTAGCTGATGCGATCGACATCGTAAAAACACCCCGGTGGCGGTCATATCGAGCTCGCTAAACATCACGGTACGGTTGATAACTCCAACAGCGATGAACGCTCGTTGCCCTGAACCCGTCGTGACTGGTTGATAAATCGCGATTGAACTCGACCGGGTCGTGAGACGCCTGATTTCGTCGGTTGACGCGGAAACAGCTACAATCTTTCCGCGTCTTGGCTGTTTCCGCAGATACGCAGCAAATCCGAGCTACGTGCAATGACTCGGGAGTTCTCCAGCAGTCGCTGGATGGCTCCTTGTCCTCTGCCTTCTTCTCACGTTCGTGTACCCCGCGGAAAGCTTGTTTGCAATTTTCTGGAAGGCCATCCCGAAGCTCATCGGTGCTCACAACCCGACGCGCTTACTGCTACTCGGGGTCTACTCTGGTGTTTTCGCTACCGTCGCCATTTTCAGCTTCTGCCTCCGATGCTATCTCTGTCGCGGACGCTGACATCTCGGCGGTCAACTCAACGGTGAGATACGCGCCGGCTCCAAAACGTGATTGGGTGCGCCAGTGGCGTTTGGGTGATCAACGTTAAATTTGTCCTGGGCATCCAGCACTCGCAAAACCTGCTCTTGCGGATGACGCTCGAACCCAGGGGGAGAATGCGAAACGCAGGCTGCGCGGAACTCGTGTCTGCGCCCGACCTGGAACTCCCGCAAAAGCGCAAACGTATCGCTGATCGCATCCGACGTTGGTTGGAAACGACCGATGGTGACGATTACTTGGACCTGAGTGCCTGATCGTCCGATCGCTGCAGTCATCAAGCCTCAGGTCGGACGCGTGGAACCTCTTCATGCAGCGAATCGAACGCGACCGCGATGCCGATTGCTGACGTTGGCGTGGCTCGTTCCACGCGCACAACGTGGCCTGCGAGGTGAAGCCGAATCCTGTTATTCCCTTTCAAATACTCCACCACGAACTCAATGTATTGGCCACCGTTCAAGCAGAAGTCGGAATAGAAGAAAATACCTCGTGGAGAGATGTCCCGCACGAAAGCGACGTGCTCCTGAGAGCGGGCCAAACCTACCGTGATCCAGGCTGGCAGGCGGATGAAGGCTCGTGCAGCGCTGCGGTGGGCTGTGAACAAGCTGTGCTCGCCTGGGACGCTCTGATTCGTGTATTCGGGCATGTCTCCCCCTTCGTCTGGGGGAGGGCAGGAGACGAGGAGAGAGAACGGTGCAAGAGCATTGCCCTTCGCCGAAGTGTCCCGTCTTCAGCAACATGCGACGGCTGGCTGGTTTTGCTCTGCGTAGCTTCTTCATGGTGCTGCGTTGTTTTTCCCTGATTACCTTCCGGCACAAACGTAACCAGTCACGTAACGTTAGCTCCGCACAATCGGGGGGAGCAGAAGTGCATGCGGCGGAGGAGGCGAAGCATTCTTACGCGAAACTCCCAGCGCCGGTGGAGAGGAGGACGATGGACGATGAGCGTTTCTGGAACTCAAGCAATTTCGCCTTTACGTCCTTTATATCTCAGTAACGACACGTGAGAGCCATTGTCCAGCCGTTAGCCTTGTCTCAGACTGATCCGCGACTGGGGAACGGGCAGCATGCGATCGAGCAATCGAAGGAAGATAGCTGACGACCGCGAAGACAGATATTTCTGGTTGCTTGCAAGCCTATGCCTTATCCTGTTCGCTGGTCTCTTATTGAAGCAGTAAATAGAATCGGAAGCAAGGATGGTCGGTTCGTCTGGACGAGAGACTGTTCATGGCTCCGGCAATACCAAAGTGGGACTAGAAGCTGTTGCGCAGGAAATCGAGGCGTGGGAGCCGAACCTCTCCGATTCGCCGGTCCGACACGCTGATCAGCCACCAACATTCTGCCACGATAGGCTCTGCCAAGTGCACAGAGCTGTTAGGTAGGTGCATTACACTTTCGCGCGATCCGATTTTCGCAAGTTGGAAAGAGTCTATATATATATGACATCCGAGTGCAAAGGCGGTGGCATGTTCGTAGGCAAGTGGAGCGTCAGCGTGCGCAACACTACCTCATGCCCGGTCTGCCGCTTGCCCCAACCAGTAAAACCATATGGAGGGCGATACAAGATAGCTGACCACCGGGAACCCGAAGGTGGCAAAGGCGCACCACCAACTGGGGAAAGGTAATCCTTCCTCTTGTGTTTTCCTGTTCCCCACCCGCGCGGACCTTGATCCACTCCGGGAAAAATGGGATTCACCCCCGGGACACCTATTTTTTTAACCCGATCCGCGAAAACCTGCCCACAAAAACTAAAGGGACGACAACAGGGCTCGATTACTCTAGTGTGGTCGGGCCTTACAGCTGGGCAATGACGCGACTGCTCCAACTTGTCTCTCGCCATAATTCTGTCCGGCTCTGAAATCGACAGTTTTGCAAGACTTCCTCAACTTGGGATTGCGCTATGACTTGGCTGGGAAACATACCTGCAAGTGGGCAGAAGCCTCCCGCTGCCAGCTGCTGATCTTTCTTAGCGTGGCTCTTGCCCTTCAGGACCCAATCCTCCGTGGGTGTGCAGCTTGGGGTGAAGACATCGGGCCTCTTCGCTTGGGAGTGACCCGCACTATACACCTTCCGATGCGACGTTTGCACGGAGTATCTAACTCAAATGGAAACCAGACGTGCCCGGCTCTCAGCAAGTCCGCTAAATCGAGGGACCGCCTCGGCTCCGCTACCCTTGCAGGGCTGCGCCCAGGTCCGTCACCTTATTTACCGAAAAAAAGTTACACCTGCACTGGGCGACAACATCTGACGGCGCGTACGGCACAAGAGTAACTACGCCTTGGTGATTTGCGCTTTCTGACAAAGGCAAGCGAGACTGGATGTTGATTCAGTTCCCTTTCCCTTAGAACGCGATTCTCGTTCGGCATCCCCCAGTTTTGGCCTTGGAGTCATTATGGAGAATACAACTGCGCCGACTACTCAGCGTCAAGGATCAAGTCTAGCAACATGGTTCCCGACTTTTGTGATCCTGATTTTTGCGACTATCTTTTATTCTTCGAGTGCGGTCGGCCAGAGCATCACCGTGGCGGCTGTGGGGCCGACACGCCTGGACTTCGGCCCACAAGTTTCGACTACAACAAGCCGAAGTCGCGTGATCATACTTGCCAATGCCGGATTGGATCCTATGCCGGTCTCACAGATCTCCGTCACGGGCGACTTTGCAGCTACGGACGAGTGCCCCAGGCTGCTTCCGGCTGGAGAAGAATGCAGGATATGGGTGTCGTTTAAGCCTGCAGCGGAGGGAGTTCGTGCGGGTAGGCTGATCATCACTGACGAGGCTGGCACTCAGAGAGTTGTCTTGTTCGGAACGGGAATGCCTGTGCTTAAAGCATCCCAAAAGTAGATTCTCATTCTCCGTTTACGCGGATCCTGTATTCGTCAACGCGATTTCAACCGCGGTTGACCCGACTCCTTCCTCTGAACTTTACCTTCCAGCCCCAGTTCGTGCGGAGCCCGGCGCAAAACCATCCTTTCTCACGGGGATGCAGTTCCGGACCATGGCGGTCAGTGTGTCAGCAACGGACAAAATGTCCCTTATGCAGGGCACCCCGTAAGTTGCTGCATTTGCGATCTTCTCCGGGTGTGCTGAGACCCGAGACAGTTTGCGATGGGACAAAGTGTCCCTTGTTCTGTTTTGGGGAGAACTTAGCCAAGCAGCTGAAAAGCAATAGTTTACTTCTACCTGCTGCCTTCGGAATCGGACGTGCTTCTTGACTCCGGGTAAGGCGACCTCCCCGTCGCAGTGAGCACGAGAAAACTATTTGTCTTGGGGAGCGACATGCAAAGGCTCCGACTAGGTCATCTGATCCGCTACTTCAGCAGGGCCGAGGGCAGAATTCGCGCCGATGCGTCGTCACTTGAAGGCCGTACTCGCGACGCGTGCAAGGCCGTCATTACGTTGTGCCTGTTCCTGCTTGCCGCGGCGCAAGCGTTCGCGCATCCTAAGCTGTCGCCGGAGCTGCGACATACGAAGCCGGGCAACCGTGTCGATGTGATTGTGCAGTTCAAGAGCAACCCCACAGAACGCCGTATAGCGAAAGTTACCGGCAAGGGTGCCGCGCTGAAACAGAAATTATCCGCTGTCAATGGAGCGGCCTTCACATCCCTGCCAGCGGAAGCTCTTGCGCAGCTCGCTCAAGATCCAGAGGTCGCCTATATAAGCCCGGATCGTCCCCTGCAAGGCACATCCAACTTCGACTACACACCCGAAAGTGTGAATGCGCCCTGGGCCTGGCAGCAATTGCAGCTGGACGGGACAGGCATCGGAGTCGCAGTAGTCGACAGCGGCGTATATCCCGTTGGCGATCTCTATTGGTACAACGCGGCCACTGGAGCCTACGGTTCGCGCGTCGTCTATAGCCAGAGCTTTGTCCCTGGAACTACGGATACATCCGATTACTACGGCCATGGCACGCACGTAGCTGGCATTATCGCCGGTGCCGGATGGTTTTCCTCCGGAAACCACTTCTCTCATACCTTTGAGGGGATCGCCCCGAATGCAAAGATCATCAACTTGCGGGCACTGAATCAAAATGGGGCGGGCACTGACAGCAGTGTCATTGCTGCGATTAACGCAGCGATCAAGCTGAGATCGAAATACAACATCCGGGTGATGAATCTTTCCCTCGGGCGTCAAGTCTATGAAAGCTACACCCTCGATCCGCTATGCCAAGCGGTCGAGGCGGCCTGGAAGGCGGGAATTGTCGTCGTAGTGGCGGCCGGTAATCAGGGCCGCAATGACAGCGCGGGCACCAATGGCTACGGAACTGTCGCCTCGCCCGGCAACGACCCATATGTGATCACCGTCGGCGCAATGAAAACCGCGAATACCCCAGACCGTGGAGACGACACGGTTGCCAGCTACAGCTCAAAGGGTCCTACGGCTTTTGATCACGTGGTAAAGCCCGACATCGTCGCCCCCGGCAACCGGGTGATATCGCTGCTTTCTCCACATTCTCAACTACCGCAGCAGTATTCGGCGACTGACGTACTCATGACGGAATACGCCGATTCGTCCATTCAGCAACTCGTCATGAACTATACCAGTACCGACTTGTCGCCCGCTTACTTGCGCCTGAGCGGAACCAGTATGGCGACTCCTGTGGTCAGCGGTGCTGCCGCGCTCATGATCCAGGCGGATCCGACGCTGACGCCTGATACGGTGAAAGCTCGGCTGATGAAATCCGCCACCAAGAGTTTCCCCATCGATAGCACGACGACTGACCCCACGACAGGCCAGACTTTCATCGACTATTACGATATTTTTACGGTCGGCGCCGGCTATTTGGATATTCAAGGAGCGCTGACAGACCTCGATACGGTACCACCCAAGCTAAATGCCGAATCCCCAACAGCGGTCTACGATTCAACCACGGGCAATGTCTATCTCAGTTCCAACAGTTCGGTGCTGTGGGACAGCTCCGTGATTTGGGGTAATTCAGTTATTTGGGGAAATACCGTGTTAGCAGGGACCGTCGGCAGTCAATCCGTGATCTGGGGCGCATCGGTCATTTGGGGCAACAGCACACAAGCCGGATTCAGCGTCATCTGGGGTTCGAGTGTCATATGGGGAAACTCGACCCAATCGGGTGTGCTGAACACCTTGAGTGCTGGCGAGAAATGATCAGAACCACAGCACGATAAGAAGAACGCAAGAGCATTTTGGGCAATCGGAGCTAAACGAATGCAGAGCAATGCGTCTTCCATTTCAAGAATGTTTTTGGCGGTCGTAGTACTGTCGGGCTTGGCGGTGCTAGCGAATGCTTTCTTGCATGCTAATTCAGTGGATCATGTTCGTTTTGTGTCCTTCCTCATGGTGGCCTGCCTGGTAGCCCGTTTGAAAGTCAAGCTGCCTGGACTCACCGGGAACATGTCAGTCAATCTGCCTTTCATCCTGGTTGCTGTGGCTCAAATGAGTGCCTCGGAAGCTATGGCAGTCGCATGCGTCTCGACTCTGGCACAGTCCCTCCCGCGCGCAACGCAGAAATTCAATCCCCTCCAGGCGGCATTTAACTTCTGCAACATGGCGCTGGTAGTCGCGGCTACTCGCTTGGCTTTCGGTCACCTCATGAGTGTGATCGTTTCCCACTCGCTTATCCTGTCAGTCTCGGCGGTTGTGTTCTGTCTGCTTAACACCGTACCGGTGGCGATCATCATTGCACTGACGGAAGCGAAGAATGCGCTGAAGATCTGGGGGAACATCTTCCAGCTTTCGTTCCCATACTTTGTGCTTAGCGCGGCAATTGCCGGACTGGTCTTGACCGCTTCGGAGCAGATCGGCTGGCAACTGCCGTTGCTTGTTCTGCCTGTGATGTTTGGTGTCTACCATTCCTACAAACGCTACTTCACAAGCGGCGCGGAGGTAGCTCCTGCGCCACTCGCAAATGCCAAGGCAGCAATAGCGCGATGATTGCGAACGAGCGAGCGCCGGGCAAGTTCTGGATCTCTGGGCGCTCGCTTCATGCAACGGAAGATGCTTCGCTCGGATACATTCTAGTTGAGCATGCACTAACTCCTTCAGGCGGGAATAGTCCAGGTGCAGAGCTCGTGCTGTCATGCCATGCTGTTGAGCTAACTCTGCTGCCGTCGACCATGGAATCCGCTAACGCTGCCGATGTGTGCTTCGGAACTGGTCCAGCTGCTGCCGTGCTTGCTCCATGTCCGTAGCAATAGCCGGCGCAATATCGGCTTTCATCAATCGATCCTCCGACGTTAACAGGCGAGGTCAGCGCAAGTCATGCAGGCTTGCAGTACTCACCGCCTTCTAGCGTCTATGTTAGGTTTTCTTCTTTTGGCTATGCTTGCCGCCAGAACCTGCACGCTTCCTGGAACGATACAGGTCGGAACCCCTTACTGGCGTTTGCTTCGCCGCACGAGGCAATAGCTCTCGTATGGCTAATTGCAGGAATGTAGGAACATTCCTTTTAGAGACGAAGCCGTTCACGAATTGCAACGCATCTTTGGGCAGCAGCTCATAGCCCGAAAGCATGAGAATGGGCAATTCCGGATGTGTCTTTTTGATTTCCGCAGCGACCTCCCCACCGTCCATTTCTGGCATTTCATAATCAAGCAGCACTTCATCAACGGGACAAGAGGAAAGGAGTTCAAGTCCTTGACGGCCATTGCTCGCAGTCAGAACAATGTAGCCTGAGTTTTCCAGGACCATTTTGTGTAGATTGAGCTGCCGCTCTTCATCATAGATTAGAAGGATAGTTCCCTGTCGGACGGACACGGCCACCCCCTTTGCGCGGAAACACAGGCCGACGTGCTTGCGCAGCGGACCGCGTCCGCGCAGGGCGCGGGGTTGCACAGATACAGTTGCACTCTGGGGGTTGCTTTTCTAAAGTCAAGGGGAAAAATGACGGACCGTATCCGCTTTGGTTGGCATAAGCTGGAGCTATTATCCACAGGCCTATGACGAAGACCAGTGCATTGTGTTGCTCTCGACGCGCGTGTCTGCCGGACGCTTAATCGCTGGCGCTTCAGCCGTCCATCCCTGGTGGGATTGGCATCTGTACAGCTGTGCAAAACCTCGGCAGAACCACGTCGAAAGCGCATATGAGACTTTGCAAAGCGGAAAGCGTTGCCGGCACAGCTTCGATAGGGTCACCAGATCCGTCGCTGCGCTAAAGTGCAGGTTTGTGGCACCATGCGCGTACCGTCGTTGTCGCCTCCCGTAGTGGAATGCCTTCTGCTCACAATGCGTCAAGCAACCTGTCGTGATACACGCTGCCGTAATCGAGGCTCAATATGCCGGCTACTTCGGTCAGCCGCCGATATTTTGCGAGCACATTCACCCCACCCTGCACTCGCAAGTCTGCCAGACGTGGAAGTAACCGCCGAGGCCACCTAGTTGTCCAAAACCAAAGCTTGATGTCTGCTGCAAGCGAATAAATGCGGAGCTCTATCGCGACTTGAAGTCCGCCGAGATCAGCGAGTTCCTCCGGTTTCCCGTTGACTCTAGCTACTTTCCGGCGCAAAAGTCGGAATAGAACCATCGCTAATCCTGGTTCGCTCCACCCGGTAGCAATCGGAGCGGTAGGGACATTCTGCACCCGATCCGCGAACACTTGGGGATCGCGCGCCGTGGGTTCCATGCTTTCCGGCACGGCTTGGGTACGGAGCTGATGCGGGTGAGCACAAACCCACGCGTGGTACAGGAGCAGCTCGGTCATGCTGATCTCAGGATGCTCCAGCGCTATGCGCATGTGATCCCCAACGATCAACGGACAGCCGCCGAGCGCGCGACCGAGATCTTTTTGCGGCGTTCTGCGGCGAACTCGCAAGGTAAGCCGTTGCAAGTAAACTGACGGGTTGGCGTCCCCGACGGGATTTGAACCCGTGTTACCACCGTGAAAGAGGCAGCGGTCGCTCTGCAATGCCGTGTAAGGAACCGATGAGAACGCTAGAGAACACGCCCATGTTGTACCGTCCTTGTACCGCGAGTGTTGACACGGGAAGCCTGAAAACTGGGAGATGTGGCGATCTTGAGAACGAACCAGCAAGGATGATTTGGAGCCATACTGGCAAGATGAGACCGACTGGCTCTGCACGGTCGAATTCTTGCCCACTGATGATCGAGAGGCTCGGGTGTTTGCTTCGCACATCATCGGGTACCGGCTGGTGATCCTGCAAAGATGGCGACGCCGAGATAGTGAGGCGAGTCGTCGGGTTTGCGCACCGGATCGCTCAGTTGCACTCAGGTACCTCTGCAAAAGCTTCTCAACGCATCACTGCGCCTTGAATTTTTACTTCGACAGCCATGGCTAAGGTTTCAGGAGTGATTGACCGTAGGCGACGGGAATTGCGAAATTTGATCCGCCGAATTCGCGCACCATGGCGAAATTTATTCCTATCACTTTGCCCTGATTGTTGAAAAGCGGACCGCCCGAGCCACCTGAGCTGGTTTGGGCATCGTAGACAATCTTGTCAGCGAGCACGTCGCCGATGTGCCCCTGGGTGGTGACTGGCCTGATCAGATTGCGGCGCGCGAGTTCTTCCATCACCTGCTTCGGATCACCTTTGGACGCATTCGCGATGGACTGGAGCGTCTCTGCGCCCGCCCGCGCCAGAATTGCATCAAGAGCGGTAGGATATCCGAGTAGTACGACCGGACCGCCACTGACCGCCGAGCGCCGGCCGTCGGCGAGGGCAATCTGTTTGATTCCCAGCCCTGAAACATTTCCCTTCACGACGGCGACGTCCGCGGCTGCTGAAATCTTCTCGGTGCTGACGGCAATGCCGCTGGTAATGCCGGGGAAATAGGCGGTCATCTCGGCGATCACGGGCTCAACCCCTTGATCGAGCATTTCCTTCAGATCGTCATTCTGCCACCAAGGCTCGGCGACGTGATGATTGGTGAGAATTCGTCCAGTGTCGGACACAAGGAAACCGGTGCCGAAAACATCCAGGTGTACTTCCGGACCATTCCCGGAGAGGCCGACCAGCGGATTGCTGTGTTCGTCGGTCTGAGGCTCGCCGCTGCTCGTCACGCCGGCATAGCGAAGTCTCAACCCGGTCGTGTGCTCGCGGAAGCCGAGCACAACATGGATGAGGCAGACGCTGGGTTCATAGGCCTGGATAATCCTCTCAGCAAACTTGCCTTCGGTCTCGATCTTCTGAAGGCGGCTTTCTACGGCTGCTAATTGGTTCTGCAAGGCAGAAGCATCTTCTGACTTGCTGGTTGCAATTTGCGATTTCAGGGTTTCGCTCTGTTTCTGGAGTTGAAGCTTCTGTGGATCGCTCGCCGGGGATGGACTGTGATCCCGCTCGTCAAGGGCGCGACGCGAGCGTTCCATCAGCCGTTGTTCCGTCAGCACGCCGCTCTGCAATCGAGTAATGGCAGCGTAGACTCGCGTATTCTGTTCCTGGGTGCGACGGTAAAAGAGCAGAAAGACCAGGGCGGCAACGATAAGCACGGCGACCGTCGCCACTCCGCCCACCCGAAGGGTCCGTCGTTCTTCGTTGACGGCTGTCACCACCTGCTGGGTAGCGTTTCGATTTTCCTCGGCAAGGCGCAGCCGCTCTCGAAATTCGTCCGCGATAGACTTATTCCGAAGTTGCGAGCGAAGCCGCGACAACAATTCATGTGGGTCGAAGGGTAGAGACAGTACATCGTCGGCCCCGAGATCCAGCCCCCGAGTGCGCTCGGCTGATCCTCCCGGAGATAGCATCACAACGCGTATGTTGTGAGTGTTTTCGGAACCTTTGATTTCAGAGAGAAGATCGCAGCAATCGAGCTGCGGCGGATTGGCACCCAGGATAACAGCGTCGGGACCGAAGGCGAGGACGGCCCTCATTCCCCCCTGATAATCGGTCGAAACCTCGTATCCCGCATCGCTCAGAGCTGCAGCGATGTGCTTCCTGAGACTATCGTCAGACTCCACTACCAAGACTCTCTCTGTTTTGTGGTTCATGGCCGCTTCTTAGGATGGTGCCAGACTGTCACAGGATTCAATTCGGGCGGGGTCGGCGTCCGTGGTTCCTGGGCCAGTGACGGACTATGGCTCGGCGGTGGACAAGTAACCCTTCGGAACGCGCGTCTCTGCGCGACCGTGTCAGAAACATCCAAAGTAAGGGAGAGGTGTCCCGTTGGCTTCACCGGGTTCCCCGCTCTTTGCAGTTTCAGCCGCTACAGCTGACTTTTCCTTGGGAAACTCAATCACCTTGCCGCGCTGATCTCGGGGCTCCCACTTCACTCTTTTTGGGAAAAGATCCCATAGCTCCCAAAACCCTTGTGTCACCCACTATGTACATGATGGAATCGTCATTTTGGGATGCGGGCTCACCGAAGAGCGAGCCATAGAAGGCTCGCGTTGCCGCCAAGTCTTGGACGCGAAAGACAAGATGATCTACGTAAAGGTCTTGCAGTAGTTGGCCCACGGCCTTGTCTCTGACCAATTTTCAAATTTCGACGAAGAATGATACCTCATCCCCGCGATCGGTGATGCCGCAGTTGACCAGTTGAGAGGCGTTACACCATCCCCCCGCGGTTTTGACATCATCTCTTTGCTTTCGACACTTCTATAGTGGTTCCCTTGCGGTCCTCTTCTTGCCTGTCACCTGACCTGGTCCTTGCCAGGCCTTTTCCTTCTGTGCTCACGACCATGGCTTTTGACCACAGCCGCCGAAGGTGGTTTGGAACCTGTCCCTGCAGACCGGTTCCGAGGGGCCTACCCTCATCAGTTAAGCAGTTACGCTCTACTCAGCCTTTCAGCCTTTCGTGCTCGTGGCGCACGGTGGTCGGCAACTCTTGCCTAATCCGATAATGTCAGAGTCGCCCGTGGTAAAGGAGAAATCCGAAAAACCCTGTACATTCGCGCAAAGGCACAGGGCAAAGGGCGATATTCTACGCTGAAATGTCTTGAGGTTGGTATCCAGTGACCACCGATCTAAAGAGATACGGCCAGCCCTTTTTGCTTTTGCGCGCGGTCTCATGTCGTTGGGCTACGTCTGCTTTTCTACTGCTCTTTCGAATTCGCGACTCTCTTCTCGGACGTGACCAAGGGCGCTTTCGAAGATGCTGCAGCATGGGCCGGCGGTCGATAGCGGTCTCGGCGGCGTGGGCGTCCCGCCCGCCCACGCCGGGAGGGCCAATGAGTGTTGATAACGTCAACCATGCCTCTCAACCGTCTGTCGCTTCCGGATTGCCCAGATCCGGAAGCGTTTCGCAACGTGTACACTAGCCGAAAAACCTACGCAATCGCGCCCTTCCCCATTCTCCGTTGGGCCGATTTTCGCTCTGACCTTCTGGGGTCGGTTTGCGTGCCCTCGGGGTCGATGACCTCACCATCTCAGAAATTCTGCGCCACAGTGATGTCTCGGTGACGCGAGGGAGCTACATCAAGCGGGTTGGCGAGAAAGCCAGCGAAGCCATGGACGGGTTTGAGGCTGAACTCGCGAAGCCAACGAAGAGTGTGAAAGCACCCCGGGCTGACGCAGTCATTCCAGCAGGCATGGCGTGAGGTAAAATAAACGCATGTCAAGCGTGAGATCAGGTCACTGTTATCCCAACTTCTGCCCCATGTTGTGGGGAGAAAGCAGATGACCGCATTGTTCACGGTTGTGTTGCTCCTCGGTCTGCACAGCACGTTCGATGCTCCTCACGTCCATGTCGAACCCGCACCGATTGAGCCGAGCGTGACGGTTTCGGCCTTTGCGTCGGGCACTGCCTCGGTTTCGATCGCGAGCAGTTGGTGGGACACCAGCTTCGATTGGAAACGTTGACATGCCGATGCCCATAGCCTGATGGGATATAGGATGGGATATAGAAAGTCCGTAAGTGATTGAAAAAGCCGACGTAGCTCAGTGGTAGAGCAGCCGATTCGTAATCGGCAGGTCATCGGTTCAAGTCCGATCGTCGGCTCCATGTTTCAATGATTTACGGCTAACCCCGGAATACGTTGTGGCCCGTTTGGGGCCCAAGGTATTCGCTGCAATACTCGCAGAAGCCGGATCATTGCAGGGCTCCTTGGAGACTATTATATATACGCTAATAGCGTATATATCTGGATAGTA
>Ga0209804_1000699_pt1 | contig 24989 bp, 14 predicted proteins | sample GraSoiAngelo_139_FD_185896 | JGI IMG/M metagenome (GOLD analysis project Ga0209804, IMG submission 185896) | Grasslands soil microbial communities from the Angelo Coastal Reserve, California, USA - 14_0929_12_20cm (SPAdes) (version 2) | ecosystem: Environmental > Terrestrial > Soil > Grasslands ... | reverse complement strand
TAGGTCACACACCACCACACCCCGAACAACTTTTACGTCCTCACTCCAATCCACTCACCACGGTTATCTTCATCCTCTCTTTCAGCTCGCACGGGGTTTCGGCCCCTCCCCACTGTCTGAAGTGCAGTTGTAATTAAATTTTCCTTGACAAAGCTCTTCTGCCCTCAGTATGCTGCGCCGCAAAATATGTAAGCGGTTACATTCAGCGCGCTACCACGGTGCGAAGCCGCTACATGGGGTGCTTCCCAGGAGGCCAGGATAATGATTCGCCCCTCCACGGTTTTCTCTTGCGTCTTGACGGTTAGCTTGGCCCTCGTGCTCACAGTCCGTGTCTTTGGGCAGGGGCAGGATAGGGGTGTGATAACCGGACTGGTGACCGATAACTCGGGCGCCGCCGTCCCCGACGCGCAGATCACCATTACCAATGAAGCCACTCAAGACAAAACGGTTGTGACCTCGTCCTCAGCCGGAAACTACAACTCTCCGCCCCTCATTCTCGGCACGTACCGGGTGCAGATCGAGAAAGCCGGCTTTAAAACCTTTGTCCGCACTGGCGTCCCCCTTGCCAGTGGCGCGACCTATCGCTTGGATGCCGCACTCGACGTGGGTTCGGCCACGGCCAGCGTCGAGGTGCAAGCATCCGTCGTCGATATCAATGTCTCCAACCCCGAAGTCTCAAGCATCCTTAGCGGGAAGTATTATCACGATCTTCCCGCAGTCATGGGCTCCGATATCCGTTTGGCGGAGTCGCTGCTCAACGTTCAGCCGGGATATGTCCCCATGCGCCCCAATGGAGATCCCATATTTCGCGGCAGCCAGTTCATGTCCCGCATGAATGGCGGACAAACCATGGCCATGGAGAACTACCTGGATGGCGCTTCCTTCGGCAGCGCAATCGATCATAACAACACGCAAGAGCGCTCCGTTCCCTACGACTCTGTCCAAGAGATGAAGATTATTGACAGCAACTTCTCTGCTCAGTATGGCCGCACCAGCGGGGGCTTCGTGGAATACACCACGAAATCTGGAACAAACACATTTCACGGCGCCGCTTACGATTACTATAACTATCAAGGCTTGAATGCCAAGGGAGAGCTCGTTTCTGCAGTTTCGCCGCAGCACAAAGAGAATTGGGGATTTGCTGCTGGTGGGCCAATAGCGATTCCGAAAGTTTATGACGGCCGGAAACACGAGACCTTCTTCTTCGTAAACCTCGACGACCTGCACTTCAAGCAGGGCGCCCTTCCGAGTTTTGGCAATACCAACCCCATCCCGGCCTTCCTACAGGGAAACTTCTCTCAACTCTTGAATACCAGTTCCGTGCTCGGAACCGACGCTTTGGGCCGGCCGATCTACTCGGGAGAAATCTACAATCCATCAACCACACGGAATGTGGGTGGCGTGCCTGTACGTGACGGTTACGGCTTTGATCCGGTTACGGGACTTCCCATCGCCGGAGCAGCTAACATCATTCCCGCCAACGACCCGCTCAGGAGCGGTATCGCCTCCAAGCTGGCTGCGCTCATTCCCGCCCCGGATCGTCCTGATCTCGCAAACAACTCTTTCGTGCCATCAGGAAACAAGTACATCAATCCGAAGACCTTGTTCGTCAGAGTCGATCAGTCTCTAGGCACTAGCCTGAAAATGTCGACTTCGGTCAACGCCAATACTCGGCCGTCGTTGCGCCAGTGCGCGAGCTTCTCGCAGGGCTGTAACTTCTCCGATCCCTCCAAGTATTTCGGCGAAGGCTTTTACCAGGACATTACTACCCGGACGGTCCACCAACAGTTCAACTGGATCATCCGCCAAAATTTGTATAACCACACCACTCTTTCCTTTGATCGTTGGGTGCTGCCGGCGCGCCCGGTTTCTCAAGGACCGGATTGGGTCTCCCAACTAGGTTTGAAGGGCTTGGTCAGCAGCGAAGGCGGCGCGCCCAGGGTCTATCTCAACAGCCCCACCATTCCCTACTCACATTACGGGGAATCCGACCGCGTTGCGGAGGGGGACATTGCCAACCGCTGGCAATTCCTCGACGACATAACTTGGGTAAAGAGTCGGCACACTATTACCGCAGGCTTTGAATATCGGCATCATCAATTCCCGACCATTGGCGACGGGAATGTCACCGGGACCTACAACTTTAGCAACAATGAGACGGCTGGTTACCACGCCAACGGCGCCCCCGAGACATTCACCGGAGATCCTGTGGCATCGTTCCTGCTCGGACAAGTGGACAAGGCCAATTTCAATGTGAATTATCGTCACTTGCAGAATGAGCAGTACATTTCTCCATGGGTGAACGACAATCTAAAGGTCACCAAGAACCTCACCCTGACACTCGGCTTGCGCTTTGATTACCAGGGCTGTTTGTCTGACTCGCGCGGTAATCAATCTACGTTTGATCCAAGTACTCCCAATCCAGGCGCCGGCGGCCACCTTGGAGCGATCATCTTTGCGGGTAAGGGCGCCGGTAGAACCGGCAAGACCTGTTTCGAGCAACCCTCGAAAGATGCATGGGGGCCGCGCATCGGATTCGCCTATCGGATCGATGACAAAACATCCGTGCGCGGTGGATACGGAATCTACTACGGAGGCATCCCTGCCAATCAGTTCGAGGGAAACAGGGAGCTTGGTTTCTCCACCAATCCCACAGTGCCTAATTTCACCAACGGCTTCGCCCCGGCATTTTACTGGGACAATGGCTTCCCGGCCTCCGTGGTCAAGCTTCCACCGAGCATCGATCCGACGATAGCTAACGGGCAGGGCCCGACCTGGATCACTAAGGACAGCAAGAACTTGCCCCGTTACCAGAATTATTCTCTAACGATAGAACGCCAGGTGGGGGCGCGCTTGCTGCTCAGTGGCTCCTACATCGGGAATCACGGGACTCGGCTGCCTTCTAACGGCCCCACGCTAGGCTTACTAGACAACATGAACAACCCTTCCGTGTTGTCGACCTACGGCCCGGGCCTTTTAGGCTCACTGTGCAACGGAACCACTTGCCCAGGCAGTGTTCCTATTCCGTACGCCGGCTTCACTGGAGACGTCGCCCAAGCCTTAAGACCCTGGCCGCAATATACCGATCTCAGCGTGCCCAGTGTGCCCACCGGGTACAGTACGTACAATTCGTTTTCGTTGAAGGCGGAAAAGAGGTTCTCGGCCGGCCTAATCGGGCGCGTGGCTTACACCGTCTCGAAACTCATTGGCAGCGGCGCCGAGGACGTGCTGGCAGGCGACACCTCGGGTATTCAGAACCCACTGCTCGGCTCTCAAGACCGGCGCTCGCTGAGCAGAGACGACCTGCCGCACTCGGTAATCATTGCCTGGTCGTATGAATTCCCCTTTGGGAAAGGCAGAAAGTTTGCAGGCAATGCCAGTCGGCCTCTAGATACCGTCCTTGGCGGATGGAACATTGCCGCGACACAACGCTACGACGCGGGCCGTCCGCTGAGCATAACCATGGGTTGCGGCGATATTTGTGATTTCTTGTTCAGCAATCTCAAGCGGCCCAACGTCGTCGGACCTGGTTACAGTCACACCGGTAATGTCTTGCAGCCGGGCGGCTACCTGAGCAAGGCTGGATGGGCTGATCCCGGATCGGATTCGTTCGGCAACGCTCCGCTACGTGACGGACATGTTCGCAGTTTTCCGTACAACAATGAGGACGTCAGCCTCGCCAAGCGTTTCACTCTGACGGAGCGTTACAGCATGCGTTTTGAGAGCCAGTTCGGTAATATCTTCAATCGGCATCTTTGGTGCGATCCAGACACAAACTGGAGCAGTCCCACGTTTGGCGAAGTGTTTGGACAATGCGACCAGCCGCGAAGTATTCAGTTTGGTTTGCGAGTCGAGTTCTAACGGACAGCGCCAATTCGGCGTAGGCCTTTGGGTGGGACCAGCTGACCTGACTTGCGCCGGGGCACTCACAAGCCTCGGCGCGCGCCATGTCGGCAGTTCGCTGAATTTATACCAAGAGCTATGAATCGAAAGATGTTCCCGGTCCTGGGTATGCTGATCCTTTTGGCAGTAACCCTAGCCGACCTCTGTACTGACCCAACGCGGCGTGGACTTTGATTTAGATACAAAATCCGCCACCAAATTACGCAAGGCGGGCGCTGACGACGACATGCTTTATGCCATTTGGCAAATTACCCCCAGCGGCAAAGCACATATGCAAGCGCTTCTAACAACTTCCAGCGGCCTTGAGTTGCAGGTAGCCGCTTCAGAAGCTTTAGCGTTCCAGGACATTCAGAATGAACCCGAAGTGCAAGGCCGACTTCGTCTGATCACCGAATTCGAGAAGAAGTTCCCGAAGAGCGCGCTCCTTTCGTATGTTTATATGTTTATGCGACAGCAGCAAAAACTCACGAGGAGATTGGCGATTTTGAAGCAGCGCTAAAGTACGGCGAGACGAGTCTCAAGCTGGATCCTGACAATACCTTCGGACTGCTGGTCATGGCTCTGTCCCTGCCTCAGCCAAAGATCCTCAATGGCGGCCCAGATGAGGTAAAGGAGCGATTGGTAGAAGCGACTGCGAATGCCAACCGGGCCCTGACCTTGATCGAGAAATCAACCAAACAATCGACCGAAAGCGACGACCAGTTTCAACAAAGAAAAAATTCCATGGCCGCTGACGCACACCTCGCCCTCGGCATGGTGGAGATGCAGCAAGATCGCTTCGACCTGGCTGTGGCCCGATACAAGGCAGCAATATCCCTGAGTGGTAAGCCCGGTGTTCAGAACTACTATAATATCGTCTAGCCGAAGCCTACGCCAGTGCCAGATCGCCGAGGCCATCGAAGCTCTTCAGGAAGCATCGCGATTGGGCCGGGGCACGCCCATGGAGAAATACGCCAACGATTTCATTGCCTAACTGCGGCGCAAGACTCACTAAGCATCGAGCATTTGCCCGCCAGACTTGTCCGGCTTCGATGTTTCACTGTGGACTCAGGATGTGCAGGCGCGTGCCCGCCCTTTTTTGTTCCTCAGCGTTCAACTCGCGAACCGTCTCGATTTCCTTCTCAGCATCTTCTTGCCGCCCGGTGCGTCCGAACAGAATCCCTAGCTGGTAGTGCGCTTTCACAGAACCTGGGGAGAGAAGAACCGCCTTACGTAAGGCTTCTTCCGCCTCGGGATACTTCTGCTCTTTTACCAGCATTCTGCCCAGGGCTTCGTACGCCGGACTATACTCTGGGTCACGCTTCACCACGTCAGCCAACCTAGCGATAGCCTCGCCACTCTGGCCCCTTTCCTCGGCGATCAAGCCAAGATAATAGTAGGAAGCAGTTTGGTTCGGGTTCGCCTGGATGCTCTTGTGAAGATGAACTGCCGCTTGATCGAATTTTGCTTGGAGGAACAGCACTGACCCCATCGCGTAGTTCAGCACGGAATCATCGGCATGCTTTTTCAATAGAGTCTGGAACAGTGGAACCGCGGCGTCATACTGTCTTTGAGAAACATGGGCCGACGCCAACACATAGGTGTACGAGTCACTCCCAGGCCGGAGCTGCACCGCCCTCTTGAGAGCGGAGAGGGCGTCATCGTAAAGGTCGAGCTCCAGGCAGGTTTTGCCGAACTCAAACAATATTTCCCCATTCTCGGGCTGAAGCTTCTTGGCCTTTACCAGATAAGCCAATGCCTTTTCAGGATCTTTTTGCTGTTCCGCTATCTTGGCCAGCTCTCTTACGCAATCGATGCACTCGGGCCTCAGAGCGGTCGCAGCTTCATAACTGTTGAATGCCTCCGTCAGGTCGCCCTTCTTGACATAGAGCTTGGCGAGCTCCACAGCCAGCTCAAACGAAACCTGACCATCATTTTTCGCCTTCTCCAGAGCTTCCAGCGAGTGCGCGTCGAAGCCCGGCGGACGTGCTTGCTTTTCTGCCCCCTGTGGTTCATCGACGTTGCGGAGATCGGTTGATTTTTGGACAAAGCCTGCAAAAGCTTGGCACCGTGCGGGGCACAACGCAAGCAAGATCAAAGTTGAGCGCACGAGCCAGCGATTGGCTCTATTCCCCGCAGTCGTTAGCGACACCGGCTTTGCTCTCATAAGGGTCCATCACAGTCGTACAGGTTAATTTGGCTCCGCAACGAGAGGCTCCTGCTGCACATGGTCAGCCGGCGCATGTCCCGATTGAAGCTCAGCAAATTTAGCGAGCACTTGTTCGCTTTCTTTCTGCCTTCCCATCTCGCGCAGCAACATACCCAGGACGTAGTAATAATCCGAAGCCGCCTCGTTCATCGCTATGGCCCTCTGGATGGCATCCGTCGCTCTCCGTAACTCCCGTTGTGTTCTGTAAGCCTTTGCAATTTCAAAGTAAATAGCGTCTGACTGTGGATTTACTTGCATAGCCTTTCGGGCGTATGTGAGGGCTTTGGCCGCGCGGTGTTGCCGATTGTAGAAACCACTCAGATAAAGATAAGGCCACTCCGATTTTTGCTTCTGTTGATCATCGAGCCGAGCGGCGGTCTGGTAGTATGCAAGAGCGCCCTCCGTATCGCCGAGAGCCTCGAGGGTAATCCCTAGGTTGCTGTAGGCCTTGATATTGTGCGGGTCCAGGCGAAGCGACTCCTCAAACTCCGATTTCGCTAATGGATACACACCTCGGCTGTAATATGTGCGAGCCAGGAAGTAGTGAATTTCAGCCGATTCGGGTTTTAGCCGCACAGCCTGTTGCAGTTCGACTTCTGCCATGTCATATCGCCCGACAATACTGCAATCCAAAGCTAATATCTTGTGGGCCTCGGCATTAGTGGGATTCAGCTCAAGTGATTTCGATAGCTCCTTAATAGAAGCGCCAAAGCTATGTGCCCGGAACTGCACGTAGCCTAGGTCGTAGTGAGCCCGGGAAGAATCTGGATGATTCTTTAGATATTCGCGTAAGCTCTGCTCGCTCTCTTGCAATTTGTTCGTCGCGATCTCATGTTCGAGTTCTTCCAAAGACTTTCCGGAGTCGCCGCCGGCAGGTTTACCGCCTGAGCTTCCCCCGTTTTGCGGCGGGTATTGCGGCCAGGCAGCCGATCGATCGTTACCAATCACCGACAGGCTGACAAGGAGAAGGATCACCCACCCGCTTTTCGATATTGCCCGAGGCGCGTACTGGTTGGCGTTTAACTCCACTCCCACCCCATTCGTTTGCCGACCAATGTTTCCACCAAATAGCGACGACGCGAGGACGTCTCAATTGGCTTGCGAGCCAGTATAATAGCATCATTGAGGTTTCACGGGCGTGAAACTGGTCTCGTCAACTCCGCATGTAAACGCTTTCATGCGAGACCAAGGTCCCGAAGAGTTCTAATGCCGGTGGTCGAGCGCAGCACATGTGCTCGTGTGGGAGATAGGCTCGGGTGGCGGGGCAAAGTCGAACAATTTTCCTGGTTTTAGCACGCACTAGAGCGTCTGCTTTGGTCTTCCTCACGGTGCTTCTCAGTGCGGTGGTTCTGATCGAGCGTCATGCAATCGCCGACACCTGGGGAGCGACCCCAGTCTCTACCGGTATTCCCGTTGTGTTTCGAGATCTCGCCGGCGCTGCGGGTCTGAAGTTCAAGCAAGATGCCACGCAAACCGATGAAAAATATTACTTGGAGACGATGGGAACGGGGGTGGGCTGGATTGATTACGACCAGGACGGCCTAATGGATCTATTCTTCGTCCAATCGGCAGCCACGGACATCTACAAGCCACCGCATCCTCTTCGCTGCGCTCTGTACCACAACAATGGTGACGGCACCTTCACCGACGTCACCGCCAAAACCGGCGTAGCGGGCGAAGGCCACTATGGCCAGGGCGTCGCCGTCGCCGACTACGACAACGACGGCTACCCCGACCTGTACGTCACCGGCTACGGTCGCGCCATCCTCTATCACAACAATGGCGACGGCACCTTCACCGACGTCACGGTCAAGGCCGGCGTGGTCGACGAAGGAAACTGGTCCACCAGCGCCGGCTGGTTCGATTACGACAAGGATGGCTGGCTTGACCTCGTTGTCACGAACTACATTGACTGGTCACCGCAAAACAATATGTGGTGCGGCGAGCATCGCCCCGGCTACCGCTCCTACTGCCATCCGGGCAACTACAAGGGCCAAAAAACCAAGCTCTACCACAACAATCACGACGGCACCTTCACCGACGTCAGCGACGCCTCAGGCGTAGGTAAGCCCGAATCCAAAGGCATGGGTGTGGTCCTCGCCGACTTCAACAATGACGGCTGGCCCGACATCGCCGTTGCCAATGATTCCTGGCCTAATTTTCTCTTTCTTAATAAACACGACGGAACGTTTCAAGATGTCTCCTTCGTCTCGGGCATCGCTGCCAGCGAAGACGGCCGCTACGAGGCAGGCATGGGCATCGACGCCGCCGACGTTTCCGGAGATGGCTTCCAGGACATTTACATCACTCATCTCGATTTCGAGCTGAATCGCCTCTATCACAACAATCACGACGGCACGTTCACTGATGACACGTTTCGTTCCGGCATTGGCAACAAGGCCATCCTTCTCAGCGGCGTCTCCGCAAAATTTCTGGATTACGATAACGATGGGTGGCCCGACATTTTGCAGCTAAACGGCGCCATGCTCGATAATATTCAGCTGTATCACGGTGAAGTCGCCTACAAGGAACCTTTACTGATGTTTCGCAACTTGGGAAAAGGCATCTTCGACAAAGTCTCCGATTCGCTCGGCCCCGATTTCCTGCGCCCCATCGCCGGTCGCGGCCTCGCTACCGCCGACTACGACAATGACGGCGACATCGACATCGTCACCAACAACCGCGGGGAATATCCGTCGCTTCTTCGCAACGACGGCGGCAATGCCAATCACTGGCTTGAGATTTTGCTCATCGGCACAAAGTCCAATCGCGATGGCATCGGTGCCTCGCTTAAACTCACCGCCGAAGGCGTTTCCCACGTCGAGCAATCCAAAGGCGGTATGAGTTACATGTCCGCCAGCGATCCGCGAATCCACTTTGGATTGGGCAAGCACTCAAAAATTGATTCGCTCGAGATTACCTGGCCCAGCGGCCAAATCGATCGCCTCACCAATGTTCCGATCGACAAAATCAACGCCGTAAAAGAAGGCGCCGGCATCGTCGCAAAGAATTTCCCCAAAATTCCGTCAACTCAACCCGCATCCAGCCAACCGGCATCCAAGCCAGCCAGCAAATGAATTCCCCGCGTCGACGTTTCCTCGGCTCCTCATTGGTTCTTCTCGGCAGCACTTTGCTCGACGCTCTCGCTACTCCGCTTTGGAAATGGAACCGCTCCGTCGTCCTCGCATCCGGTAGGGGCACGGGACTGCCGTGCCCGTCTGTTGGCGCATCGCAGACAACAGACGTCAGCGCGTCGCATTCGGCCACCCAAGCAATCTCTCCCGTCACTTTCGTCGACGTCGCCAAAGAAGCCGGCCTCACTGCGCCCAACGTTTGGGGTGGCGTCGATCACAAACGCTATATCATCGAAGCCAAAGGTTCTGGCCTGGCCTTCTTCGACTACGACCAGGACGGCTGGCTCGACATCTATCTCACCAATGGCACTCGCCTCGGCGCCCATTGGCCTGAAGGCCAAGCGCCTATCTCGCATCTCTACAAAAATAATCGCGACGGCACTTTTACCGACGTCACCGCCAAATCAGGGCTCGGCCGCACCGGCTGGCAGACCGGCGTCTGCGTCGGCGATTACGACAATGACGGCTGGGACGACCTTTTCTGCTGTTTCTGGGGCCACAACATTCTCTTCCACAACAATGGTGACGGCACTTTCACGGACGTCACCAAACGTGCCGGCGTCTACGACGAAAAAATCCGCTGGGGCGCTGGCTGCACCTTTCTCGACTACGACCGCGACGGCCACCTGGATCTATTCGTCTGCAACTATATTCGTCTTGATCCCAACAAAGCTCCTTCGGCTGACGATCCGCTCTGCCAGTGGAAAGGCATTCCCGTCATGTGTGGCCCCCGCGGCCTTCCTGGCGACACCAACGTGCTTTTCCACAACAACGGCGATGGCACGTTTACCGACGCCTCGGAAAAATCCGGTATTCTCAAGCCCGGCCCGCGTTATTCCATCACCGCGGTCTCCTACGATTTCGACAACGATGGCTGGCCCGACATTTACGTCGCCGTTGATTCTCAGCCCAGCATCCTCTTCCACAACAATCACGACGGCACCTTCACCGACGTAGGCGTTGTCTCCGGCTGTGCTTACAGTGAAGATGGCCACGAGCAGGCCGGCATGGGCGTCGGTGTCGCCGATTACGATTGCGACGGCTGGCTCGACATTTTCAAGACCAACTTCGCCGACGACACTGTCAACCTCTACCACAACAACGGCGATGGCAGCTTCAGTGACGTTGGCTTTTCCTCTGGCCTCGCTGTCAATACTCGCTACGTTGGATGGGGATGCGGCTTCATCGATTACGACAATGACGGCTGGGCCGACATCATGCAAATCAACGGGCACGTCTACCCCGAAATCGCCGGCCATGATGTCGGCCAGTCCTACAAGAATCCCCGCCTCGTGTACAAAAATTTAGGCAAAGGTCAATTCAAGGACATCTCTGCCCAGATGGGTCCGGGCATCACCGAACATTTTTCTTCCCGCGGCGCGGCCTTCGGTGACTACAACAATGATGGCGGTATCGACGTGCTGGTCCTCAACATGAACGACCCGCCCTCGCTGCTCCGCAATGATGGCGGCAACGCGCAGAACTGGATCAAGCTGAAGCTCATCGGCACGAAATGCAATCGCACTGCGATTGGCACGCGCGTCCGCGTGGTCACCGGCACTCATGCACAAATCGACGAAGTCCACAGCGGCTCCAGCGTCATGTCCCAGAGCGATCTGCGCCTGCACTTCGGAGTGGGCAAGGCGCAAGTCATCGACCTCATCGAAGTAAAGTGGCCCACCACGCAAAAGGTAGAGAAGTTCATCCAAGTTAAGCCCAATCAGATCCTCACGATACGCGAAGGCGCTGGGATTGTGCCGGCCTAGGAACCACCAGCTGCCGCCAGTGGCTGAAGCAGAGGCCCATCACGGGTGCTAACGATGGAGCGTCTCGCGGATCCGCGATCTTCCGAGGCGCCGCCCGGAAGGTAGCCGGATCATTCAATACAAAGGCGTTCAACAGGCCCCAGAAACTCGACGTTAAGTCTTGTGGAATCAATAGGCGTCGAGATCGAGTTTCAGGGTCACATAACCGCCCCGAAAGGGGCGGCAGCTGCTGGAATCTGGCGGCGGCTGCACTCTGACAGGGTTCTGAATCGTCGTAGCTCGTCACAGTTTTTGGCTACCTACTATCGGTCCTTTGTTTGGCCACTCGCAGAAAAAAAGTTGCGGCGCGGTCCATGGCCTCGCTGAACCAAGGCCGATAGTTCCAGAACGCATGAGGAGCACCCGGCAGCAAGCCAACTTCAGCGTTCGCCCCGGCCCTCGCGATATAGCCGTGCAAAATCAACAGATTGACTGGGAGGAACCGAATCGTCTGCCGTCCCATGCAACAAAAGCACTGGAGGTCCTCCAGCGGTGACGTGATTCACCGGGGAAGCCCATCGCCACTTCTGCTCATCCTGCTCGGGCGTAACATGGAGAAAGGTTCCCACCGTCAGCTTGTTGTTTGCATTTAGGCTAAGCAGGTCCGCGGGTGTAGCCATGGCAACTACAGCCTGAATCAGGCTCGACACATTCTCGTGACCGCCGCTTCCTTCGAGCTCCGCAACTCCGGCAGTGAGTCCCGCCAGCAAGGCCATATGTGCGCCCGAGGACCCGCCTAGTGCGCCGATCGCATGAGAATCGATCCCATATCTCGCTGCACTCGCGCGCATCCAGCGTACTGCCGCTTTCACGTCCTGAATCGCCCCTGGAAACGCCGCTTCCTCAGCAGTCCGGTATTCGATGCACGCTGCCGCAACTCCCTTCTCAGCCAGGGCGGATGCAACGTGTGCGTAGCGCTTGCGATCATTCACCATCCATCCGCCGCCTCGCACCACGATCACGCCAGGTCGGCCCTGTCCCGGTTGCGAAGGTAAGTACAAATCCAGCAGCAGCGTACGATTTCCATATTTCGCATACACCAAGTCAGGAATAACGCGGACTAGCGTCGAGGGACGATACTCAACAAAGTTTTTTTCCGAAGGTTCTCCCTGAGCCTCCACGACCGTCGCACCGAGACACGGTCCAAAGAAAACGAGGCACAGGAGAACCCGCTTGCGTATCCTTACGCTCCTGCATGAGCGGAATCTCCATGTCAACATAGTTCGATCTTATCGCCGTTGGAAGCGGGGTCACCATGGATTCCTGCGCTCATCTACCCGATTCGGGTTACCGGAGAAGTGGCTTCTGGTATCGAAATGCCCGGCGCTTACTCTTCATGCTCGTTGTGCTTGGCGGCTACGGACGATAGATACTCGGTCCTGCCCAGTCGAAGACAACTAGTCCAAGGTCGTTGGCTGTTTTCACCAGAAACGGCAGAACCTCCTCCACTCGTGAATAGACCACTCCCAACACGGCAGCGCGATGGCCGAGGTCATTCCACAAAGGTCCGTCGCTCCAGATACCATCATCAACATCATCGTCGCTCAATGTGCAGATACCGGATACTTCGCTGTCAGGCGGTCGTGCAACTCTCGGAACGCTTCTGGTGGTTCGCCCTTCGCCTCAATGAGACCATCGATTGCTCGCCACGCTTCTCCGTCATTGGCGGGAATCGGTTGAGTGCAAATTGCGACGTTGCAGCTCATAGGCCATCACCCATACCATTTTGTCACTGATTTTGGGTCAAGCCCCGTGTTAGTCGGGTTGCCGGACAAACGGAATTCCGATTACCGCGTTAGGACGTACTAGGCGAGATGGGAGCCGGCAATGCTCACCAACGCTGCAAAAGATGATGATGAGAAGAAGGAAGAAGGGCCTTTGCCACGCCTTATGTGCTAACCGATTTGGAACCCCCTCTTAACCACTTGTTTACGCAACCGCCTCTGTAAACGATCATAGAGACAGTCCGCTTGAGAGTTGGAACTCCTCTCTTTTGGGAGTTATTTGAGCCCAGATAACCCAGAGGTTAAAGTGGCGGTCCTGACCGTGGAAGGCGCACGCGGCGGCCGGCTAAGTGTTCTTGTTGTGGACGATTCGCCGTTCTCGCGCAAGTTATTGGAGCGCGTTTTGCAAGGGCAACCGTACGACGTTGCCTTCGCGAAGGATGGCCAGGAAGCCCTCGCGTCCATCTCAGAATTTCGTCCGAATATCGTTATCACCGATTGGATGTTACCGGACTTGTCAGGCCCGGAGCTGTGCCGGAAGATCCGTAGTGAATCGAAAAGCCGATATACGTACGTAATTCTACTTACGAGCAAGGCAGAAGAAGAGAACATTGTGGAAGGCCTCGCGGCCGGCGCGGATGACTACTTGACGAAGCCATGCAGCGTCAAGGAATTGGTGGCGCGAGTCGGTGTAGGCCGCAGAATCATCGAGATGCACCGGGAGATTCAAGAAAAGAACGACCTTCTGGAGGCAGCCGCGCGGACAGATTTCCTTACGGGTTTGCCGAATCGGCGTGCGGTCGAGGAGTATGCGGCCAAACAATTGGGAGGAGCGGTCCGGCACCAGTTTCCGCTGTGGGCGATTCTGATCGATCTAGACAAGTTCAAAATGGTGAACGATCAGTACGGTCATCTCGCTGGCGACGAAGTGCTCAAGCGATTAGCGGCGATTCTGAAGAAAAACACGCGGACTTCTGACATCTGTGGGCGGTTGGGCGGGGACGAGTTCATTCTCGTGGTCACGCACGTTCCAGTTGGACATATCACGAATCTTGCCGAGCGGTTAAGAGCTACATTTATGCTTGAGGAGTTCACGTTTGGGGGACAAAACCTTCAAATGACAGCGAGCTTTGGGGTGGGCGGATTTCAGCATCCCGAACGGCCAGAATTCCGTCACCTACTGGCTCGCGCAGACGCAGCGCTATACGAAGCAAAGACAGATGGACGAGTGCGGGCCCACAGTAAGTAAAAGCAGCGGTGATGCTTACCTCAGCATCAGCAACAAAAAGAACGCCGAAATAGTGACTCACTCCGCTAACTCCCGTCCCGATTAGTGGGGTTCGCGGAGAAGTAACCAAGCTCGCGGTTCAGACAGCTAGCCTAGTGTGGATTGCCGACACAAAATCAGATGTTTGTCTTCGACCGGATGGCAGAAATCATCAAAGGAATCAGGAACGTTCGGTCTAACAAAGTAAATCCTTCCCCATGGGAAAGCGAATTGACCTGGTCTGATATAGCCGTACACCCAAGACTCACCGCATGCTCGGATTTCTGAATACGGCAGCGCGTGCCAGCGAAACCATCTCCGATATTTAACCTCTGTGCCCTTCCAGTCTGACTCGCGTCCCACTCAGGAAGAAGGCTCCGAGAATGAAAAAGCCAAGGCAAACGAGACCCGTACCGTACGGTGTTGCCCGTTGAACAGCAAAAGACCCAATGCACTACGAGTCGGACGGAAGCCGTAATCTGCAGTGCGAGATCACTCCCGGATCATGGCAGGCGCATGTGCTCCTCGGGACATGTACCGAAGGCACAGCGAGTGGCACGCGGCGATTCTCCACTACGCTGAAGTAGCGATGCTGCTTTTCCGTCCTTCTTCCTGACTTTGACGCGAAGAAACATCGTCCTGGCCACCATGCCGGAACTCTCGCGCCCTTGAAAAGGGGGTAGATCCGCACCACACGCCCACGCCCCTTTCCGCCAAGCTCCGTTGACGGTAAAGGAGTTACTTGAAATTCGGGATGCGTTTCTTGCGAAAAATCCCTGTTATTGCGAAAGATGGGCTAAGAGGAAACGTTGCCTTGGCGTGGAGGGTTTTGAGGAACCACATGGGCTGGACTAAGTTGCGTCTTTCCACGCAAGAAGTTTGGCCGCCAGGTGCGATCCTGTGGCTGCTGTGCTACTGGGCCCTGGTTGCTTGCACGAGCAACTCCACCGAAGGCGCGACCATAAGCAGCAGCACGGCCTGCGGTTTTGCGGCGAGCTTCAGAAATTCGATATTTCGTTGCCGCGTATCTGCGTTGACGAGGCGGTTTCCCTGCAAATCGTCCAAGGCCTGCAGGCCAATCTCTGCCACCTGGGCCAAGTTACGCGACACCGGCGCCAAATCTTGCGTCAAGAACGATCGTTTCAGCAAGGGTTGTAGCTTGGCATCGTTATCCCGCCACAACTGAAGCCATTCTCGGGCCTGCTGCCACTCCTCGCGCGTTGCCTTTCCCGAAGCGATTCGCTTGGCGATGTCGTTAAATTCGCGGGCTGTATCGCTTTCAGGTGGCACCGCATCGTCGAGGCGGTTGAGCGGCGTGAAGTCGGTAAAGGTCCGCAGTTCCTGGCGCTGATACAACCGGGGAGGTTGTACCACGGCCGCAAGCACTCTTAAGGGCTCTGGATCCGGCTCGCCGCTCATGCGCTCCAGCATTTCCTCCGTGATGAGCCTGTGGCGCAGGCCGTACCAACCGAGTTTCTCCGATACCATCGCGAGCCGCTGGTACATCGAGTCCACGTCCTGTACCTCTTGAGGAGACCACAACCGCTCAGCGATGGCGGCAGTACGCGGCCATATGCGGTTGTCCATGTTTTCGTGCGAAACGATGTCCGTCCACATGGTGGCCTCGCCGCCCAGCACGCGTGCCTTCTCATCCGCCATGAGCGTTGCAGCAACGTCCCCTAACGGGTCGACCTGATAATGCTCCGCCGCTGACTGGTTCAAATCAATGTAATAGCCGGACGAGAGCACGGCGCGGTTGCCTTTGCGCGTGGCCTCTGCCAGTGACTTTGATCCGCGCCACGATTGGATAACTACGTCTTTCGGTGTATCGGGCTGAAGCACTTCGTCCCATCCAACCATGATCTTCTTCCGGCCCGCGATGATCTTCTGGACTCTGGCTGTGAACAGCACTTGCAAGGCCACTCCGTCCTTAATTTCGTGAGCCCGCATGAACTCGTTAATCCGTGGGTTGCCTTCCCATTCCTTGGGATCGCATTCATCTCCTCCCGCGTGAAAAAAGGAATCGCGGAAAAGAGCAGTCATCTCGCCAATGAATCCAGTCAGAAACTTGTACGTGCTTTCGCGTGTGGGGTCGATCGCCGAACTGTGGGAGGGATCTTGGCCGCTGGCCAAATCCGGGTAGCCCAGAAACCATGACCCTGTATGGCAGGGCATGTCGAATTCCGGGACGACTCTGATGCCGCGGTCCCGCGCGTAGTCGATAATCTCCCGCACTTCATGTTGCGAGTAATAAAACCCGCCGGAACCTTTTTGCTGCAATAAAGGGAATTTTTTGCTTTCCACGTGGAAGCCTTGATCGTCCGCGAAACGCCAATGGAAGACATTCAGTTTGACCGCTTCCATGCCGTCCAGATTGCGCTTGATGGTCGGGATGGGCACGAAACGATGTCCGGAGTCGATCAGCAATCCGCGCCAGGGGAAGCGCGGCTGATCGTCAATCGTCACGGCGGGAACAGTGAAGGCTTTCGGAGTGATTCTCACCAATTGAAGGAACGTCTGGAGGCCGCGAAGCGCCCCAAGTGGGTTCTCCGCTTTCAACTGAACATCGGTGTTTGTGATTTCGAGGTGATAGGATTCATTCTCGCCCAGTTCCTGGACGGGCGCGCTCGGGCCCGCAGTCTGAACGATGAAATGTGGTTCGTTGAGGCTTGCCTCGCGCCAAAGCGGGATGCCGGTTTCCTCGGAAAGCCTGTCCAGCAATCTCTGCCGCGCTCGTTTCAGCCGAGGTTCCTTGTACCCTTTCAGAGCGACGCCAAAATGCCCGTCAATAACGAATTCCCCCTCGCCGCGCACAACATGCGCGGGAAGAGGCATGACCGGCAGCGCCTCGTTTTGTTGTGCGCGAAGATTGCCTGCGGCGACAATCCAGCAAAACGCAAGCAAAGGAAATTCTAGAGAACGTGCCAGGCGCGGCTTTGGCAAGATAACATCTCCGAAAAGCGAATCGATTGGATGGTGCAGCGTGTTATAGCATAATTCGCCCTTTTACCTACTTTGTTGCATGCTTTTCGGCAGTTGCTGTGCTCTCGGCTGTTTTAGTGCAGAGGCACTCCGTCAGCAGCCCTCCGTCAGCCATCCTGTAGCTCCTGAGTAGCGCTGACCAGTGGCTTGTGGCTCTTCAGGAGAGACCGAACACGGGCTCCGAGGGGAGCGCATCGCCATGCCCCAGGGGCGTATAAAAGTTCGCCTGCGAGCCTCCCCCAAGTCCTGTCGTCTTTGGTTAAACTGGACGAAAAGCAGTTTTGTCGACCATAAATATGGTAGAAGAGAATTATGAGAACGACCGTCGACATCCCGGATCCTGTCTATCGGCGCCTGAAAAGTCGCGCGGCCACCGAAGGTAGTTCTGCCAGGGAATTGATCCTCCGGGGTGTCAAACAGATACTCAAAGGAAGTCCGCAAAGCTCTAAGAAGCGGATCAAGCTCCCTATCATCCGATCTAAGAACCCTGGGACGCTCGAGCTCGACAAAGACAAAATCTTCGAGATTATTTCTTTTCCCTGACATCAACGTTTGGGTGGCGCTCACGTGAGTGCGAGAGAATGGTTTGAGGGTCTGGCACCTACGTCGCGTCTCTTCTTCTGCCGCCTCACCCAACTTGGACTCCTTCGCCTATTAAGCGAGCCTGCGGTGATGGGTTCCGACCAGGCGAAGAGTCAACCGGATGCGTGGAAGGCCTACGATCGCTGGCTCGAAGATGAGCGGGTCGACTTCCTGGACGAACCAAGTGGTCTTGAGACGCAGTTTTGTGTTTTGACCAGGTCATCTCGTGCATCCCCAAGGATTGGGCAGATTCCTATCTTGCGGCGATCGCGCAGACTTCTCGGCTGACAATGGTTACCTTCGATAGCGCCTTTCAGAATAAGGCCAAGGACTTCCTTCTCCTCCAAGCTTAGCTCCGGACTGTTCTGATTGACTCCGTCCGGCGAATCATACTGCTGAATGAAGACAGGCCTGTAGGAAACGCTGAGACGGTCGCGCAGGCTCTCGGCATTCGCCCGGTCAGAAGGTTAATTTGCCAGAAAGCTGGACGATTCTGGAACCGGGGCTAAAGTTCAATTGGGTGCTGGTGGGCGCCTGGAAGAGCGCGTTCGGCTTGAGGCAGATAACGGTCCCCGTGCAGGTAGTTCCCGTTGAGAACTCGGTCGTATTCACAGCGGTAAAGTTGGTGTGATTAAGGGAGTTATAGGCTTCCAGGATCAGCTGAGCCTTGACACGTTCGGTGATGGGGAAGCCCTTTGTAATCCTGGGATCGAGTGAGACAAAATGTGGAAGGTAAAAGGTGTCGCGTCCAAGGCCGGGGGCACGATCGGTACGAATGTTGCCATCTTTGTTCAGATCTGAGTTCACCAGTCCGGAATAAGGTTGTCCGGTTTGGGCGGTTAGAATCCCACTGAGCTGCCATCCGCCCAGCAAATAGCGCAAGCCGTGGGACAGCGGGTGAGCGTAGCTGTCCAGATCCCAAACCGCGCTTAAAACCAGACGATGACGCTGATCGTTCACGCCGGGCCCGCGATCGGCGTGAGGGTTGAGCGGGTCTTGCACCATCTTGGCGTCGTCGCTGGAGAAAGGCACGACGGCCGTGGCGTCAGGGGTGTCGTCGATAACCTTCCCGAAGGTGTAAGAAAAGAGGAACTGGTAATTGTGAGAAAAGCGCTTGTTCACCTGAACGATGAGGCCGTTGTAGATGGAATCGGCGCTGCTTTGGAATTCCGCGATACGCGCAAAACCTGCAATCGGACGAGGCTGCGTAATCTGATTCACGGTAGCGGTTTGTGTCGAATTAGTGAAAGCGACCACGGCAGGTGTTTCCGGGCCTTGCAGGTTGATGTCGAGGGTGCGGGTGAGATGGGTTCCTTTGACCCAGAGATAATTCAACTGAATGGACATGGTTGGCTGGATCTGGTATTCCAGGCCAAGGTTGGCCTGCTGCACGTCGGGCTGACGATAATTCGGCTGGAAGACGAAGACGGATGGAACGCTGGCAGTGCCGCCGGTTGGCGCGGCACAGGAGGGCATGGCGACGGGGGGGCCGCACTTGGTATTGGGATATTGAGGAATGTCCGTGCCCGTGAAAGTCAGAGTCTTGACGTTCATGGCATTGTTGGAGAAGGCGGTGCCAACGGTAATGGAGGGAGTGCGGCCAAAGAAAATGCCGTAGCCCGTGCGGAGAACAAACTTGTTGCCGATGGGCATCCATGCAAGGCCAAGTCTTGGGCCGAAATCAGCATGATCGTTATGGATCTGGTTGGTGAAGATTCCTGCAGCCGCGAGGCTGGGACTAGGGTTTAGCACCGGAGGCTGAGCAATGAGGCCGAGGTCGTAGCGCAGACCGAGGTTGAGCGTGAGCCCGTTGCGGGCACGCCATTCATCCTGCACGAAGGCCGAGAATTCGTTGAGATTGGGATTCGTGGTGGGACCGGTGGTGCCCGGGCCAGCGAAGGCTTGCGTGAAGGTATCGGCAGGAATCGCGGGGTTAGTGCCCGACGCTGGACATGGATCTTGCGCGGTGGAGGTAATCACCACGGGCAGGCCCTGCAGGCTGCGTCCGAAATTTTCCAGGCATTTGAAGACATACGCGCCCGAGAAATTGCCGGGGAAAAAGTTGGCGACCCTGTCTATAAGCATATTGGCCCCCGTTTTTATGTTGTGACGACCGCGGATGAACGAGGTGGTATCGCCGAACTCGCCGCGGTGGATGTTCGTGAAACGCGGGCTAAAGAAATTGCGTCCGACTACGAGGTCGAAACTGTTGTTTGTAAAAACAGTGGCTTCCGGGTTGATGCTGTTAGCCTGGCCGGGTTCGTTATCCCGCGTGTAATCGGCGCGAGCGACGTTGACGATGGCGAGGGAGATGGTGGAGGTGAGCGAACCGCTCACCGTGTCAGTGGTCACATCAGAACCGCCAGTGTGCTCGAGGCTATTTTGGGGCCCGCCATTTTCAAAGCCGTTGCCGACGAAACGCTGGGCATTATAGCGGGCACTAAGAAGTTCGCTGCCGCTTAACCGCCAGGCTGCTTTGCCCAAATAAACGTTTTGATTTTGCGTGCGCGTCCAGGAACCAGCACGAGCTTCCAGGTAGGTAAGTGCGAATTGCTCATTGGCAGTAGGGCTAGCAAGCGGGGCGACGCCGAGGAAAACGAGATTGGGGAGAGTGTTGCGCTGGCCATCGTAATCGAAAAAGAAAAAGAGCTTGTCTTTGAGTACAGGCCCGCCGATATCACCGCCGAATTGATTGAAGTGATAGGGCGATTTGGCTCTCTTGTTGATGATATTGATGGGATCGTTGGCGTTGAGGCTGCGGTCGCGATAGAACTCGAACCCGGTGCCGTGAAATTCGTTGCTGCCGGATTTGGTAACGACGTTGATTACGGCACCGCCAGCGTGGCCGAACTCGGCTGAATAGGCGTTGGAATTTACCTGGAATTCTTGAACGGCATCTTCGCTGAATTGATAGGGAGCGCGGCCGGAGCCGGTGCGGCCGAGAGATTGGCCGAAAAATGTATTGTTGTTGTCCGAGCCGTCGACAATGAGGGAATTGAGAGTTCCGCGCTGGCCTGCGAAGCTGATGTCGCCGCCGCGGACATCGAGAGTCACCCCAGGGGTCAAAAGGGCAAAATTGATGAAGTTGCGACCGTTGGTGGGCAGGTTTTCAATGGCAACGTCATTTACCGTGGAGCTGACCTGACTGCGGGTGGTTTCCAGGATGGGGGTTTCGCTGGTGACAGTTACGGTTAGTGCCTGGCCCGCGACAGAGAGTGTGAGGGGAAGGCTCAGGCGGGCGCCGACGGTAAGTGTGACATTTTTTTGCGTTAGTTTTGTAAAACCAGAATGCGCGACTACGATTGTGTAAGTTCCGACGGGGAGAACGGGAAAAGAAAAGAGCCCATTGGAATCGGTCGTGGCTTCGAACGTGATAGCCGTGGCATCGTTGGTGGCCGTCAACTTGGCGCCAGGGACTGCCGCACCTGACTGGTCCAGAACGGAGCCTTCCAGAGCTCCCTGACTGCGGGTAGCAGGGGCAGTCAATGTGAGGGTCATCAGAAGCAGGACGCCAATGGCGCTTATCCGTCTGGCAAAAGAGGCGAGGCAAACCTCAGAGCAAGCTGCCTGTTGATCAATGGGGCTCATCGAAATTCCTCCCAATATTTTTGTGGACACATCAAGGCCTCGCACCGAGTCGGGCCTTCCTCCGACGATTACGAGCTGCAAATTGCGATGACCAAACTTCTATCACAGGAATGAGCTTTAGTTAAAGCAAGCCCACCAAGTTCTTCGCTGACTGCAAAGCACCGGGGAGATTTACATCCGCCTCGATTCTCCATTTTTCTGCGGAGCATGCACTGTGCACGAATCGAACGGCTTTGGCACTCTTGGCCGGAGTGGCCTTCGCGCGGCCACGGTCATTCCGGCGTGGCGAGCCACCAGGGTGGACCCCATGGTAGCACTGCGAGAAGAATAACGTTGCTGTGGTGCCTTCGCATTTCTCACCTCGCTTGCTGCGCCAGTGCCGGCAGGACATGCTGATTTCCGACGTACTGGAACGCGGCAATCTAGCCTTACTTTGAAAGAAACCAACGAAGTGCGTCAATTTTGTTCTTCATTTTGTGAAAGAGCTAGCCCCCGCGGAGGGCGGCTTATTGCGGGAGGCCGATGCGGCGGAGGAGATCCTGAAAGCGAGAGTCGGACCGTAATGGATCGAATCTTGGGTCCATTTTGAGGTAGACAAGAAGGGTGGAGTGCTCTTGAAAGGCATGCTCCAAGTGCTTCATTGCCCGATCGTTCTGCCGCAGACCGAGATAGACCAAGGCAACCTGGCAAGAGGAAACATAGGCCTTCGTGTTCTTCCCAGCGGCGAACGGTGCGCTCGTCACGCTTGAGGTAGGCGGCGATCTCTTTCCAGGAATCCAGACGGTCGGTGACGTGGGGCTCTGGAGGTTCTTCGCGGTTGTGTGGTCCTGCACCGGCCATAGGCGATCCGAGAGTTGTGCGGAAAGCTGACTGAATTTCGGCGAATTCTACCCCAACTGCATGGTCCCGACAATGACGGGAGAGAAGCGTGAGAAGCGTGCCAGCCGGTCATTAGCGGGCTGCCCGCTAATGTCTGTTGCAGCGTTTTTTGGCTGCTTCTATTATAGGTTTGGCCAAGGCTGGCCGAGGGGTCATGCCCATCGAAAATCGTTCACAGGAGGTGTTCCAATGAAGGCTCGAAAGTATTATGCGGTTCTGGCGGTTGGTCTTGTCGTTGCGTTGGTCGTTGTGTTTCCGACCAAGAAGGCGTCCGCGAACGTCGGGGGAAGCCAGTTTGTAGTAGCGACATCGATGCTTTCCGGCTTGGCGCCGGGCGCTGTCTTTCCGTTTATTGATACCACTCCGCACACAATCTCCCAAGCGCATATTGCCATTACGGATGCCACGACGAGCTGCTCTGCTGGTGCTGCCGCGCCGTCCAATGTAAAAGTTCTCGTTGGCCAGGCAGGTGTGTCGTTGGTTTCGGTTATGGGCGCCGCAACGAACACCGGGATTTCGACCACGCCGGGTCAGTGCGTCTTTCACGTCACGATAAAGGCCGGGCAAGGCGGTGTGCCGAGTACTGTGACTGATATTGTGGTGCTGAACGGGGGTTCGTCGGCGCTTACGGGCATCAACACCGTTACCGCGTCGGCGACTGTCCGCACCGATGAGTCCGCGTCGAACTGGCACCAGCACGATCAAGGCGTGAGCGGGAATGCAGAGAGATGATGTGGCGCTCATCTCTTGGTCATTACTCTAAGAAGAGCCGCATCTAAGCGCCACTTTTGGCGCACCCTATGATCCACTGCTGGATCCGTTGCACGCCGATCTGCTATTTCGAGAGCTGCTCCGACATGTCGGCCTGTATTAACGACCCTTCTTCATTATGCGCATGAGCCTTCGATCCCTCAAGCCGCGAGGGCGAAAACTCATCTTCGCACTCATACCTTGGTCACGGTCTACAAGCGGAGTTGTGGTAAGCGAATTCTGGGCGAGTGGTCTCACTTTAGGAATTCACTCCAGCGAAGTTTGCGTGAGTTCGTGAGCGGCCAGGGGTGAACCCCTGGTTGAGACAAATTTTCGGCTACAGTGTACCAATTCTCGGTCGAGACCCGACATTTTTGGCTGCTTTTTGCGCTTTGCCGTTCGGCCATTCAGTCGTTGGTACGGACGGTACTCTGTATGTTAAGTAGAATAGCTTGTGGGCGCGGGGAATATTACCCGCATGCTTCGACAAAGGAACTAGAATTTACAGCACGGAGGGCCCGGCAACTCTCGGTGCAGCGACCATCGTTGGACTGCTTCACCCCAATAGTCCGGAAGTGATCCAGGAAACAACGGGTGACTTCCGGTTAAGCGTCAATCGGACACGTGGAATCTGGATTCATACAATAGTCCACTTGGGGAACCTTCATGTCGGTTCCCCAATCTTGGATCAACATTTGTGTCGCTTTGCTAATCGTCAAGCGAGCGGAAAGCATTAGCCGTTACGTATCCGGCCACGGCCTGACCTAGCAGATTTCCTCGGACGCAGGAAGTGCGGAAATGGATCCCGCCGAAGACGCGAGCGTTGGCGACTTCTGCAACCGCATCGTTAAAACTCGCGAAGGAGCGAGTTCCAGGCCGGACGTCTGAGGTGACGGTGAAGGACGTGTTCTCACCAAACTCTGCCGAGAGAATGGCGGCCGCAGCTCCGCTGACCGTGGAATGACCGGAGGGATATTCTGGGTGAGGAGGCGTGCCGGTCGGAAAGAAATCGAGCCAGGGCACCCAAGTAGGGTCGGCGGCCTGGGAACCGACGCCGGTGCGGATTGCAGTGATGGGCCGCCAGAAGACGTAGCGATACTTGCCGTCCCAGCAAGCGATGGCAGCATCGGCCATGGTGACGTTAAGCAAAGCGAACAGACGGGCATTGTAAGTGAACGAGAGAGAGGCGTTGGCTGAGAGTTGGACAGCAATGCGATTCCAGTAGAGAGCGGTGTTGCCCGCCCAGAAGAGGGCGAGTTTGGACTGGTCGTCGGTGCGTTGCGAGCCGGAATAGACTCCCATCGTGGTGACTTCCGCCAAGTCGGCGGCGAATTGCGCGCTGTTCCATGCTGGTGGAGGAGGAAGACGGAAGAGTGAAGGCCGGGTGAGGACCCATGGTGTCATTGATGCAAATTGCGGACCAGCGCCCGGCGAGTTCAGTAGCGGGGTGGGACGCCAGGCGCCGAGCGCTGCGGGAGTATTCTCAATGCCGAGTACGCCGACGAACGGAGGCGGAGGTGGAGCGTTGCCATCGGCGAGACGCCAGGCCCAAACCGCATCGGCAACGGTCTGGCCCCAAGCGATGCCGGCATTGACTGATGTCGCTCCTTCGTGTTGCGCAAGAGCAGCAAGGGAGGAGGCACGATGCGCGGTCAAGTTTGCCGCTTGCGCTGGATAGAGGTCGAGCAAGATCGAATAAGCGGCTTGGATGGCGGCGGCGCGCTGGGAAGCCGAATGAGGAGCGTTCGGCTTCACGTAGAGGGGCTGGTAACGTGGTTCGATGCCATTGACGGCGTCGTAGACGGAGCTAGAAACGAGTGCGACAACACGGCTGGTGGCGAGGGGACTAGTGCCAGCAGCGAGGACGGTGTCGTTCATTATGCCAATCCATTCAAGGACAGGATCGGGAGGCGGTGTTGCGAAGGTGCTGACAGCACCGAAGAACAGAGACGCCAGGATCACTGCGAGACCGATGCTTACGGACAGATATGAGCCTACGGAGCGATGCAGAGATTGACGCATTGTTCTCTCCTAGAGTGACGGCCGTACGTTTCGGGGTCTATTGATCTCTGCATAAATAATGCAATAGAATGGCCTTCAGGAGGGAATGCGTATGTCCCGACTGAAGGGCAGTGCCGATATGCTCGAGGACCGTCGCCGGCGAGCTTTGACATTGTGGGACAAGGG
>Ga0209804_1000697_pt1 | contig 25054 bp, 25 predicted proteins | sample GraSoiAngelo_139_FD_185896 | JGI IMG/M metagenome (GOLD analysis project Ga0209804, IMG submission 185896) | Grasslands soil microbial communities from the Angelo Coastal Reserve, California, USA - 14_0929_12_20cm (SPAdes) (version 2) | ecosystem: Environmental > Terrestrial > Soil > Grasslands ... | reverse complement strand
GGTATTCACTCACCATAGAGATGTCCCGCAGCGTGTAACCGCCCTGCTGGCGGATAACTTGCAGGACGTCGCCGGCCGCGATCTTGCCTCGAATCAGCACCGTAAGGTCCCGCCGGACCCCCGGAAACCGTGGCCGGGGGGCCTCCTCCGGTGTGTGGGAGCCATCACCAATGAGACCCGCGAGCACGATCTCGGCTCCGATCGCCCGGCCGGCCAGATCGAACCCGGCCAGCACCGACGGGTGGACTTCCCCCGCCGTCCCGATCTCCTCACCATTCGCAACGATTGCGGCTGTTCGTCCAGGGTGGAATCCCTCACCCTGTGACTGGCGCACCTCGATTACTCGGCCGCCGACCCGTTGGCCAATGACTCGGACGGCGGCCTCCACTCTCCGCAGATCTGCCGGCGCATTTGCCGCTGCCGACGGAGGGATATGGAGCGCGATACCGAGCAACCGCACCTCCTGAACCGGTGAACCGGCTCCGTTTCTGGGCCAGAATCCCGTCCCGAGCTCGAAGAGCGCCGCGCCAGGCTGATCCAGGCGCGCGTTGAGCGCCAAGGCGTGTAGCAAGCCGGGCAGCAGGCTGACGCGAAGCGCATCCCGGTCTTCCGCGATCGGATTCTGGATAAGGGCAGGCCTCGCGGAAGCGATCGGCAGCCGCACATCGGTGGCGTGGCGCCGATCGGTAAGCGGATACGTCACCGCCTCATCGAAACCGAGGCCGGCCAGCACCTCCCTGACTCGTTCGTCTACGTCCTGCGCTTTGAAGATGTCGGTGACGGGCTGGCGGGCGCCGGGCAGTGTGCTCGGGATCCGCCCGTAGCCGTAAATCCGCCCCACCTCCTCGACGACATCCTCGGGCAGGACGCAGTCCAGTCGGAAGTCGGGAGGCGTGACATTGAGCCACGCCCCATCGTGATCCACTTTGAACGCCAGCCGTTCCAGGATGTCTTTGGCCTGAGCTGTCGGTACGTCAACACCGAGCACGCGATTCAACCGCTCGCTGCTAATTCGGATCGGTTCGCGCTGCAGCGGAGCAGGATAAACATCGGCTGCAGTGGATGGCTGACCACCGGCCAGCTCCATGAGGAGGGTGGTCGCGCGATCGACCGCCGGAAGGCTTAGAGCGGGACTTAGACCCTTTTCGAATCGAAGCGATGCTTCCGTGCGCAGGCCGAGGGCGCGCGCGGTCGCCCGAACTCGGCGAGGCTCCCAGGTCGCCGCCTCGAGCAACACATCGCGAGTGCGCTCAGTGACGGCGCTCGCGCTGCCGCCAATGATCCCGGCAATGGCCTGGGCGCGTTCAGCGTCGGCAACCACCATCGCGTCGGAGCTGAGAGTGCGTACCTTGCCGTCGAGGCACTCCAGCTGCTCGCCCGGGCGGGCCCGTCGGACGACCAGGCGCCCTTCGGCTAGGAGGTTATGGTCGAACGCGTGCATCGGCTGGCCGCTCTCGAGCATCACGTAGTTGGTGATGTCGACGACGTTGCTGATGGGGCGGATCCCGACGGCTCGCAGACGTGCCTGCATCCAGCGGGGCGATGGCCCGACGCGCACGCCTGTAACCAGCCGGCCGACGAAGCGCCGGCAGCCCTCAGGGAACTGAATCGTCACGATCGACGCCGGCTTTCCCTGCACGCCTTCACGGGTTGACGGGCGTCGCAACGAGAGCTGGAAGAGCGTGGCAATCTCGCGAGCGATGCCAAGGTGGGCGAGCAGGTCAGGGCGGTTGGATTTGACCTCGAGGTGGAGGATGGTGTCGGGCGGATAGAGCTCGCGGAGATCTGTGCCCAATGGCGAAGCCTTGTCAAGCACCAGGATGCCGGCAGCGTCGTCCCCTAAACCCAGCTCGATTGCGGAGCACAGCATCCCTTCCGATCGGAACTCCATGAAGGTTTTTGCCTCGATACGCTGACCGCCGAGGCGGGCGCCAGTTTGCGCGTACGGGACCCGATCGCCGACGGCCAAGTTCGTCGCGCCGGTCACGACTTCGATTTGTTTGCCGCCGGCGTCGACGGTTGCGAGGAGGAGCTTGTGCGCCTTCGGGTGCGGGCGGAGGGCGACCACCTGAGCAACCACGACACCATCGAAGTTGGCGCGCTGAGTCACGATTTGCTCGACCTCCGTGCCCGAAAGGGTGAGGCGCTCACTGACAGCGCCCATGTCCTCGGGGACGTCGACGTACTCCTTGAGCCAACTGAGAGAAACGATCATCAGAACTGTTCCAGGAAGCGGACATCGTTCTCTCGGAGGCGACGAATGTCGGCGATGTTGTACTTGAGCATTGCGATTCGATCGAGCCCCATGCCGAACGCAAAGCCTGAATAACGCTCGGGATCAATGCCACCGTTGCGGAGCACCTGGGGATGGACCATGCCAGCACCCATGATCTCCAGCCAGCCCCCCTTGCAGCTGCTACAGCCGGCACCCTTGCAGATGCCGCAGGAGACGGCCGCGCCGATCGATGGCTCCGTGAACGGGAAATGGTCCCCAGTGATGCGGATGCGTCGATCCGCACCGAACATCGATCGTGAGAAGTACTCGATCGTCCCCACCAGGTCCGACATGCGAACGTCTTCGTCGACGAGCAAGCCTTCGACCTGGTGGAATTGCGATTCGTGGCCGGCATCGGTGGCCTCATGGCGGTAGACGGGACCCGGCGCGATGATCCTGATCGGCGGCGGATGGGCTTCCATGAAGCGGATCTGAACCGGCGACGTATGTGTGCGCAGCAGCCAACCTCCCTGCGTCAGGTAGAAGCTGTCCCACTCATCTCGTGCCGGGTGGCCCTCAGGGATGTTCAGCGCTTGAAAATTGTGGTAGTCATCCTCAACCTCAGGACCGAGCGCCACTTGATAGCCCAGGCGAGAGAAAATGGCTGTGATCTCCCGCTGCGCCTGGGTGAGGGGATGGAGATGGCCGCGGGTGGCAGCGCCGTCCGGGATGAAGGTGACGTCGACCCACTCGGAGTCAGCCAGACCCTCGAGGCGATTCTGCTCCAGCGCACGCTGCCGCGCGACGAGCTGCTGATCGATCTCGGTTTTCACAGCGTTGGCCCGAGCGCCGGCGGCCGCCCGTTGATCGGCCGGCAGAACGCCGACGCCCCGAAGCGCCCCGGTGACGACCCCTTTCTTGCCGAGGAGCTCGACGCGTAGTTCTTCCAGGGTTTCCTTGTCTGGCGCGGATTCGATCCGCCGACGCGCGTCGGTCGCAATCTTGTCCAGTTCGCCCACTACCGGCTGCGTACTCATCAAACCTCCGGGCGCGCCAAATTCATGAATCGGGGGGAAGGCCGGCGATCGGGAAGCGTGGGCTGAGTGGCGCTAATTCAGCTCGTGCCGACCCGGGCCGGCCGAATAAAGGCGAACGGCTGATTGGCGCCCACGGTGAACGCCATGTTACGCTTTGGGGCCGCCCTTGGCGACGGCGACCAGCTCGCTGAACGACTGAGAATCCCTGACCGCCAGGTCCGCGAGCATCTTCCTGTTGATGTTGACCCCGGCCACTTTAAGGCCGTGCATGAACTGGTTGTAGGGCATGCCCTGGCTGCGAGAGGCGGCGTTGATCCTGGCGATCCAGAGCTTGCGCATGTCGCGCTTGCGCGCCCGCCGGTCGCGATAGGCGTACTCGAGGGCGTGGAGGACCGCCTCGTTGGCCGGCCGGAAGAGTGTCCGGTGTGTCATCCGGAAACCTTTGGCGAGGTTCAGGATCTTCTTGTGGCGTTTGCGCGCTGGAACGCTGCGCTTGACGCGTGGCATCTCAGGCCCGGTCCTTCATATAGGGCGCTGCCCGCCGCAGCCGCCGGGCGTCCTTGCCGGTCAGCACGAGCAGCTTGCTGTACTGCCGCTTGCGGCGTGGGGTCTTGTGGCCCAGCAGGTGGCTCTTTTGCGCGTGCGGACGCACGATCTTGCCTGTCTTGGTCATGCGGAACCGCTTGGCCGACGCGCGATGGGTGCGCAATTTTGGCATGAGTCGCTCCTTAGTTCTTCGCCGGCGGCGCAGCCGCGGCGCCGGCCGGCGCCAGGATCATGATCATGTTCCGCCCTTCCAGCAGCGGCATCCGCTCCACGGTGCTGATCGGCTTCAGTTCTTGCGCCATCCGCTCCAGCAACCGCTTGCCGATGTCCTGGTGCACCATCTCGCGACCGCGGAACATGATGGTGAGCTTGACTTTGTCGCCTTCTTCCAGGAACGACTTGACAGCGTGGAACTTCGTCTGGAAGTCATGCTCGCCAATCTTGGGACGGAGTTTCATTTCTTTGACCTTGATGACGTTGTGCTTGCGGCGCCCATCTTTCTCTTTCTTGATGCTCTCGAATTTGAATTTGCCGTAATCCATGATCCGAGCCACCGGTGGCTGCGCCTGCGGGGCAACCTCCACGAGGTCCATTTCCCGCTCGATCGCCAGTGCCTTGGCGCGGTCGATGGGCAGCACACCCAACTGTTCGTTCCGATCGTCGATGACGCGAACTTCGCCGGCGCGGATCTGGTCGTTGATCCGAAGTTCCCTAAATGCCGTGGATCAAGCCTCCTTCGAAAATAAAAAAGATAGCCCTGAGGCTATCTTCGTCCGCTTGACCTCTTTGGCGCCGGCCTGGAGGTGAGAGTTCGGACAGCCTCTCTTGGCACGCGCGAGTATATCACTCCAGCGGAAGTTGCGCTTCGCGCTCGAGTCGTGCCAGGAACTCATCGCTGCGGACCGACTCCTGATCGCCGCCCTCCCGCCGCCGGATATTGAGCGTGCCGCCCTCCAGCTCCTTGTCGCCGACGACGGCCATGTAGGGAACCTTCTGCAGCTGGGCGTCGCGGATCTTGGCCTGCATCCGCTCACTCCGCCCGTCGACCTCGACCCGCAGGTCGCGCAGCCGGAAGCGATTGGCCAGCTGACCGACGGCCTCGAGGTGCCGGTCGGCGATCGGGATGAAGGTGAGCTGAACGGGAGCCAACCAGACCGGGAACGCACCCACGTAGGTCTCGATCAGGTAGGCCATGAAGCGTTCCATCGAGCCGATCGGCGCCCGGTGGATCATCACCGGACGCATGATGGACTGCTCGGAGGTCACATACTCGAGGCCGAACCGCTCCGGCATGAGGAAGTCGATCTGGTTGGTGGAGAGCGTGAATTCGCGGCCGATCGCGTCCTTGATCTGGACGTCGAGCTTCGGCCCGTAGAAGGCAGCTTCGCCCGGCGCTTCGACAAACGGATGGCCGGAGGCCCGCAGCGCCTCGCGAGCGGCGTCCTGGGCGCGCTGCCATACCGCAGGGTCACCCATCCACTTGTTGCTGGTCTCGTCGCGCAAGGAGAGCCGGAAATAAAAGTCCTTGATGCCGAACGCCCGGTAGACCTGCAAGATCAGCTGGATCACTCGCTCGAACTCCGCGTTCAACTGGTCCGGGCGGCAGAAGATGTGGGCATCGTTGATCGTGAAGGCCCGCACCCGGATCAGGCCGGACACCTCCCCCGACTTCTCGTAGCGGTACACCGTCCCCAGCTCGGCGAGGCGCACCGGCAGGTCACGGAAACTGTAGGCCTTCCGCGCAAACACTCGAATGTGATGGGGACAGTTCATCGGGCGGAGCTGCCACTCTTCGTCCTCCATCTCGGAGGGGGGATACATCGACTCCCGGTAGCGCTCGAAATGTCCGCTGGTCTTGTAGATCTCGAGACGCGCGATATCCGGCGTCTTGACGTGTTGGTAGCCCTGGCGTTGCTCCAGCCGCAGAATGAATTCCTCCATCTGACGCCGGACGGCCGCGCCCTTGGGGGTCAACAGGGGTAGCCCCCGACCGACCATCTCGTCGACCAGGAACAGGTCGAGATCCTTTCCCAGTTTGCGGTGGTCGCGCTTGGCGGCGTCCTCCAGCATCTTCAGGTGGCTCTCCAACTCCGCCTCCGTCTTAAACGCCGTGCCGTAGATTCGGGTGAGCTGCTGGTTCTTCTCGCTGCCCTTCCAGTAGGCGCCGGCAATGGAGAGCAGGCGGAAGGCACCCAGCTGGCCGGCGTTGGCGATGTGCGGACCCAGACAGAGGTCGACGAAGTCGCCCGTCCGATACAGGCGCGCCGTGGCATCGGTGACCTTGTCGGCGATCAATTCGACCTTGAGCGGTTGATGGAGCCGCTCGAAGAGCGCGACCGCGTCGGCGCGCGGAATCTCCTCCTTGACGAACGGGGGGGCCTGCTTGATGATCTCGCGCATCTTCGCCTCGATCCGCGGCAGGGCCTCGGGCAGCAGACGATCCTTGAAGGCGAAGTCGTAGTAGAAACCCTCGTCCGTGGCCGGACCGATGCCGATCACGGTACCCGGGAAGAGGTCGAGGACGGCGGCCGCCATCACGTGCGCGGTCGAATGGCGCAGGGTCTCGAGGTCGTCATTCATGGCTGCACCCGAAAAGGGTCAGCCGATTATAGGAAAGGTGTTGTTGTCGCTTAAACGGCGCGCAGCCGCTGGAGACCGGCTGGAATGTCTTCCCGGCCGAAGGTTCGGTCGTCGAGCGACGCCTCGATGTCGCGATGGACCTGGAACATGAGAGGGAGCTGATGCGCCAGGGGAATGATCGGCGCGCGACGGGCCTGACGGCGAAGGCGCTCTTTGCGACTCGGGTCCAGGGCGCAGCACCGGATGCTGCAGTACTTGGCCGTTGCCTTCTTGACGGAGGCTTCACATCCCGGGCTGGCGCAGATCTTGAGCGAAGCGGTTTGCTTCAAACCGTGAGCGATCACCAAACGTTTTCCTCCATCTTCTTCTGCGGTCCCTGCCGAGACCGGACTCCCCTGACGCGTTATTGATTATGCGCGCCCTTTGTTGCGTGTCAAGCATCCGCCGTGCTTATCCACACAACGACAGCGGCCAGAGGAATAGCTGGGGATAAGACCGGAGGCGCATCAACAGAAGACGAGGGAGTGTAAAGAAAACGCTAGGGCCGCTGGCGCGGGCTTGTGCGAAGACTACAACGGGGTAGAGGGAACTCGCGGCTTGAGCTTTCCCTCGCGACGCTGCTGGAGCAGATCGGCGACGAGCCGCGGGAGCCCGGCCGCGTCGTCAACGCCACGGACCCAGACGCCGTCCGCACCGAACTTTTTGGCCCGCCGCACCTGGTGAGGAAGGATGCAGAGTGCGAGCACCACGGGTCTCTCGAAGCCCAGGGCTCCATTGAGCACGCCGAAAACGTACGCCGTGTCGGATTCCCAGATGGCCATATCGACGAGGACCGCAGCGGGCTTAAAGCGCTCGCACAGTTCCTGCACGTCCTGGTCGGGAAGCGCCGTCTGCGCCTGGTAGCCGCTGCCAGCGAACAACTCCCGATAGGCGGTCGCCTGCCGTGGATCGTTCTCGAAGATGAGGATGGCGTCGGCGGAGGCCTCCGGGTCGGTGCTCATCGACGAGCGAAATTATTGCATGCACAATGCCCGTAAGTGATTGGCCCTTCCTGCGTTAGCACAGTCGAACCGCCCTTCGCTCAAAATCCCTGGGTTTCGCACCCGGGGATTTTATTGCCCCAACCAGTCCGCAAGTCGCTGCCCGTCGACGTTACCTCCACTCAGAACGACGACAGCCGGCCGCCGGATGTCGCGATCGGCCACCAATGCCGCCAGCGCGGCTGACCCGGACGGCTCCACCACCAGTTTGCCCTGTAGCACCATGGTCTTGAGCGCGTCGATGATCGCAGCATCGCTGACGGTTCGCATCTCATCGACGTAGCGCTGGATCAGCTCCAGGTTGAAGGGTCGCGTGTAGGGCGGCGCCAGGCCATCCGCGATCGTGTCCAGGCGAGATGGCGCGACCGGGTGCCCGGCCGCCAGGCTCTCATTGACGGTTGGTGCCCCCTCGGGCTCGACGCCGATGATCCGGACCTCCGGGCGCTGCTGCTTCACGGCAACCGCAACACCGGCGATCAGGCCTCCCCCACCAACCGGCACGAGCAGGCTCGCCACGTCCGGTACGGCCTCGAGGATTTCGAGGCCCACCGTCCCCTGCCCCGCCGCCACGGCAGGATCATCGAACGGGTGAACCAGGTGAAGCTTTCGCTCGCGCTGCTCGGACTCCAGTCGTTCCTGCCAGCGCGCCAGCGGTGTCAGCACGATCTCCGCGCCGTAGCGGCGGATGGCTTCGAGCTTGCTCACGGCCGCATCTTCCCGGACGACGACCACGCATGGGATCTGAAACAGCTGCGCCGCGTACGCCAGTCCCAGACCGGCGTTGCCGGCCGATAGGGTGATGACGCCGCGCCGTCGCTGCTCGGGAGTCAGTTGGAGAATCGCATTGACGGCGCCCCGAACCTTGAAGGAGCCGGTCCGCTGCAGGTTCTCGGCTTTCAACCAGATGGCTGGGCCGCCGATCGGCTCACCCGACAGCGTGGGCGTCTTTAGAACGTGGGGCCGAATCCGGTCGGCGGCTGCTCGCACGTCCGCCAGCGACAGGAGCTCGGCTTCGACCGCCATCCCTAGACGGTAGCCGGTTTAGGGCAGCCGGGTACCGTGCAAGAGGATGTAGTCGAGCAGTTGTGCCAGCCAGCGGCGGAAGCGTGTAACCCGGGACGCCACGCCGGTATAACGACTACGGCCTCCTGGTTCCAGCGTGTTTGTGATCGATGACCATGGCGAGGTTGTTGAGCTCGTTTTCACGGCCCATGACCAGCCGCTGGGTCCATACCTCGTCGTGCAGCGGTTCCATCGTCATGACGACTCGAACACCGCCGCCGCTCGAAGTAAGGTCGACGACCGTCAGCTGCTGGTACGGCTCGACACCGGGAACGAAGTCGACCAGCGACTGATAGGCAATGCGGGTCGGTGGCTTCAAATCGCTGAAGGTCTTCCGCGCCTCGTTCGAGAGGGGCAATCCGGCTTTTTTCATGAACGCGACCTGGTCGGGGGCGGTCGCGGTGAAGGCGTAGACAAGGTCGCCGCCGACCCGCAGATCAAGCTTGCGGACCTCGCACGTAAAGCCGTCGGGCGCCCACCAGGACTCGATCCCGTCGCTCGTGGTCCACAGGCGCCACACCTCCTCAGCTGATGTCGGGTAGGTGCGCTCGATTCGGATCATGTTCGAGGATGTCTTGGCCATTCAGGTTCCTCCTGAGGGACTTCCGGCACACGAGCAGTGCCAGTGTTGGTGGGCGCAACAGGAGTCGAACCTGTGACCTCTTCCTTGTCATGGAAGCGCTCGTACCAACTGAGCTATGCGCCCTGCGCGGCAGTTTAGCCGATTCCGTTTGTATTCGGGAGGCCTGCTACGCCGCCGGCCGCATCCCCTTCCGAATCTGCTGAGCCAATCGACGGAACGCCGATTCCGCAGCTTCATCCGGAAACGCTCGCTTGGGAATGATCGAACCCAACTGCTTCAGCGGGTGCCGCAGAACGTACAGATCTTTCGTCTCCAACAGGCCGATGAAGTACGACCAGTTGACCCGGGACTCACCGCTCGCGAAGGTCATGGATACACCACTTTCGGAAAAGCAATACGTCTGGTCGCCTCTCAGATCGGCGCGCCGGCGGAAAGACTGGGCGGGCCTGACGACGAGGATGAAGGCCAGCATGAGGGCATAGATCAGGAATACGAGCACGCCGACGATCGCGAGGATCGGGTAGCGGACCACGGCGCCGGCAAGACCGGCGATGGCGGCAATGATGGCCACAAGGACGATCAACCGGAACGGCCATAGGGCCAGGGCCAACCGGCGAACTCCAACTCGATAATCGGCGGACGTCAGCCGAAAGGTCACGCAAAGCGGAGCAGGGGTACCGGATTCCGTCACGGCGTCAGACCGGCGCTTTGCCGTTCGTTGAGAGCGACGGCGGTACGAGGGGACTGCGCCGTCCAACCAGCGCCGAAATCGCGCCACTCGCGGCTAGCAGGCATCCCATGCCGAAGATGACCCAGGTCACGCCGAAGAGGTCGGCGAGACCGCCCGCCAGCAGGATGGGGATGGCGACCGCCGCGTTGACGACCGTGAACATGGCGCCGAAGATGCGCCCGCGTAGCTCCGCTTCCGTCTTTTCCTGCAGGACGGTGAATGCCGGGATGAAGAGCATGCCGAACTCGAGCCCGCCGATGAAGCCAAACACCACGGGGAAGGAGACAAGCAGCCAGCCGGCGTTGAGCTGTTCCAACAGATACGGCACCGAGGCCATCACCATCAGCGTGACGCCGGCCGAGACCAGTCCGCCGATCAGGAGCCGGCTGCGCCGGAAGTGGCGGCCGTACTGGCCGAGGTAAAAGGCGGCGGCCAGCATGCCGATCACGGCCGGCGCCAGGAAGAGGTAGACGTCGGTGACCTGCAGGTGCAGCACCGTGCTCATGTAGCTGGGCGCCAGCACGAAGATTGAGAAGATCACCGCGATCGTGAGGCTCAGCTGCACCACGGCGAAGCGCACCAGCGGACGCGCCGCGATGTAGGCGATGCCCTCGCGCAGCTCGTAGAGGATGTCGGTCTTCTCAGCGACGGTCTGGTGCGTGCGGGCGTGCAGGTCGGTCTTGACCGCGTAGATCAGCCAGGCCGCCAGCAGGAAGAGGGCGGCGGCGATCCAATAGGGCGAGTCGGTCCCAAGGAAGCGGACGGCCAGCGTGGAGAGCGGCACAGCGACGAGCAGCGTCACGATGACCGTGCTCGTGAACATCGAGGTGGCGGTCATCAGCTCCTCGTTCCCCACGATGAAGGGGATGGCCGCCGCCTCGGCGGGCGCGAAGATCTGGCCGACCGCCGCGAAGAGAAAGATGATGACGAAGAGATGCCAGGTGACGTGCTCGAAGTAGGGTGTGATCTGGCTGAGCGGGATCAGCAGGATCAAGCCGCCGCGGATGGCGTTGGTGAAGAACATCAACCGTTTCTTGTCGTGCCGGTCGGCATAGACGCCGGCCAACGGACTGAGGAAGACCGAGGGAAAGGTGTACGCGAGGAACAGGGCCGCACCGTGGGTGCTGGCGCGGCTGATGCTGTAGGTGAGGATGAGAAGCGCGAACATCAGGAACTTGTCGGCCAGTTGCGAGGCAACCTGGGCCGACCAGATCAACCGGAAGTCGCGGTTGGCGAGCACCGTCTTAAAGCCAGGCTGAGGAAGGATGATGTCGCGCGGGTCGCGCCCCGCGCCTATCTCGTCTGGCTCCTTCAACGCGCCTAAATCGTAGCTAGTTGTCACTGCTCGCGCTCATTCTCGAAAAGGCGGCGCCATTCCTCCAGCGTCAAGGTCTCGGCGCGACGCGCCGGATCGATCCCTATAACGCTCAGCCGGGCACGAGCCTCCGGGGCGCGGACTCCTCGCCGTCGACCCAGGACAAACGTGAGCTGCTTGCGACGAGCCTGGAAGAAAGGTGTGACGAATTCGAAGAAGGCCGGTAAGGCGGTGCGTGGGAGCGCAGGCTGCGCATCCGGCGTGATGCGGACCAGGGCCGAATCGACTCGCGGCACCGGCAGAAAGGCGCTGCGCGGAACACGGAGCGTGAGCTCGGGCTGGCCGTAGATGCGAACACCGAGTGTGGCCAGACTCCAGTCACCGGGTGGGGCCGTCAGGCGCTCAGCCACCTCCTTCTGCACCAGGAGATCGATGCGAGCCGGCGGCTGCGGCTGCTCGAGCAGGTGGACGAAAAGCGCGCCCGTCAGGTTGTACGGTATGTTGCCCGCGACCCGATAGGGCGACGGCAGCAACTCGCTGACCGCCGTGCGCAGGATGTCGGCCTCGACAATGCGGATGTTACTGCGGTCCCGGAGCGTGAGGCCCAAGGCCTTGACGCAGGCGGAGTCGATCTCAACGCCAGCGACGGCGCGGGCCCGGCTGGCCAGCTCGACCGTCAGCGCGCCGAGACCCGGACCCACTTCGACGACGCGGTCGGCCGGTGCGACCTCGAGGGCCTCGACGATTCGCGCCAGCTGCTCGCGGTCGGCGAGGAAGTTCTGTCCCCAGCGCCGCTGGTAGCGGACCCCGAAGCGTCGCGCCACCCCCCGGATGACCGAAGGATCGGCCAGGTCGAGGGAGCGCTTGCTAGACGGCGTGGTTCAACCGAAAGAGGTCGATGGCGTTCCGAGCGGTCGCGTCGCCGATCTCGGTCGCGGTCGTGCCGCGGAGTTTCGCGATCCGTTCCACCGTCTCGACGAGGTAGCGCGGGGCGTTGGGCTGCCCGCGCCGGCTCTGCGGCGGAAGAAACGGCGAGTCGGTTTCCACCAGCATGTGGTCCAGCGGGATGATACTGGCGGCGCCAATCACCCCGTGCGCGGTGGGGTATGTCACCGTCCCCGCGAACGAAATGTAGAAACCGCGGGCCAGCGCCTCGGCGGCAAAAGCCGAGTTGCCGCTGAAGCAATGAAAGACGCCGTTGACCCCGGGAAACTCGTCGAGGATGGCGAGTAGGTCTGGGAAGGCATCGCGAGTGTGCAGCACCACCGGCTTTCTCACCTCCAGGGCCAGGCCGAGCATCTGGCGGAAGACCTGTTGCTGCTCGCGCGCCGCGGCGCGATGGTAGTCCGTGAAGTGATAGTCGAGGCCGATTTCTCCCACCGCGACCACGCTGGGGTGACCCGCCAGCTGGCGCAACTCGCGGCGCTCGGCGGCGTCGATGGGATCAGCGGCCGAGTGCGGATGCCGGCCGATGGTCGTGGAAAGCCCTGGGATGCGCTCCGCCAGTTCCACGCCGGGCCGGTTGTCCGAGGCGTCGTCGCCGATATTCACCACGGCGTCCACGCCGGCCTCACGCGCCTCCCCCAGCGCCTGCTCCGGCGTGACCGGCTCACGCAGGTGCAGGAGATGGGCGTGCGAATCGATCAGGCGACCGGCTCCGGCTTCTCGATGCGTGGAAAGAGAACACCGCCGAGCGCGGTTTGCGTCCGGGGTGCCAGCCTCCCCCAGTCGCGGGCGGTGTCCCAGGGCGCCTTCAGGTCGACTTTGATCTGGGCAGCGATCTTCGCGGCCGTCTCGGGGAGGAACGGTGAGATGAGGTACGTCGTGAGCCGGATCGCCTCGACCAGGTTGTACATCACGGTCTGCAGCCGCTTGCGCTGATCCGACTGCTTGGCCAGCACCCAGGGAGCGCTTTCTTCGATGTACTTATTGCCGCGGTTGACCGCTTCCCAGATCAGATCGAGGGCACCGGTGAAGTCGAGCGCCTTCATGTGCTTGTCCTGTCCGCGTACGGCTTTGTCGAAGGCCGTCTGGAGGTGCTTGTCGAGAGCCGTGGCGTCCCCGTCTGGGGCCGCCACCTTGCCATCGAAATACCGCTGCAGCATGGAAAGCGTTCGATAGACGAAGTTCCCCAGGTCGTTGGCGAGATCCGCATTGAAGCGGTCGGTCATCGTCTCCCAGCTGATCTCGCCATCACGGTCGAACGGCAGCTCGCGCAGCAGGAGGTAGCGCACCGCTTCGGCGCCAAAGCGGTCGGCGGCTTCCAGCGGATCGATGTAGTTGCCCACGCTCTTGCTCATCTTCTCGCCGCGGACGGTTAGGAACCCATGCGCATAGACCCGCTTCGGCACCGCCACTCCGGCCGAGATCAACATCGCCGGCCAGTACAGGCAGTGGAAACGCGTGATGTCCTTCCCGATCACGTGAAGGTCGGCGGGCCACCAGCGCTTGAACACCGCTTCGTCGGTCCCATATCCGACACCGGTGACGTAGTTGACCAGCGCATCGCCCCAGACGTAGACGACGTGCTTGTCGTCGCCGGGGAAGGGAATGCCCCATTTGATGGTCGAGCGCGAGATGCTGAAGTCCTGCAGGCCGGTCCGGAGCCACCCGAGGACCTCGTTGCGACGCGTTTCTGGCTGGATGAAATCGGGGTGCTTGTCGATGTGCTGCTGCAGCCGGTCCTGGTAACTCGACAGCTTGAAGAAGTAGTTCTCCTCCTTCAGCCATTGCGCCTTCAGCGTGGGGTGGATCAGGCAGTACCCGTCCTTGAGGTCCGCGTCTTGCTTGAAGGCCTCGCACGAGACGCAATACCAACCCTCATAGGCGCCTTTGTAAATGTCGCCTTTTGCCTGCATCTTCGCGATGAAGGCCTGCACGCCCTGCACGTGGTCGGGGTCCTCGGTCCGTATGAACCGGTTGTAAGAGATCCCAAAGCGCGCTTCGATGTCGCGGTAGAGCTGCGCCATGCGGGCGGTGAATTCCGCGGTCGAGACGCCTTCCTCTTCCGCCCTGCGTCGCACGTTTTGGGAGTGCTCGTCGGTACCGGTCAGAAAAAACGTTTCATCCCCAACCATCCGGTGATAGCGGGCCAGGACATCGGTGCCCACCAGCTCATAGATGAACCCGAGATGGGGCGCGGCATTCGGGTAAACGATCGCCGTCGTGACGTAGAACTTACTCATTTGGGGCTTTCCAATCGCTGCCGGCTACCACGACCGTCAGCTCCCCTCGAGGTGGAGATTTCGCGAAGTGCTCCAGGAGCGTCGCCGGCGTCCCACGTAAGAATTCCTCGTGGAGCTTGGTGATCTCCCGCGCCACCACCAGCGAACGGGGGCCGAGGGCGGACGCCATTATATCCAATGTCTTGACGATCCGATGCGGGGATTCGAAGAACACGAAGCTCCGTTTGGCCGCTGCGGCATCGCGGATCAGCCGTTCCAGCTCGCCCCGTTTTCGCGGTAGAAAACCCAGAAAGGTGAACTGGTTGGTGGGCAGGCCTGAGCTAACGAGGGCGGCCAGCACCGCCGACGGGCCCGGGATCGGCACAACCAGGTAGCCGGCGGCGACGGCGGCGCTGACCAGCCGCACTCCCGGGTCGGAGAGCGCGGGCGTGCCCGCGTCGGACACCAGCGCGATGTCGTGCTGCTCGAGGCGAGCAAGAATCGATTGCAGTTGGCGTGCTTCATTCTTCGCGTGCAGGCTGACCAGTTGCTTGCGCAGGCCGAAGTGGGTCAGCAGCTTCATCGTGTGGCGCGTGTCCTCCGCGGCGATCAACGGCACCGACTCCAGGATGTGCAGGGCCCGAAGCGTGATGTCGTCGAGGTTGCCGATAGGGGTGGCGACGAGGTAGAGCGTCCCCAAACTCAGCCGCCGGCCGACATCAATGTCCCCAATCGCGCGGATAACGGAAGTCGCGGTCGATCGTGCGCGAGGATAGCTTGGCGATGACCGGCAGGCGGCGCTTGTACTGGTTGTCGCGGACCCGGCGGACGATGTCCTCGATAAACGTCTTGTCGAAGCCGATCCGCGTGAGCTCTTCGACCGAGTAGCGCCGATCGACGAGGTAGTAGAGCAGCTGATCGATCATCCGGTACTGGAAGCCGAGCTCGGTCTCATCGGACTGCCCCGCCCACAGGTCCGCCGAGGGCGCCTTCTGGACGATGGACGTCGGGACGCCGACCGCGTCGGCGAGCTGCCATACCTGGGTCTTGTACAGGTCTCCGATCGGGTTGATCGCACTCGCCATATCGCCGTAGATGGTGCCGTAGCCGAGCAATAGCTCCGTTTTGTTGCTGGTCCCGATGACGAGCGCGCGCCAACCCCAAGACTGGTCATAGAGGATCGACATTCGCTCGCGCGCCATCTTGTTTCCCCGCCGCTTCTGGTCGGCATCCGGAAAACGTGCGAAGTAGGCATCGATCTGCGGACTGATCTCGATCTCCAGGTGATGGATCCCCAGCTGCTGGACGACCTGGAGCGCGTCGCCCCTGCTCTTGGGATCGCTCGTCTTGTAGGGCATGATCAGCGCCAGGACGTTGTCCGCCCCCAGCGCCTCCGTCGCGAGCGTCGCCACGAGACTGGAGTCGACGCCGCCGCTCAGGCCTAGGACCACGCGTTCGAAACCGACCTTGCGCACCTCGTTGCGAATGAACCCAACCAGGATGCCGCGGACCAGCTCGGGATTGATCCGCAGCGGCGGAAAGATCGGTTCAGTAAGGCTTGCGGGTACGCTCATGCCAGACCCGGCGCAGCTCATTGATGGTCAGCTCGACGCGCTCGTCGCGAAGCAATGGATTGGCGAGCCGCTCGCGGCGGACGTCACCCAGATCGAGGTTGGCCAGGACGAGCGCCTCGTCCGCATCTTTCTGCTGCGCGATGATGTCGCCGTTCGGACCGATCACCATCGAGCCGCCCCAGAAGTTCGCCCCATCCTCATAACCCACGCGGTTGCAGTAGAGAAAGAACGTTGTCAGGAACTGGGCATAGGTGCGGCAGAGGAGGCCGTAGGACTCGGCCGTTCCGAGGCGCTCGTCGGTCGTGATCCCGCGGCCGGGGCTGGACGACGGGCAAATGATCATGTCCACGCCTTCGAGGCTCAGGACGTAGGCGCTGGAGAGGTGCCAGATGTCCTCGCAGACCAGCATCCCCGCCCGGCCAAATCCTGTCTTGAAACTGCGAAAGCGATCGCCGGCAGCAAAGTAGCGATGCTCGTCGAACATGCCGTAGGTCGGAAGGTATACCTTGCGGTGAACATGGACCAGCTCGCCGCCGCTGAAGTACAGGCTGGCGTTGAAGTAGCGATGGTCGGGATCCTCGATGACGCCGCCCAGCACGACGTCCAGGTTTTTCGACAGTGCGCGTAGCTCGCTCATCACGGCACCGTCCAGCGGGATCGCGCTTTCCGCCACCAGGTCCTTGAGGAAGTAGCCGGTCAGGCTGAGCTCGGGGAAGACCAGCAACTCGACACCGGTCTCGGTCGCTTGTCGCACCCATTGCCGATGCCGCTCGAGATTGCGAGCCCGGTCGCCGAGGGCCGGGTCCATCTGCACCAGCCCAACTGCGAGCTGGCCGTCCTGCCTCACGCGGGTACCGGGCTGGGCAGGGGGACACCGCCACCACGCGCCAGCCATTGCGCGATTGCTGGTGCCATCTCATCGGATTGGCCGAGGTGCACCGCGGCTCGCGGCAGGGCATCAAGGAAGGCGCTCCCGTACGTCCGGTTCGCGATGCGGTGGTCCATCAGGACGACAGCACCTCGATCGCTTTGCCGGCGGATCAGCCGGCCGAAGCCTTGCTTGAGGCGCAAGACGGCCTCCGGCAGCGCCAGCTGCCCGAAAGGATCGGCGAGGGTGGCGCTCCGTGCCAGCTGGAGCGGGTCGCTCGGAACGCGGAAGGGCAGGCGGACGATCACGACACAGGAGAGGGCATCGCCCGGGACGTCGATCCCTTCCCAGAAGCTGCTGCTCCCTAACAAGATGCTGCGCGGATCCTCCTGGAACTGCGCCAGCAGTTGCCGGCGGGTGCCATCCAGGTTCTGTGCCAGCACTGTCAGATCGCTTCGCGAGGTCCGTAGCCGCAACCGATCGGCGACATCCCGCAGCTGCTGATGAGAGGTGAACAGCACCAGGGTCCGGCCATCGATCGCCTCGGCGATCTCCCCAACGACGCTCGAGACCTGATCGAGGAACGTGATGTCACTGAGATCCTTGAGGTCGGTAGGCAGGCAGAGCAGAGCCTGCGACAGGTAGTCGAAGGGTGAGGCGAGCACCATCTCATGGGTGCTCAGCGCCTCGAGCCCGACGCCGCGTTTGAAGTACTCGAAGGAATCGGCAACCGCCAGGGTGGCAGAGGTGAACACCACCGTTTCCTTGTCGGCGAAGGCCCGTGCCTGGAGCTCGCGTCCAGCCGTTGTGGGGGCCGCCTGCACCAGTGGGCGACCCGACCGACGCTCGCTTCGGATCCAGTAGAGGCGATCGGGACGCGGCTGCAGCAGCGCTTGGCGGATGAGATCGACCCGCGCCTGGAGCTGGGTCACAAAGAGGTCGAGTTCCCGCTCCGCGTACGGGTTCTGTTCCAAGGGCACCTGGGCGGCGGCATCATCGAGGGCACGACGCAACCGCATCGCTTGGTCGGCGAGCTTGCTTGCCAGCCCGGAGAGCGGCACCGCCTCCGCCGAGGCCCGAAGGAATGGGTCGAGGACGACGGGTTCCTCTCGCGACGGCCGCAGCGGGATTTCCGGCTGTCGCTGGCGCACGATCGAGCGCGCCTCCTGGAAGAAATCGGCCAGCGCCTGCTTCGTTTCCGCTGCCGCCGTTCGCACCGGTTCACCAGCTGGACCAACCGCGGCGCGGAACCAGGTGAGGGCCCCGTCGATGCTTTCCAGCACCTCCTCCTCCCCCACCCGCTGGGTCAGCGCGTCGACCGCCGTTTCTTCGAGCTGGTGCGCCTCGTCCACCACCACGTGCGTGTGCGACGGCAGGACCGATCCCCCGTTCAGCGCGTCGGCCAGCAGCAGCGCGTGGTTGGTCACGATCAGGTCAGCGTCCTGCGCCCCTCGCCGGCTGTTCCAGTAGAAGCACTGTTGCGTCTTGTAGTTCTCGCAGTGTGCGGCCAGGCAATCGTCCGCGGTCGACGCCGCCCGCAGCCAGAACAACTCGTCGAATCCGTTGAGCTTGATCTCCGAGCGGTCGCCGTGGCGGGTTTGCGCGAGCCAGACCAGCATCCGCAGCTTGAACCTCACCTCGTCGTGGAACCAGCTGCCGTCGGCGCGCCGGCTGGGCGCGTTGAGGTAGCGATTCCAGCGTCGAAGGCTCACGTAATTCGAGCGACCCTTCAGCAGTGACGCTTTGAAGTCGAACGGCAGCCAGCTGCGCATGAACGGGATGTCCTTCGAGAACAATTGCTCCTGCAAGGTGATCGTGTTGGTCGCCACCACGACCCGCTCCCCGCTGGCGACGGCGTGGTGGACGGCGGGCACCAGGTAGGCGAGTGACTTGCCGGTTCCCGGACCGGCCTCCACCAGCAGCCGGCCGCCGCGGGCGTAGAGCTGGGCGATGGCCAGCGTCATCTGCAGCTGGGACTCACGAAGTTCGTAATCGTCCAGGAGGCCCGCCATCGGACCATCGGGGCCGAGCAGGGCGCGGATCGCCTGCGGGTCGGTCGAGGGTGAGTCCGAACGCGTCGCAGGGACCGGCGACATCGGCGCCGGCGGCAGGCTATCGACCCCGCTGGGACCGGCAGCACGAGCGTCTTCGAGGAAGTGGTGGATCGGGTGCGGCCAGCCATCAGCTAGGTCCAACATGCGCTCGAGAAGCTCGGCCTTAAAGCCGCGCGCAAACCGCCACAGGTAGCGAAAGAGCTGCCGCGCGGCGTCCGCGTCCGACAGCGCCCGGTGGGGATGCGGGTGGATCAGCCCAAGCTGCCGAGAAAGGTGCGGCAGGCTGTGGCTGGGAACGGCCGGCAGCATGATCCGAGACAGGTCGAGCGTATCGAACAGGACATACTCCGGCTGCGCGTCGCCGTCGACGAGGAACGACAGGTCGAAGTTGCCGCTGTGCGCGACCACCCCACTGGTGCCGACGAAGTCGATCAGCTGCGCCAGGACCTCTTCTGGGTGGGGCGCCGCGGCGACATCGGCATCGCGGATCCCGGTGAGCTCCTGGACCGCGCGCGGAATGCCGACTTCCGGGCGGACGAGAGATTGAAAGGTTGCGAGCACCTCGTCGCCCTGGAACCGAACCGCCCCGACCTCGATGATGCGATCGAGCCGAGGACTGAGGCCGGTAGTCTCGAGATCGAGAGCAACGAGCGTGCGATCCACTATCGCAATGCTCTCAAATCAGGCCACCGCTTACAGCAATTTGGCAGCGAGCTCCGCGAGTTCTGACCTTTGGCCCTTGGTCAGCGTGACGTGGCCGGCCAGTGGGTTGTTCTTGAACTTCTCGATCGCATAGCAGAGCCCGTTGCTGCGGAAGTCCAGGTAGGGGTGGTCGATCTGGTTGGGATCGCCGGTAAGGACGATCTTAGTGCCCTCGCCGGCCCGAGACACGATCGTCTTGACCTCGTGCGGGGTGAGGTTTTGTGCCTCGTCGACGATGATGAACTGCTGCGGGATGCTCCGCCCCCGAATGTAGGTGAGCGCCTCCGCCTCGAAGAGGCCCTTGTCCTGGATATGCCGGATCATGTCCGCCGCCATCTGCTCCTTGTAGATGCAGCCCATCAGGTACTCGAGGTTGTCGTAGATCGGCTGCATCCAGGGCCGCAGCTTCTCGTCCTTGTCGCCCGGAAGGTAGCCGACGTCCTTGCCCATGGGAATGACCGGGCGGGTGACGAGCAGCCGGCGGTAGCGATGCTGGTCGAGCACCTTGTTGAGCCCGGCTGCCAGCGCGAGCAGCGTCTTCCCGGTGCCAGCCTGACCCGTCATGGTGACAAAGGGAATCCGATCGTCGAGCAGGATGTCGAAGGCGAAGCGCTGACCGAGGTTTTTGGGTTGAATGCCCCAGATTTCTTTCTTGATCGCCGCCAGCCCAACCACGTGGCCCGCCGCTGCGTCGTAGCGACCCAGCGCGCTCGACTTGGTGCCGTTCACCAATTTGAAGTGCACGAACTGATTGAAGTAGAGCTGGCCGTTTGACGGCTGGTAGACATTGGTCTTGGTGAAGTTCTCGATGTCATCCGCTGTCACGGTCAGGGTCGTCATGCCGTCGTAGAGGTCCTCTTCCTTGAGCACCATCTTGTCGGTCTCGTAATCCTGCGCCTGGAGGTTGAGGGCATCGGCCTTTACCCGAACATTGATGTCTTTGCTGACGAGGATGACCGGCGTCCCGTTGCTCTCGGCCTTCAACTGCAACGTCAGGGCGATCACCTGGTTGTCGGGCTTGCGCGGATCGAGGTCCTCCGGGAGCTGCGCGGTACTCTCGTGGGTCAGTTCGACACGGAGCGTGCCACCGTACTTAAGGGCGACCCCCTCGGAGAGTTTTCCCTTGGCGCGAAGCTCGTCGAAATAGTGGGCGATCAGGCGGGCGTGCCGCCCGACCTCGTCCTGCCGGCGCTTCTGGCCGTCGACCTCCTCGATCACGGTCAGCGGGATGACGATCTCGTTGTCCTCGAAGGAGTAGATCGCGTTCGGATCGTGCAGCAGGACGTTGGTGTCAAGCACATAGATCTTTTTCATGCCTGGGCGCTCCGTGGTAGAGATGCGTTCGCGTACTCCCCCTGGTTTTCCAACGGCAGCAGCTGGGCGATCTTTGTCATCAGATAGTCCGCGCTCTGCTGATGATCCATTGGGCTCCCGTCGCGATTGCGTTCCGGAAGCTGGAACGGTTCTCCGAACGTCATGGCGACCTCGGCCCGGCGCGGGATCACCTTGTGCCGGCCGATCACATTCTGTGACCCGGTGATTGCGATGGGCACCAGCGGGGCGCCCGAACGGCGTGCGATGAAGCCGGCGCCGGGTTCGGCGCGCAGCAGACGGGCGCCCTCCGATCGGTGTCCCTCAGGGAAGAGCACGACGGCCGACCCCTGCTTGACCAAATCGAAGGCCCGGCGCAACGCGGTCCGATCGGGAGAGTGGCGGATAACGGGAAACGCGTGGTAGCCGCGCATCAGCCAGGCCCAACCGCCTTTGAAGAGCTCCGCTTTCGCCATGAACCACACCGGCCGCGGTGTCCAGGCGCCGATGATAGCCGGGTCGACGGCCCCCACGTGGTTCGACACCATCAAAAGCGGCCCCGAGCGGGGCACGTTCGCCGCACCGTGAAGGTGGAACTTGGACCCCAGCAGGATTCGGGTGAGGAGCCGTGCAAGACCAGTAAGGAAGGAATAGCTCAAGATCAGTGCTTCGGCAGCCGGGCCATCACTTCGTCAAACACCTGACCGACCGACTTGCCCTCAGTCGCGATGATTATAGCATCGCTTGCCGGGCGCAACGGCGCGATTTCTCGCTCCTGGTCGGCGCGGTCCCGGGCCTCGACTTCCTGCTCGAGCAGCGCGTCCGGCGTGGCGCTGCCACGCACTTGATCCAGTTCGCGGCGCCGCCGGGCCACTCGCTCCGCGGCGGGCGCGGTGAAAAAGAATTTCACATCCGCGCTCGGAAAGATGACCGTGCCGATGTCGCGTCCCAGGACCACGGCATCGCCCGGCGCCGCGCGGCGCTGCGGCTCGATCAACAGCCGGCGCACCTCGGCGATCCCCGAAATGCGCGAGAGCTCGCCGGCAATCGCCGGATCGTGCGCCTCGCGGCTGACGTCGCGGCCATCGATCGAGAGTAATGGTCCCGTGCGGCCTGCGGCTGGCGAGGTATTGATCTCGATCCGCAGCTCACCCAGCATCCGGGTCAATCCGTGGACATCGTCGGCCGCAATTCCGCGGCGACGCGCCTCGACCGTGACGGCCCGGTAGAACAGGCCGGTGTCAACCAGCGCGAAGCCCTGGGCGTCCGCCACCATGCGCCCCACGGTCGTCTTGCCCGAGCCGGCTGGTCCATCGATCGCGATGATCACGCTAGAACCCCGCCGCGCTCTTCAAGCGGGCCACCTCGTCAGACCGCAACGGGCGGACATCGCCTTCGGCGAGGTCACCGAGCTGAAGCCCATCGATCCGCACGCGCTGCAAATCGAGCACGGGATGGCCGAGCGCCTGCCACAGCCGGCGCACTTCCCGTTTGCGGCCTTCACGCAACACCATCGTGAGCCGGGTGTCGCCGTCCGCGGCGTCGAGCAGCTGGACCTCCGCCGGCTCGAATCGCTCCCCTCTCACAACCATGCCCTCCGAGAGCCGCCGCACGGCGTCCTCACCGGGACGACCCCTGACCACGACCCGGTATTCCTTCTCGACATGGTAGCGGGGGTGCATCAGCCGCCCGGCCAGCTCGCCGTCATCGGTCAACAAGACCAACCCGCGGCTGTCGAGATCGAGCCGCCCGACCGGGAAAAGACGCGGCCGTCCGGGAGGCAGGCGATCGACCACGGTCTGCCGGCCGCGGTCGTCGCCGACGCTGGTCAACACCCCGACCGGCTTGTTCATCATCAAGTAGGTCGACGTCGCAACCGGTTCGACCGGCCTCCCGCCGACGGTCACTCGATCGATTCCGGGCGTGACCTGCTGGCCGGCAACCGCGGGTGCGCCGTTGACCAACACCTCGCCCGACGCAATCAACTGGTCGGCTTTTCGCCGCGCCGCCACGCCGGCACGCGCTAGGAACTGGTTGAGCCGGATTGCGGTGGTGGTGGCAGCTCGTTCAGGCTGCTCAGTCCCAGGATCTGCAGAAACCTCATCGTGGTTCCGAAGAGGCGGGGCGTGCCCGGGGCGTCAAGTCGGCCGGTCTCCTCGATCAGGCCCTTTTCTTCGAGGCTCTCCAGCACCGCCTCACAGTTGACACCGCGAATCTCCTCGATACGCGCGCGCGTGAGCGGCTGGCGGTAGGCGATGATGGCGAGCGTCTCGTAAGCCGCCGGCGAGAGGCGCGCCGGGTACTCGGGCCGCAAAACGCGGCGGACCACGTCGGCCTGCGCCGGGTCGGTCACGAGTTGTAGCTGGTCCTGGTGGCGTTGCAGGAAGAGGCCGCGACCGGCCAGCGCCTCCGTGAGGCGCGTTGCGGCGGCTTCGATGTCGGGCAGGGGCGACTGCAGGATGTCCTGGAGCTCGAGCACGGTGACCGCCCGGTTGAGCGTGAAGAGCACCGCCTCGAGGGCCGCGGCCAGGCTGGTCGTGTCTCGCACCTGTGTCGCACCCTCGACCGATGAGCTCAATCTGTTTTGTTCCTCTCCTGTCCGTGCACCATGATTTCAGCGAAAGCCGAGGCCTGAGCCACACGGGCCTCACCGATTCTAATCAGCTCGAGGAGTGCCAGGAAGGTGACCACCGCTTCCAGCCGTGTGCGCGCGTGCCGAAAGATGGCGGTGAAATTGAGCTGTGCTTGCCGCGCCAGCATCTGCCGGAGTTCTTCGAGCTTCTCGCCGAGCGAGACATGCTCCATCTCCACGGTGACCTGCCCTGGCGGCGGCAAGCGGTCGAGTACCTGGCGGAAAGCACTGGCGAGGGCGTCGAGACTCACCTGGACGCGCGCTTGCGGGATGACGTCGGGCTCGAGCAAGCCGGCGAAGGTAAAGCGTCCGCTGGCGTGGCGTCGCATCAGCGACTCGGCGAGCTCCTTGAAGCGCTTGTACTCTTCGAGGCGTCCCTTGATCGCGTCTTCCCAGGCCTGTAAATCCTCCTCCTCCCCCACCGTCGCCTCCGGCATCAAGCCGGCAGCCTTCAGCTGCACCAGCCGGGCGCCGATCACCAGGAAGGCGGCCAGCCGGTCAAGCGGCGGCTGCGCCTGCTCGATCGCGCGCAGGTAATCGTCGGTGAGGCTCGCCAGTGAGATCGCCTTGAGGTCGACCTCGGCGCGCTGCGCCAGAGAGAGCAGGAGCTCGATCGGCCCATCGAAAGCGGGTGTCCGGACGACGTAGACAGGGTCACGCTCGAGCTCGGCGGTGATCTCGCGCGTCAATTCCGTCCGTCCGCCCGCTGCAAGCGGCGGGTCACCTCGGACTGCGGATCCGTCGCGTGATGCTCGGCAACGACTGCAGCGAGGTCGGCGGCGCCCGCGGCGCGGAGCCGCTCGGCCCCAATCTGCGCGTGCTCGGCGTAGATCCGGTACCGCCGGCCGAACGCTGGCCGCGACCGCGCCACGGCCTGCAGGATCATTGGCGCGACGGCCTTGAGGACAACGGTCAGGCTCCGCTCGACCACCGAGAAATGCGCCTCGGCCTTGCCCAAGTCGTGCAGCAATGCGGCCTGCTGCAACAGCGGGCTCGGCTGAGCCTCGAGGTCGGTCACCGTTTCGAGCACGTCGAGGCCATGCCGTTGATCGTTCACGGGCAATGCGACGAAGAATGGCGCGAGCGGCCCCAGGATTCGCTCAGCACTCGCCCGCTCCTCGGGCGTGACGCGAGCCGAGGCGTGGCGCCAGAATTGGCCAACCCGGCGCATCGGGGAGCTGGTCACTCGTCGCCATCGGTGAGCGGTAGACCCCACCGCAATTTGCGGCGCAGCAGTTCGAAGAAGTTGCGACCGCCGCTGAATTGGACCAGCTCCACCTGCAGCCCGGGCGCTGCGACCCGCACCTCGGCCCCTGGTCGGAGCGCGTAGGTCTGCTGGCCGTCGCAGGTGAGGATTGCGGAAGCAGACGGGAGCCGGAGAACGATCTTCGACTGTTCCGGCAGCACGATCGGGCGGTTGAAGAGGCTATGCGGATTCAGCGGCATGAACACGATCGCACGTACGTCCGGATGGACGATGGGCCCACCCAGGGACAGCGCGTACCCCGTCGAGCCTGTCGGCGTCGAGACGATGATCCCATCGGCGTCGAAGCGGCCCGCTGGATGGCCGTCGACGACCGCCTCGATGCGGAACAGGTTGATCTCGATCCCCTTGTGCACCGTGACGTCGTTGAGGGCGAG
>Ga0209804_1000686_pt1 | contig 25371 bp, 18 predicted proteins | sample GraSoiAngelo_139_FD_185896 | JGI IMG/M metagenome (GOLD analysis project Ga0209804, IMG submission 185896) | Grasslands soil microbial communities from the Angelo Coastal Reserve, California, USA - 14_0929_12_20cm (SPAdes) (version 2) | ecosystem: Environmental > Terrestrial > Soil > Grasslands ... | reverse complement strand
CCAAAAACCATTCTTGGCAAGAGAAGACCGCGTGGAGCGTCGCCGTGCAAAAGGGACCCGTACAGCATGGTTCACCAAGCGAGCTAGGCATTGTACTTTGATTTACCGCGAAGAATTCAGAATATTTCGAAAAAATCTTCCCGCGGCGCTCGGGGCACAATGAATAAAAGGCCCGGCTTTGACCCGGGCCCAACTGACAGCTGATAGTTGAAAGCTGACAGTTTTAAATGTCGTAGTACAGCATGAACTCGTGCGGGTGGGGCCGCAGACGAACTGCGTCCACTTCCTTCGAGCGCTTGTACTCGATGTAGGTGCTCAGCAGCTCTTCGGTGAAGACGTCGCCTTTGAGCAGGAATTGATGATCCTTCTCCAGAGCGTCGAGAGCATCTTCGAGCGAACCGGGCATGGAAGGAACTTTGGCGAGCTCCTCCGGACCCAGATCGTAGATGTCCTTGTCGAGCGGTTGGCCAGGATCGATCTTGTTCTCCACTCCGTCCAATCCCGCCATCATCATCGCTGCAAACGCCATGTAGGGGTTGCAGCTCGGATCAGGTGGCCGGAACTCGACGCGCTTCGCCTTCGGCGATGCCGAGTACATTGGGATACGGCACGCCGCCGAGCGATTGCGCCGCGAATACGCCAGGTTCACCGGGGCTTCGAAGCCTGGCACCAGGCGCTTATACGAGTTAGTGGTCGGCGCGATGACCGCCGACAGCGCAGGCCCGTGCTTAATCAGTCCGCCGATATACCACAGTGCGAGTTGCGCAAGTCCCGCATAGCCGTCGCCGGCGAACAGCGGCTTGCCGTTCTTCCACAGCGACTGGTGGGTATGCATGCCGCTGCCGTTGTCCTGGAAAATCGGCTTGGGCATAAAGGTCACGGTCTTGCCGTACTGGTTGGCAACGTTCTTGACCACATACTTGTAGAGCATCATGTGGTCGGCCGAGCGCACCAGCGAATCGAACTTTAGGTCAATTTCGGTCTGCCCGCCGGTTGCTACTTCGTGGTGATGGCACTCCACCTCGAGCCCGCAGCTCTGCATGGTCATAACCATCTCAGAGCGCAGGTCCTGGTAGTGATCGGTAGGAGGCACCGGGAAATAGCCTTCCTTGTAGCGCGGGCGGTATCCCAGGTTGTTTTCCTGGCGACCGGAATTCCAGCGACCCTCTTCCGCGTCGATGAAATAAAAGCCGTGCTGTTCCCTCTGATCGAAGCGGACGTTGTCAAAAATGAAGAACTCGGCTTCCGCGCCGAAGTACGCGGTGTCGGCGACGCCGGTCGAGCCCAGGTACATCTCGGCCTTGCGCGCGATATAGCGCGGATCACGGTCATAGCGCTGCTTGGTCACCGGATCAATCACGTCGGCCACCATCACCAGGGTCGGCACCTCGGTGAACGGGTCGAGCATGTGCGTGTTCGGATCGGGGATGAGCAGCATGTCGCTCTCGTGGATGGCCGCCCAGCCGCGAATGGACGAACCGTCCATGCCGAAGCCCTCTTCAAACGAGGACTCGCTGAACTGGTCGATGGGGTAGGAAACGTGGTGCCAAAGTCCGGGAAGATCCGTGAAGCGCAAATCCAACAACTTGACGTTGTTCTTCTTCACGAATTCCAGGACACTCTTCGGGTCAGCCATGGAATGCTCCTTTGCGCCTCCAACTCAGACGGAGGCGAGAAATTAGCGGCGCAGCCACACGCGGATTTCCGGCAGCTTCGGTCGCAATAAAAGCCTTCATTTGGGAATTTTGGGAGTTTTGTGCGCCTGCTATCTCGCGCGGCAGGCCCTAAGTCAGGATAGTACCTTGGCGGATTCCTGCGAAATTGATTGTTTTTATGGCCCGCATAAGCGGAGGTTATCCGTGCCCAAGCGGCAGAAACTCAATCACTTATACAGGGAGAGGGGGAGCAGGTGAAAGTGCTTGGCCACACCCCCGTCGGGGAAGGGTTTTCAACCGAGGATCAGTCCGGACTTGCCTCGTTCAGAAGCCGAATGTGGCTTCGCCGGATATTCCGCCGCAGCCTCTCCCCAAGGTCGGGAAACCTTCGCCGTCGGTTCCGCTTTGCCCGGCCAGACCGGAGGCAGACCCAAGCAGGTTTCTCCCGGGCTGCAATCCACGCCGGGCATAAAAACCTCCGCGACTATGAATCGAGAGCGCAGGAGCCTTCCCTCCGCCGGTGAAATTCATAATTTCAATAGCTCGCATAGGAACGATTTATGATGGTGGCGAACGGCACTGAGCAACCGGCACTTGCCATTTAGCCATTAAACTTGATCGCCGCTCGAACCACCCCGAAGGGCCAAGTGCTAAATGCTATTTGCTAACCGCTGCTTTTATGGACTTTGACCAACTAGAAACCTTTCTCGAAGTAGCGCGCCTCTCCAGCTTCTCGCGGGCGGCCGAGAAGCGCTTCCGCACGCAACCGGCGATCTCCTCGCAAATTCGTGCCCTGGAGGAAGAAGTTGGCGCCAAGCTGCTCGACCGCTCTGGTGGCAAAGTTTCGATCACAGCTTCGGGAAAAATTTTTCAGAAATATGCCGAGGAAACGCTGGAAGCGCGCAAGACTGTCTTCACTGCCATCGCCGAAACCGAGCGTGTTCCGCGCGGCGAAATAGTCGTGGGCGCCAACGAAGGCACGTGCCTGCATATCCTGCCGGAAGTGTTCGCAGAATTTAAGCAGCAGTATCCGACGGTCGCGGTGAACATCAAGCGCGCCTACTACGGCCGAATCCTGGAGAGCGTGATCGACAACTCCGTGGATTTTGGGGTGGTCTCCTTACCTGTGACCGACAACCGTCTGACCGTGGTCTTGATTCACCGCGACGAACTCGTCACCATTTCGCCCCCGCACCATCCCCTGGCGAAACTGAAATCGGTCTCGATCGCGGAAGTCGCAAAATTCCCGCTGCTCGTTCCCAAGGCTGGCCACACTCGTGATGCCCTGGAACAGCTATTCCATGAGCGCAAGCTGAAGCCGCATTTTTCCATGGAGCTCGATTCCAGCGAATTGCTGAAACGCTTCGTAGCGGCCGATGTGGGCGTCGGCTTCATCGCCCGCTCCAACGTCCTGGAAGATGTTCGGGCCAACGCACTCGCTGCCATCCCGATTTCAGACGCCCAGGTCCGCCGCGATCTTGCCCTGGTCTTCCGCAAGGACAAAGCCCTCAGCCGCGCCGCTCTTGCCTTTATCGACATCGCGGTTAAACTCAAACCGGCGCAGGCCGCCACTCCCGGCAAGCACTGATGCGTAGTCTGGTTCGCGCTCCCATCGTTCTTGTGCTCTCGACGCTTCTGGTCGCGCAGGGCAAGCCTGCCAGCCCCCGCCATCGCCCGGGCACAACTTCCCCCTCCGCCCACAAGCTTCTCTCGATCAACATAACCGGGACGAAGCGCTACACGCCGGAGGAGGTCATCGCGGCCATCGGTCTCGAGATCGGACAGCAAGTAACGGAGCAGAATTTCAAGCAAGCCAGTCAGAAGCTGGGTGAGACCGGGGCCTTTACCGAAATCGCCTACAGCTATTCCTACTCTTCCGCGGGAACCAAACTAGAAATCCAGTTGGCCGACAGCGATCAACTCATTCCTGTCTACTTCGATAATTTGGTGTGGTTCTCCGATCAGGAACTGAGGGAGGGCCTGCGCCAGCACGTTCCGCTGTTTAAGAATCGCCTTCCGGTTGGCGGTCATTTGGCCGACGAGCTAGCCGACCGCCTCAACACGATGTTGTCCGAACGCCGCGTAGCCGGCCATGTGCACTATCTTCGGTTTAGTGACTCACCTGAGGGTCCGATTCAGTCTTTCCTTTACTCCGTCGATGGCACGGACATTACGATCCGAAATGTCGATTTTCCAGGGGCTAGTCCTTCGCAACTCCCGATACTCGATGACGTCGCCAAGAAAGAAATTGCGGAGGGCGAGTACCTGCGCTCCAAGCTTGCGGCCATCGCCAAAGTTGCCCTTCGCCCTATCTACCTGAAGCAGGGTTACCTGAAGGTCGCCTTTGGCGACGCCCAGCCTGAATTGGTGAGCACGTTGCCGAAACAGACGATTGTCGATGTGAAGCTCCCGGTGGAAGAGGGCCGTCAGTACAAAGTGGACCAAATCGTCTGGACCGGCAACACCGTCTTTCCCGCCGACAAGCTTCGACCGCTGATCCACCTCGATATCAATCAGCCCCCGAATGCCGTCCAACTCGAGGACGACTTCCACGCCGTCGAGCAGCTCTATGGTTCGCGAGGGTACCTCAAAGCAAGGGTGACCTCTCAGCCGGAATTCAACGACAGCGACAGCACGGTGGCTTACACGCTCCAAGTCAAAGAAGGCGACCTCTATCGCCTGGGAGAGGTCGACATCGAGGGTCTGGACGAAAAGGCGGCCCTACGCCTGCGTGAGGATTGGAAGCTCCGCGAAGGCGAGCCTTACGATTCCAGCTATCCGCAGCGCTTCTTCAAAGATGCCGCTGCCGACATGCCTGCATCGGCTCGCTGGAATATGAAAGTCGATGAAAGCTTGAACAACAAAGACAAAACCGTGGACGTCACCCTGCGCTTCTCCCCGCAATAGACTGAAACTTTCCCGCGCCTGATGGCTCTATAATGGTGCCATCCACCTTAGGATGACAGGACCGGCGTGAGCCGGTGTACCCAAAAACTCAGGAGAACACGATGAGCTCTGGTTTGAGGAAATTCGAGATTTACCTAGCTGGCGCGCTTTTGCTGGTTTCCCTCAGCCTGCCCGCTGTGGCGGGCGATAAGAAAAGCACCAAGAAGGATTCCGGCAAGCAGACCCTCGCCGGCGTAGTCAGCGACTCCATGTGCGGCGCTCACCATATGATGGAAAACGCAGCCGACTGCACCCGCGCCTGCGTCTCCAAAGGATCGAAGTACGCCCTGGTCGTGGGCGACAAGGTCTACACGCTTGACAGCGAAGACAAAACCGTTCTCGACGAACTCAACCAACACGCCGGGGACAAGGCCAAGGTCACTGGGACCGTCAATGGAGACAACATCCAGGTGAGCTCGGTTTCGGGCGCTTGATCGACTAAGCTCCCTTCGAATCGATACGGCGGAGGCTGCCTTCAGCCTCCGCAAAATTTCTCGGCCTCGGCCACAAAAATTTCACATTGTGTTCATATTTCGCTGTGTTAGATTCTGTTCTTTCCACTTCAGGGCGAGGCGGAGGCACAAGAATTGTCCAAAGACATGGTCCCCAAGCGGATTTTCTTTACCAAGGGGGTCGGAAAACATCGTGAGCGTCTAACATCCTTCGAGCTGGCCCTACGTGACGCCGGCATTGCCGCACAAAACCTGGTGCGCGTCTCCTCCATCTTCCCGCCGAATTGCAAGCTGATCGCGCGATCGCAAGGCCTGAAGTACCTGAATCCGGGCGAAGTGGTTTTTGCCGTCGTGGCGGAAAACTCTACCCACGAACCGCACCGCCTGCTGGCATCCAGCATCGGAGTGGCGATTCCCGCTGATCGCAATACTTACGGCTATCTGAGCGAGCACCACTCTTTTGGCGAAACCGAGGACGCGGCCGGCGACTACGCCGAGGAACTTGCAGCCGAGATGCTCGCTACGACGCTTAACGTCGAATTTGATCCCGACCGCTCCTGGGACGAGAAGAAGCAGATCTACCGCCTGTCAAACAAGATCGTCCGAACCGCCAACGTGACGCAGTCCGCCGTGGGCGACAAGCGCGGCCTGTGGACTACCGTCATCGCGTCAGCAATCTTTATCTTCGATTAGGTGCTTGAGTGAAAGTCCTCACTCGCCAGCAAAAACGCTCAGCGTATCGCCCTCCTCTCAAACGTCCGGAAAAGGGCAGCCTTCGATCCTGAACCAAGCCTGGGCGGGCAATAGCGAGCCCAAGCGCCGCCCCCGAGGGCCCCCTTTCGACATGCAGCACTGCAGCCAACCCAGGGCATTTCTTCATCGACCCAAGGAACCAGCCCCGGAGTGGCGCAAGAACCACGAACCCGCTACTTACGCGCGAGAATCTTTTTCCCTTTGCTGGCTTCGGCACGCGCCTTACCCCGGTCAAGCCGCTCCAGAACCGCGGCCACAATCAGCGGTAAGCCCACCGTGGCATCTAGGAAGACCTCGCCGAACCTCCCCCCTTCCGCCGGGGGAACGAATTTTCCCCACGAAACGGCCTCACTGTAAGGGCTGCCCGATAAACCACCCCAATAGACCGGCTCGGGGCAAATGCGCAGGCCATAGTGGTAGCGCTTCAAGGGGATGTCCTCGCCGAGTTGCCGGTGCCGCAATTCAATGAAGGGCCCGAACTGCTGCGACCAGTTCCGCGGCACCCCGCCGCCGACGGTGAATATCCCGAGGCGCTTCTGTTTCAAGAGCGTCGCCGCGAAATATTCCAGATCGAGAAAAGGATCGAACCGTAGCTTGGGTTCGTTTTCCTTTTCTCGACCCCGGTTGGCCAAAGCGAAATCCAGGCCCAGTTCGGAATCGGTAAAGGCGGGCACAAACACGGGAACGCCTTTCTCATACGCCGATTTCAAAATGCCTCGCTCCTCGGCATTCTTGCTCAGGTGCTTCCCAATCACCTCGTTGAGCTTGTAGGAGCACAGTACCTCGTTGGCGTCCCATTCAGACAGGATCCGGAACATGACCTGTTCCACATCGTCCAGGTTGGTCTCCGGCTCCAGCGTGTCGTACACGCGGTTGTACCCCTGCCGGTAGAGCTCTTCGTCGGAGACTTCAGGGTTGTAGCGGAAATGGGCGCGACCGGTGGCTTCGACCAACCCGTGCGCCATCAAGGCCCCCGTGGAAACGATTGCGTTCACGATGCCGCGATCGATCAGCTCCGTGATGATCAGTCCCTGCTTGGCCACCGTCATGGCGCCGGCGAGCGTCATTACTTTGAAGCAGTCCTGGTCGCGGGCCATCGCTTCCAGCACGTCGGCCGCCTCGCCCAGTTGCCGCCCGGTAAACGCCGTTTTGGCCATGCCTCGCACCAGGTCGTCAATTGAGTGCACACGCGACAGATCGAGCGGCTCCAGCGGCGTCAGCCGATCCTCGATGGGATCGTGCAAACGCCGTTCAACCCCCGAGCCGTCGCGATTGGCATGCTTCAAGGTGGCACCTCCGGCAAGCCCATGGTTACGAATTGATTAACTCAAATTTACCGTAATGACGGAGCTACAGCTACTCCCATTTGCTTGTGAGCGAAGCAGGTGCCGTTGGCGGCGAGCCCTCTGATATTCTATGACGTCGAAATTCCCCGGAGACAATCTTGGCGCTTCAAAATTTCCGCCTCGCCCTGATCCAGATGTCGTGTGGCCCGGGGCCCGAGCAGAACATGCAAAGAGCCCTCGAGGGCGTGGGCGAGGCCGCCGGGCGCGGTGCGCAGGTGGTCTGCCTCCCCGAGCTTTTTCAGACCCAGTATTTCTGCCAGCGTGAAGACGCTTCCCTGTTTGACTTGGCCGAGCCGATTCCCGGGCCAAGCTCCGCGAAACTGTCCGACGCCGCTCGCAGACACAGAATCGTACTGGTCGCCTCGCTTTTCGAAAAACGCGCGCCCGGCGTGTATCACAACACGGCTGCGGTCTTCGATAACGACGGCACGCTCCGCGGTATTTACCGCAAGATGCATATCCCCGACGACCCTCTCTATTACGAGAAGTTTTACTTCACTCCCGGCGACCTGGGCTTTCGTGCTCATGATACCGAGGTAGGCCGGCTAGGAGCTTTGGTGTGCTGGGACCAGTGGTATCCCGAAGGCGCTCGCCTGACCGCGCTGCAAGGGGCCAACCTGCTTCTCTACCCGACTGCAATCGGCTGGCATCCTGCGGAGAAGGCAGACTTGGGAAAGGCCCAGCACGATGCCTGGCGCACCATCCAGCGCGCTCACGCCATCGCCAACGGTGTCTACGTGGGCGTAGTTAACCGGGTTGGATTTGAGACCGGCAACATTCGCGGCCAATCAGCGCCCGGCCAGGGACTCGAGTTCTGGGGCGCATCGTTCCTCTCTGATCCTTTTGGCACGGTGATCGCCGAGGCTTCTCACGACAAAGAAGAAATCCTTTTCGGCGACGTGGATCTTGGTAGGCTCGAAGACATCCGCCGGAACTGGCCGTTCCTGCGAGACCGCCGCATTGACAGCTACGCGCTCATAACAAGCCGCCTGCTCGATTAGGAAACCGGTGACTCCGCGCCCGACCCCACAGAAAACCGATACACCAGCTGTGCAGGGATTCCACATGCCTGCTGAATGGGAACCCCACGCCGCTACCTGGCTGGCATGGCCGCATTATCGTGGCGATTGGCCGGGCAAATTTGAGCCCATCCCCTGGGTCTATGCTGAAATCATTCGTCATTTGTCCAAGCATGAACGTGTCGAACTGATCGTCAACGACGCAACTTCCGAGAAACAAGCAAAGAAGGTCCTTGAGCGTGCAAATGCCCTGGCAAAAAACGTTCGCTTCCACCGCTGGCCGACAGATCGCGTCTGGACCCGCGATTCCGGCTGCACCTTTCTCACGAAATACGTAGGGACAGCCGCCCTCGGCTGCCCAACCGAGGCAACGAACCAGGGAGGGACAGGCGCCCCCGACTGTCCGGCCGAGCGGAGCTCGGCCATTCTCGCCGTCAAATGGCGCTTCAACGCCTGGGCTAAATACCCTAACTGGCGCCGCGATGAGAAAATTGGCAGCCGCGTGGCCAACGCCGCTGGGGCGATGGAGGTGCGCCCGCTCTTCGCCAAGCAGCGCGTGGTGCTCGAAGGGGGCTCGATCGACGTGAACGGCAAGGGCGCACTGCTAACCACGGAAGAATGCCTGCTCAGCCCCGAGCAACAGCGCAATCCCGGCATGGGTCATGAAGATTACGAAAAAGTCTTCCGCGATTACCTGGGAATTAAAACCGTGATCTGGCTGGGCCGCGGCATTGTGGGTGACGACACTCACGGCCACATCGACGACATCTCCCGCTTCGTTTCCTCGGATTCGGTGGTTACGATGGTTGAGGCCGATCCCAGAGACCCCAACCATGCTCCCCTAAAAGAAAACCTGCGTCGCCTGCGTGCTGCTGCCGATCAGGATGGCAAACCACTGCGTGTGATCGAACTGCCGATGCCAGGTCCGGTGGTCTTCGAGAGCCGCCGCCTGCCCGCCAGCTATGGAAACTTCTACATCGCCAACGGAATTGTTCTCGTCCCTGTCTTCAACGATCCCAATGATCGTGTGGCGCTCAATATCCTCGCAGACCTCTTCCCCGATCGCGACGTCATCGGCATCTACTCCGGGGATCTGATCTGGGGTTTCGGGGCAATGCACTGCATGACGCAGCAACAACCAGCTCTTAAGCCTTTAGCCTTTACCTCTTAGCTCTTGGCTGGGGGGTGAAGAACCTTCTGTGAAGCGTTCAGGAAGATAGTAGGTAGGGCAGACGATCAATTTCCCGGAGCTCAGGGCTAACTAAGAGCCAAAAGCTTAAGAGTTACCTCCGGTACTGCGTCGGCTGAGGGCCCTTCTCCAGGGTCTCGCGATCCCAGATCGCTCCCTCGCGGGTGTAATTGGCCAGCTCGAAATCCTGGGTTAACTCAAGAGCGTCGGTGGGACAGGCGTCCTCGCATAGGCCGCAGAACATGCAGCGGCTAAGATCGTAGGTGAAGGTCGTGAGTTCTTTGCGGCGGGTCTTCTCGTTTCTTTCACTGGAAACAACGATCAAGTTCTCCGGGCAAGCTAAGGCACACAAATCACAGGCAATACAAAGTGTCTCATTGGTATCGGGGTTGACATTGAGGCGAGGCGCTCCTCGATACCGCTCAGCCACTTGCGGCCGCTGCAAGGGATACTGTTCGGTATAGATCTGCTTAGGATCCTGGTAGCGGAACGTGACTTTGAGACCCTTAATCAGGTCCACCAGGAGCATTTTGCGAAGCAGAGCCGGCATGCCCATAGAAGTTAGGATAACACTCTCACCAAGAAAATGCAGAGCTCACCGGTGCGCAACTGACCCTGTAGCCGGGGTTTGCAGACGGGCACGAGGCGGGCACCGGGGAGGGAACTTGCCGGCATGTCTCAACGTAGAAGGGAGTGGAGAACGTCATGAAGATTTTTGTCTTCTGTGCCGACCATCGCGTGGGCTGCGCTAAAGTTGCCGGCGATAGTCATCTCATACATCGTGGTAACAGCGGTAGGTGCCGGAAGTAGTGCGGACGGTCTTCCTCGCGGTGTTAAGGGCCTTGCATCCGTAGTCGGTCGGGGCCAATTTGCAAATTAGGTCGTTGGCCTGCCTGGGTCCCGCTACAATCAGATAGGATTCGGCAACCAGCCACTGACCATTAGCCACTGACCACTGCCATTACCGACGAACTCTGGATGGAAGAGGCGCTGCGTGCCGCGCAGCGTGCTCTCGAGGCAGGCGAGGTCCCAGTAGGCGCCGTGGTGGTTTGCAAGGGACGCCTTGTCGGCCGCGGCTGGAACCGCAATCTTGCCGACTCCGATCCCACCGCTCACGCCGAGATCGTTGCCCTGCGCGAGGCCGGTGCCGCCGTTGGCAACCACCGTCTCGCCGACTGTGACCTGTTTGCTACAATTGAACCGTGCGCCATGTGTGCAGGCGCGGTGGTCCACGCCCGGCTTAAGCGACTGGTTTACGGCGCGGACGACCCTAAGGCTGGTGCCGTTCATTCAGTGATCGAGGTGCTGAATCACCCGCAACTCAACCATCGCATCGAAGTTCAGGGGGGCGTATTAGCCGGTCGCAGCGCAAAGTTGTTGCAGGAATTCTTCCGGAAAAGGCGAACTGAGCAACCAAGAGACTGCCGATCATAAATCCCGAGAGTAGCTAGCTGCTGACTACTACTAAGCTATTGTTCTCACCCGGAGAGGTGCGTGAGCGGTTGAAACGATCCGCCTCGAAAGCGGGTGAAAAACTCCAACGCCAACGGAAATAAACAACTTATCTCGCCGAGTATAGCCCAAAATGGCGTATGTGCGGCGAATTCTTGCCTCCTCGCTCTCCATCATTCTCATTCCAGAGTTACTCACAAAATCTATTGATGTCAATCCTTGACATGTTCAATTCATACTCCCCCAACGTCCTGCCATCACAACCCCAACCACCGAGCGATTCGGGGAAGGGCGTCGCAAGCGCAACTAATTAACTCCGAACTTTCGAAAGGGCGGTGGCCGGTGTCCTGTTCCGCTTTGCCATTTTTCTTGGCTGACATTTCCCTTCCCTCCTCTCCAGGTCCTTTGCGCAACGAGTTTGCGTCCTGCATGTCAATCTGAGTTATGCTTGTATACAATAGCCATACCAGACCGCTGAAAAAGGGCCGTCCTGGGCAACATCAACTGACTTGTGTGGGTGCAGCGCAAACTCGGCCTATCGCCGCGTAGTCCGCGTAGTGGAAGGACTGGTCAGTCGGAGGACTTTGTGTTTGGACTGGACGATGTGATCGTACATACGCTTGCGGGCCGCCTGGGGATCGTGCTCGCGGATGGCCTTGATGATGTCGCGGTGCTCCTGGATCGGAACTTCGCCATAGTAATGAATGTCGACAACCGCGTACATAATTCGCTCCATCAGAGAGCGCGCTTCGGCTACAGCCCTTACCAACATCTGATTGCGCGACAGGCGGGCGATTCCTACGTGAAAACGAGTGTCCCCTTCAATGAACTCCATATACTTTTCCAGGCTATCGGTACGGTAGGAAGTCTCGGCCCAGTCAGCCAGTTCCTCCAACAATGCCGAGTCAATGGCCTTTCTCGCGGCCAGCTCTGCCGCCGCGCATTCCACCGCAGTCCGGAATTCATAAACATCATTGAGTTCCTGCAGGGTTATTTGGCTGACGAAATAACCGCGGTTGGGAACAATTCGCAGCAGTCGTGCTTCCTGCAGGCGTAGTGCAGCCTCGCGCACGGGCGTCCGGCTCGACCGGTATCTTCGTGCCAGATCTTTCTCGGTCAGGGCCTGACCGGGAGCATGGACGCCGCGTATGATGTCGCGCTTCAGGTCCTTATAAACCTTCTCGCTGAGCTTGTCTCGAGTGCCGGACGCGTAAGAAGCTCGGGCTCGCTTTCGAATTACAGCTGTGGCCACCTGTGTCTGCGTCCTCTCCAATAAATGGTTGACTTGCGATATGGACTTACTGCAGCAGTCCTGCCTCGGGCAAAATCGTAAGCGCGCCGGTCATGCAAGTTACCTCGGCCACATTGGCCTGTCAACGACATTCCCCTGCGCCACCCTCCGTGTACAGCCAGAGCCGCGGCCAATCCATGTAGCATACTATTGATATACCAAAACACAATATCCTTGACACCGCGGGATGACTGGAGGTACGTTTCGCGACTCAGACAACTACGTTTCCCCGCACCAGGGAGCACCCATGGCTCTCAGCCATCGCCGCACTGACGGGTTCTGGCTCATCGCTCTGATCGCGATTTGCTTTCGCTTTGGGCCGGCGCTTGCCCAGCCGCAGGCAGAGGCGGCGCAAACCATCATCATTCGGGCGGGGAAACTTTTTGATCCGGCCGCCGGCCGCGTGCTCAACCACCCTGTAGTGGTGATCCGCGGTAACAAGATCGAATCGGTTTCATATGGGACAACGGTTCCCGTCTCTGGGGCCAAGCTGATTGATCTGGGAGAAGCAACTCTCCTGCCAGGTTTCATCGATGTGCATACGCATCTGACGATGAATGCTGGTGGCGGCGGCTACGAGAGCTTGGGCATCTCTACGCCTCGCGCAGCTCTGATCGGGGCAAAGAATGCGCGGCTTACCTTGCTGGCGGGATTTACCACCGTCCGTAACGTCGGCGCTCAGGGTTATGCCGACGTGGCGCTCCGCGATGCCATCAACGACGGCGACGTGATTGGACCGCGCCTGCAGGTTTCCGGACCTGCCCTCGGCATCACGGGCGGACATTGCGATGACAATCTGCTCCCCTTTGAATTCCACCATTCCGCGGAAGGGGTAGCCGATGGCCCGGAGGCGATCATGCACCGTGTCCGTGAGGTGATCAAATACGGCGGCGATGTCGTTAAGTTTTGTGCTTCCGGAGGCGTGTTCTCAAAAGGCGATAACCCTCTTCTCGAGCAGTACAGTCCGGAGGAGATGAGAGTGTTGATCGCCGAGGCGCATCGGCTCGGCCGAAAGGTCGCGACTCATGCTCATTCCACTATCTCAATCAAAGACGCGGTGCGGGCGGGGGTGGATTCGATTGAGCACGGCATTTTTCTCGATCAGGAAGGCATCGAGCTCATGAAGGAACACCACACGTTCCTGGTGCCCACGTCTTATCCGTTGTTCTGGTTTGAAGAACATGAATCGCAAATGAATCTCCCGCCATGGGTGATTGAGAAGGCGGCAATCATTATTCCAGCAGCCAAGAAAAACATGGCCGACGCCTTTCGCAACCGAGTGCGTGTTGCCCTGGGAACCGATGCCGGAGTCTATCCCCATGGCCTGAATGGAGGCGAGTTCTGGTCTATGGTGACGCTAGGGTTAACCCCGGTGCAGGCCTTGCAAGCCGGCACCACCAATGCCGCTGAGCTGATGGGATGGTCCGATCGAATCGGTGCCATTCGCCCCGGTTTACTTGCCGACATCGTTGCCGTAAAAGGCGATCCCCTGGCTGATATCCGCTTGCTCCAGCATGTCCAGTTCGTAATGAAGGATGGCGTTGTTTATAAAAACGAATTCCCGGCTGAACCCTCAGGCGCCCGCGTACCGGCTGGGGATTGAAGTGGTTCAATCAACAGGTGTATCGACGGGGGATCTATGTGGCGCTCGAAACTGAACCGCACCGTGTTGTGGGTTGTTATGGCTGTTTCCCTTCCTGTCAACTCCGTGGCGCAAACGACCCAGGGCGGAATCGTGGGCGCTATACGCGATGAAAAAGGCGCCAACATTGCGGGGGCCAAGGTCACGGTCAGCAATGCCGCCACTGGCCTGCAGCGGGAAACAACTACGGCCGGCAACGGTCTTTTCCGCCTGCTGGCCCTGCCCACAGGAACCTACCAGCTCAAGGCGGAAGCGCCAGGATTCGCGACCGCTACCACAACCGGCGTCGAGGTGGGCGTGGATCAGATCCGCAGGGTTGAGATCGTGCTCCACGTTGGTGTCAGGAACGAAATCGTCGAAGTGCAGGCCGATGCCGCCTTAACCCAGACCGAGACCTCCAAGCGAGGCGAGATTATTGACAATCGCAAAGTGGAGGAACTGCCGCTCAACGGCCGCGACTTTGCACAACTGGCGCGTTTGAATCCAGGCGTGGCCACCTCCGGCGGCGGCGGCGGCCAACAAGGTGGCGAAGGCGGCGTCTCGGGGTTCTCCTCCAATGGACTGCGCTCCACTTCCAACAATTTCATGGTGGACGGCATTGACAATAATGACTACTTCGGCGGAGCCGCCGCTCAGATACCTTCCATTGACTCCATCCAGGAGTTTGAAGTCCAGACCAACACCTTTTCAGCCGAATACGGGAGAAACTCCGGTTCGGTAGTCAACCTGGTGACTAAGTCCGGCTCGAACCAGCTGCACGGGTCGGTTTATGAATTTTTCCGCCACGATGCGCTGGATGCCCGCAACTTCTTTAACGCTTCTGCTTTTCCGAAGTCGGCGCTGCGTCTCAATCAGTTCGGAGGCACCCTCGGCGGGCCCATAATCAAGAACAACACCTTCTTTTTCCTGAACTACGAGGGCTTCCGCCGCGAAGCGGGAAACAATCGTGTCACCAACGTGCCTACGCTCGCCGAACGCGCAGGCAATTTCACCGACAACAATGGGAATCCCATCAAGATCACGGTAGACCCGGTCAGCGCGCGGCTGTTCAATTTATTTCCCCAGCCAAACCTGAGCGACCCTTCGGGCAACTTCATCTCCTCTCCCAATCAAACCGACGGGACGGATCAATTTCTGGTTAAAGTGGATCACCATCTCCGCAGTACTGACACGCTCTCCGCCCGCTACAGCCGGACCCGGATTGACACCTTCTTCCCTTTCACCCCAGGACAGGCTGGAACCAACGTTCCCGGTTATGGCGTGAATCAAAACGGCGCTAACCATCTGGTCGCGCTCTCCTACACTCGCGTAATTAGTCCCCGCACCCTTAATGAAGCCCGGTTTGGTTTTAACCGGTCGGATATTTCGCTCGTCACCCAGCCGGGGCCCAAGGGCGCCGATTACGGGTTCAATACCGGGTGGGCAGCGAACGCCCCATTGAGTCTCGGCAACATTCCACAACTCGCATTCGCGGGAGGATTCGTTGGCGGAAGTTCGTCGGTGAGCAATCTTGGAGGGGGTATTGATCAGCCCAACCGTACCGCCACCAATACTTTCCAGTGGATTGATAATCTTTCCCACACAACTGCCCGGCACTCTTTCAAGGTCGGCGGAGATATTCGCTATGTCCAGCTGAACCGCCTCTATGACCTTGCATTCAACGGCCAGATCACCTTCAGCGGACTCGACAACCTGGCCGGCACCGATGCCAGCGGAAATCCTGTCAACGTCCCCAACGCCTTGATTGACTTCGCACTGGGTATTCCCGACGGTGCCCTGCAATTCGTTGGCGATTCTCATCGTAACTTTCGTACCAGCAGCTATGGATTGTTCGCACAGGATAGCTTCAAAGTGCGCCACAACGTCACGTTAAACTATGGTCTGCGCTATGAACTAAATACGGTGTTGCACGAAGCGCATGGCCGGCTCAGTTCCTGGCGCCCCCAGAATTTCACTACCTTCCTGAATCCAACCGACCCCACTATCCAAAACAACCTGGCGGCGCTCGAAGCCTCGGGCATCGTCACGCAGGATCAGGTGGGCGGCATTTATAACGGCGATCACAACAATTTCGCCCCCCGCATTGGCCTCGCCTGGGACCTTTTCAACGACGGCAAGACGGTACTCCGTTCCGCCTACGGTGTCTTTTACGAAACCATCATCGGCAACATTCCCGGCAACGTCATGTTGAACCCGCCGTTCTTGCCTGACTTCTTTACGCCCTTTCCTTTTGCCGGATGGCCGAACGCATTTGCTCCCTCCGGATTTCCCGTCCTTACCATCACGCAACAAAACCTGCGCACTGCCTACGCCCAGCAGTTCAACTTCGGGGTCCAACATGAACTGCCGGGACGCATGCTGTTAGATGTCGCCTACGTCGGCACCACAGGCACAAAGCTGCCACGCTTCCGGCAGATTGATCAGGCCTACAGCACCAAGCAGCAAATCGACCAATTGACACCCGATGTGATCACTCGCATGGAGCTCATCGGCATTCCACCCCGCGTTGCCCAATTCTTGTACGGCAACCAGCTCTGGAGCGCGATGCCCAGTGTGGTGCGAACGCCCTATTTCGGATACGCCCAGTTGTTCCAGGCGGAGGACTCCGTGAGTTCCAATTACAACAGTCTGCAGGCCAAACTTGACAAGCGCTTCAGCCACGGGCTGTCGTTCCTGACCTCCTACACCTGGTCGCACTCCATTGATGGAGCGTCAGTCTTCTTCGGCTCGGGCGCAAACGCAACCACCATCTTCCCGCAGGACAACTACAACCTGAGGGCTGAGCGCGGCAGTTCGGATTTTGACATTCGCCATCGCCTGAGCTGGAGTTTCAACTATGCCGTGCCATCCTTTCGTCGCCTGCCCGAGTTTGTGGGCTCGGGATGGGAGCTCGGCGGCATTCTAACCCTGCAAACCGGGGAGCCTTTTTCAGCTCTCACCGGCAAGGGATTGAGCGGAACTGGACTGGGGAATGACCGGCCTAACCTGGTCGGCGACCCCAATGCCGGACCTCACACCGTGCAGCAATGGTTCAACACCAGCGCTTTCGTCGACAACCAGCCGTTGACCTTTGGCACCGCCGGACGAAACATCGTTAGTGGCCCTGGATATCGCGATTTTGATTTTTCTCTCCTGAAGAACACCAAAATCGGGGAGCGCATGAACGCGCAGTTCCGGGCCGAGCTTTTCAACATCTTCAATCATCCCAGCTTTGCCTTGCCGGCCAATATTTTGGCCGCGCCCAATTTCGGAGCGTTGTTCACCACGCCGGATGCCGCTCAAAACAATGTGGGGCTGGGTTCGGGCGGCCCTCGGCTCATCCAGTTCGCGCTGAAACTTAGCTTCTGATGAGAACGCATTTACGAACATGCAGTCTGCGCGTTGTGATCCCGGCGGTCTTCGCCTGTTGCGGGCTGGCGCCTGCCCAGCCAGCTGTCCAACAGCTTGGCGCCGGGCTTTACGCGTACATCTCTGAAAACGATGCCAGTGCGAACTCCACCTTCCTGATCGGGCGGAGGGGAATCCTGGTGGTTGATAGCGGCCTCAACGCCACCGAAGGAACGAAGTTGCTCGGCGCGATCCGGCAAGTCTCAAGTCTGCCTGTGAAATTCATCATCAACACCCACTATCACCCCGACCACCAAGGCGGAAATGCCGCGGTCGGTCCGAATGCGGTTGTCATCACCACGGCCTTCACTCGCGAACGCACTCTGGCGCTGATCAAAAGACCCGAGATGGAAGGCTTCCACTTTCGACCGGCGAATGTCACCTTTGAGAAACGGGTAACCGTCTACCTCGATCCTTATTCTGTCGATGCGTACTACCCCGGCAAGGCGCATACTTCCGGCGACGCCCTCGTCTACTTCCCCCAACAGCGCGTAATTGCAACCGGGGACCTGTTTCTAAACCGGTCGTGCCCCGCCATGGACAACGGCAGCGTCGAAAACTGGATCCAAGCCTTGAATCAGGTTTTGGAGCTTCCCGTGGACCATGTTGTGCCCGGCCATTTCGAAGTTGGCACCAAGTCTGATCTGCGAAGATTTCGAAACTATTTGAGCGATCTTTTTCAGCAGGTTCGTGCCATAAAAGAGCGCGGTGCGACTCTTGACCAGGTGCGGCACGAAGTCAACACGCAAAAATATGCTGATTTTCGCCAGTACCCGAAGTATCAAGCGAGCTTTGCCGATAACGCGGCCGTGATTTACCAGCAGTTGCAGGCACACTAGACATGGCCAATTCGAGTTTCCCCATTGACTGGGTCCGGCAGCAGTTTCCTGCCCTGAACACGGGCGATAACTTCACTTTCTTCGACAACGGTGCTGGCGCTCAAATCCCGCAGGTGGCGCTCGATGCTGTTCAACAGCACCTTGTGCACCACAACGTTCAGCGTGGCGGCCGCTACTCCAAAAGCCAAGATGTGGACGCCGCGCTGCAAAGCGCGCGCCAGAGTGTTGCCACATTCCTGAATGCTCGTGATCCCCGCGAAGTGGCATTCGGTATGAACGCCACGTCTTTTATTCGTCTGGTCAGCCTGGCCATCGCCGAGATCCTTGGTAAGCGCAAAGAAATCATCGTTACCGATCTGGACCACGAGGCAAACATCGCCACCTGGATTGCATTGCACAGCCGCGGAGCCGAGATTCGCTGGTGGAAAATGCGTCCCGACGGAACTCTGCACACCGACGATTTGCAGCCTCTGTTGGGTCATCGAACCCGGCTGGTGGCGTGCGCGGTCGCGTCGAACGCGTTGGGTTCAGTCGTGGACGTAGAAGAGGTTGCACGGATGGCGCATGCCGCCGGCGCTGAAGTGTTTCTGGACGCCGTCCATTACGCGCCGCATGGCCCCGTTGATGTGCAGGATTGGGATTGCGATTACCTGGTCTGCTCCGGTTACAAAATCTTCGCCCCGCATATGGGTTTTCTTTGGGGCAAGCGCGAGCTTCTGGAACGCTTGCCCACGTTCCGCGAGGACTTCATCCCCGACGAGATTCCGGGCAAGATCGAAGTCGGCACTTACGTTTACGAAAACGTGGCCGGCATGGATGCTGCCCTGCGCTATCTCCAGGAACTGGGCCGGCGGGTGCTCCCTGGTTCCAACAACCATTCGCCACGTGCCACGTTGGTGAATTCCATGGAAGGGATTCGTCGGTACGAAAAAATCCTCGTCGCCGAGATTCTACGCCGCTTGGCCGAGATGGATAATGTCACTGTCTATGGTATCCAGGAGCGCGACCGTCTCGACCAGAGGGTTCCGACGGTCTGCTTCAATGTTGACGCGGTGTCCCCCGCCGCGGTGGCAGAGCGGTGCGCCCATAATGCCATCGGAGTACGCGATGGCAACATGTACTCGCCGCGCCTTTTGCGTCGTATGGGGATACCGCCCGAGACTGGAGCGGTTCGCGCCTCACTCGCGCACTACAACACTATGGAAGAGATTGAGCGTTTTATCGATGTAATTCAAATCATCGCCGGATCCGCGCGCAAACACGCAGCCGGCTCGTAGCGATCTACCGTGGCAACCACAAAGCCAGCCTCTGCCGATGCCGCAGCGAATGCGGCAGCGTCGTCTCCCATTCTTCAAAACCATCTACCGAGGCTGGGGCATTCCCTGTGTGGGCGCGCAGGTATCATTATCGTTCTATGGCTAACCGGCACGCTTGCCCTGGCGCAGGCTAACAGGGAATTTCTCCAAGCGCTGCGCTGGCGTTCCATCGGTCCCAACCGCGGCGGCCGCGCGACCGCCGTCACCGGTCTGCCGAATGATCCCTTGGTTTACTACATGGGTGCCACTGGCGGAGGCGTATGGAAGACGGTGAACGCGGGGCTCACCTGGACGCCGGTTTCGGATGGCTACTTCAACACCGGCTCGGTAGGTTCGATCGCGGTCTCCGAATCCGATCCGAACATTGTCTACGTGGGCATGGGCGAAGCCTGCTTGCGCTCGAATCTCTCGCACGGAGATGGCGTGTACAAATCCACGGATGGGGGTCGCACCTGGCAGAACGTCGGCTTGCGCGACACCAGCCAGATTGGGCGGGTATGGGTCGATCCTCGCGATCCCAAGCTGGTTTATGTCGCGGCCGTCGGACATCCTTATGGTGCCAACCCGGAGCGTGGCGCTTTCCGCTCCAAGGATGGCGGTGGGACCTGGCAGAAGATTCTCTTCATCAACGACAAGACCGGCGCGGTAGACCTTGCGGTCGATCCGCACGACACCCGCATCATGTACGCCGCCACCTGGCAGGTCCTGCGCAGGCCGTGGGACATCTACGAGTTCGGACCCGGCGCCGGCATCTACAAGACCACGGACGGAGGCGACACCTGGACGCAACTGAGGAACGGACTGCCCAAGTCGGAGATGGGCAAGATCGGTTTGGCGGTTTCGCCCGTCGATCCCCACCGCCTGTGGGCAACCATTGGGGGTGACGAAGGCGGCGTCTATCGTTCCGACGATGCAGGTCAGACATGGCAACTCGTGGACGGGAGCTTTGCTATGCACTCTCGCCAGTATTATTACGGCCACATTTTCGCCGACCCGGAGGAACGCGACACGGTATACACGTTTTCCTCCAAAGGCTTTTACAAGTCCACCGACGCGGGACAACACTGGGAGCAGATTCGCACTCCGCACAGTGACTATCACGGCCTCTGGATCGATCCGAGAAACAACCAGCGCATGGTGAACGCCAACGACGGCGGCGTGACCGTCACCTTCGACGGCGGACGCAGTTGGACCCCGGAAGACAACCAGGCGACGGCGCAGTTCTACACCGTGCGTACAGACAACGACTTTCCCTACCACGTGTACGGAGCGCAGCAGGACAACACGACGGTAATGGTCTCCAGCGCCAGTCGGCCCTCGGACAACGAAATCAGTGCTGTCGGCGGCGGCGAGTCCGGTTACGTGGTTCCCGATCCCGGGGACTCCAACATCGTGTACGCCGGGGCGTACTGGGGTTTGCTCACCCGCTACGATCGCCGTACGGGCCTCGCACGCAACATCACCGTCTGGCCGGATTTTCCCGGCGGCCGCACCGGCGCCCAGCAGAAATACCGCTTTCAGTGGACTTATCCGATTGCGATTTCCCCGGCCGATCCCGGCACCGTCTACGTCGCCGCGAACGTGGTGTTCAAGTCCGTCAATGGCGGGCAAAGCTGGATCCCGATTTCTCCCGACCTGACGCGTGACGACAAGCAACACGAAAACGGTGGCCGGCTCGAAGATGTGTACGACACCGTATTCACTCTCGCGCCCTCCCCGCTCAATAAGAACCTCCTCTGGGCCGGCTCCGACGATGGGCTCATCCACATGACGCGCGACGGCGGCAAGAATTGGGCGAATGTCACGCCTCCCGCGCTCGAGCCGTGGACGCGCATTAACATCATCGAAGCATCGTCGCACGATCCCGCCACCGCGTATGTGGCCGCGAACCGCTATCAGCTCGACGACTTCCGTCCCTACATTTATCGTACCCACGACTTTGGCAAGACCTGGACCCTGATCGTCGGCGGAATTCCCCAGGACACCTTCGTGCGCACCGTGCGCCAAGACCCGGCTAACGCGAAGCTTCTGTACGCCGGCACCGAGACGGGCGTGTACGTATCCTTCGACGATGGAGAGCAGTGGTACCCCTTGCAGCTTAATCTGCCCATCGTCCCAATCACCGATCTGACGCTCAAAGACGGCGACCTGGTGGCGTCTACACAGGGGCGGGCGTTCTGGATTCTGGACGACATCACCCCGCTGGAGCAGATGACGGACGGCCGCGCCGCGTTCCCCCTGCAAGTGTTCAAGCCCCGGCCCGCGTATCGGATGGCACGCGGCCGTTCCTTCGGATCCAGCAGCCCGACCGCGGGAATGATTATTAACTACTACCTCGCTGCTGCGCCGAGCGCGCCGGTGAAGATAGCCTTCCTCGATGCAGACGGCACAGTAATCAATTCGTTCAGCAGCGACTCTCGCCCAGACAACAACCGGGCGCAGCGCAGCCGCTTCGGAGAGTCAATGTCCCGTGGGGAAACGGTCTCCGCGAAAGCCGGCCTCAATCGCTTTATCTGGGACATGCGCTATGCTGACGCGGAGGGCATCGACGGCGGAACCTATCTGTTCGGCGGCAGCCTGCGCGGCCCCGAAGTCGCGCCCGGTCAGTACCACGTGCGGGTCACCATGGGCGAGCAAAGCCAAACGCAGTCCTTTGAAATCCGCCGCGAACCGCGCGTTCCCACCACGTTGCGAGATTACCGGCAGCAGGTGTCGTTCCTGCTCGCGGTGCGCGACAAGCTCTCTGCGGCAAACCATGCCATCAATCGTCTGCTCAAGGCGCAAGAAGAGGTGCAGGCCGCGCTGAAAAACACCGGCCTTGACTCGGCGGCCGCCGAAAGTGGGCGCCAATTGAATGGCGAAATCGAGAGGGAACTGCACGCGTTGTACGAGCCTCGCTTCACCGGCTTCGACGATCAGACACTCATTTATCCGCTGAAGTTGAACAACCGCATCGCCGCGCTGGAGAGCTATGTGGGCGGCGACTATCCGCCGACCGACGAGGCCCAGCAGGTACTGGCTGAACTCTCTTCCGAGCTGGAGCGTGTGCTCGCCCAGGTGAGAGTAACGCTTAATCGCGATCTGTCCGGCTTTCATGCCCGGGTTCATTCCTCGGCCACAGCGCAATGAGGCCAGGCGTCGAGCAAGTCGCCGCGGTGCCACGAACCCAGTTTCGCCGGGCAACATGCTTCTTCCGCAGCATGCGGACTTTGGCGCGGGCGCGCATGATCTGGAACGGAATGGTGCCGCGTACGCCGGCGCTGATTCTGCGCTGCGCGGATGTCGATGACGTGCAGAAGGCAGTGCGCGCTTCGCATCCGCCGCGACGGCCGCCGTCCGCTGCGGCGGCCACAGCCTCGCCGGCTTCAGCACTTGCGATGGCGGCGTAGTGATCGCGGTTCACTGTGGCCTGCACCGGCGCGGCCGAACAGCCAATACGCAATGGTCAGCAATGCCAGCCAAGGCAGACCGGCCAGGATCGTCGGCCGCATCCCCGGCACCCACCAGGTAGTCGTGATAATGGCGGCGACGGCCAGTGCACCCAGAATCGAAGTGTACGGATATCCCATCATCCGCACCGGGAGGCGGCGGTTGCCGCGCGCCTCCCATGCCCGCCGGAACGACAAGTGGGTGATGAAGATCATCATCCACACGAACAATCCTCCGAACAGCGCTATGCCGAACAGGTACACGTAAGCGCTTGCTGGATACCGGATCGCCGCCACCGTCGCAATTGCCAACCCAATAGTGGAACTCAGCTGCGCCGGCAGCGGCACCCCGAGGCGCGTCAACTTCCCCAGTGCGGAGGGAGCGTAGCCGCCCCGTGCCAGGGAGAACATCATGCGCGTGGAAAGATACAAATCGCAGTTCATGCTGGAGAGCGCTGCGGTCAGCACCACAAAATTCATCAGGTGAGTGGCGGCCGGAACCCGCATGAGACGAAACACGGTGACGAACGGGCTGGCGGTGACGTCCGCGCCCGGCTGGATGCTCTGCCACGGCACCACGCCGACCAACACCACCATCGCCGCCAAGTAGAAGAAGATGAGGCGGAACACCATCGACTTCATGGCGCGAGGAATAGCCTGGTCCGGCTTTTGCGCTTCGCCCGCGGTGACGGCCACGACCTCGGTCCCGATATAGCTGAAGATCACGAAACACATCGCCATCCACATCCCGGAGGCGCCGTTGGGAAAGAAACTGCCCGAGGTGAAATTACTCAGGCCGGGATGGGGCTCGCCGGGAATCAGCCCGAACAAGACGATAGCGCCAAACCCGATGAACGCCAGGATCGCGACCACCTTGATCATTGCGAACCAGTATTCGAACTCGCCGAAGTTGCCCACCCCGGTGGCGTTCAAGCCGACCAGCAGCAGCGAGAACAGCACGATCCATGCCCAGGGCGGAACCTGCGGAAACCACCAGCGGCAGTAGATCGCGACTGCGGTTGCCTCGCCGCCGATAGCGATGCACTGGCACGCCCAGTAGGTGTAGCGGACCACAAAACCGGCCCAGCGGTTCAAATACAGCTCGGCATAGACGCCGAACGATCCGGCGGTGGGGTGCGCCACCGCCATTTCCGAGAGCGTGCCCATCAGCAGCAGCGCGATGCCGGCGCCCAGCAGGTAGCACACCAGCACAGCGGGGCCGGCGGTATGGACTGCCAGCGAGCTGCCGAGAAACAGCCCGGTGCCGATGGCTCCGCCAATAGCGATCATCGCCATCTGGCGCGTGCTCAATTCGCGCGCCAAGCCAGATTCCTTTGTTAACACGGAGGCGGTCGCGGCGGCCTGGTTCAACGTGGTCAAGGGAGGGCCGACTCCTTGTGAAGGCAGAAGCCGGGACATTATCACAGACGCCTCCGGCACTCCACTGGCTGTTTTGCATACATCGGGTATGTCATCGTTATCGCCCACTCGACCATAATCCGCTCGCCGCGTCAGGCGGTCTCGAATCACGATGTCCTCACGCCGCGCAAGACGCTCCCCATCACGTGGATCTCGTGTTCTGATGTACCAGCCGAGGCGCGCACCGCGCCGAACTCCGGGCTAAGACCCAGCCGTCTCATCAGCGGGGATCGTACATGTGTCCGTCGCGCGTGCGGATGCCTGCCGCAGCCAGCCTCTCCACCACCTCTTGCGCAGCTCGCTCCTGCAGGCTGAAAAAGAAGGTCGCAACGCGCGCCTCAACCCGTCCTGGATCGGTTATCCCGTAGACGCTCGCACCGCACTCCGCCAGTACGCATAGCATCTCGCGCGAAACTGCCGCCTCGTAGGTCCGAATCGCTCTGGCCGCGCGACAATCTTGTCTCGCCGCGTCGGCAGTGCGCGGTAAGCCAGCACAATCGGTTCGTCCCACCCCATCCTCCCCGTGATCGGTAAACAGAATGGTTTTGCCCGGCAGCGTGGAGCACAGCTTTTTGGTAAGCGGCATCGCGGAACCTGGAACCGGAGGCGGGGGAGACCTGGTCGGGAGTTTTCCGCACTTGTGTGGAGAAGAAGTCAGCCATATGTCGACCCCGAAGGATTTCCTTGATCTTTTCTCCACCCCTTGCACCATCGGCTTCTTCCCGCCGGTCTTCTGGACGACTACGAAGACTGCGCTGTAACTTCTCTAACTGCCAGGCCCACCAGGCGGATGAACGAAGTCGCATTCATCCCGAATGAGATTTCCGCCGGATCGCTGGCAATGAGCAGGGCCGCGACGCTGCCGCATGCGCGATGGCAGCATCCACCTCTTCGCTGCGGCGATACCGCCCGCCTCGCTGCACGTTGCGCTCCGGCAAAGTGGCGGGCTATCGCGTCGAGCACCACGCGCGGCGCTTGCGCTCCCGCGGCATTGTCGAAGACAACGAAGTGGTCGGCAAGCCTGCAATGCCGGAAAACAGGGGCGAACTTCCTCGATCGAAGACTCGCTCACCCTGGCGCTGGCGCCGGGCCTGGTGCCGCTTCTCCGTGTCCGGCGTACAGCACTGTGTTTGGCTTCATTCTCTCGCCCCTAGGCCAGCGACGGGCGGAACCATGTCTCCAGTCCTGACCGTGTGTCAAACTGACATATCCGTTATATGCCAGCGGCATATCAGAT
>Ga0209804_1000684_pt1 | contig 25420 bp, 29 predicted proteins | sample GraSoiAngelo_139_FD_185896 | JGI IMG/M metagenome (GOLD analysis project Ga0209804, IMG submission 185896) | Grasslands soil microbial communities from the Angelo Coastal Reserve, California, USA - 14_0929_12_20cm (SPAdes) (version 2) | ecosystem: Environmental > Terrestrial > Soil > Grasslands ... | reverse complement strand
ATCTATCGCTGCTGGAAGGAGCAGGTGGCGTACAACGAGAACGTCTACCTGGCGGCCTTGGCCAAACACAACTCGCCGCTGGTGGCAGCAACGAAAGCGGTGGCGTTGTGAGAAACGTGTTTGAAAACTGTGCAGGAGGGGGGGTGAATTTTCCTGTGGAAAGTCAATTTCTCCTTGACAGCATTCCTCAGAAATCTGAAGGCAAGGGGCTTTACGGCTCCCCTCGGTAATCACTTATTAGGAAGACGCGCGCAATCGAGGCTTGCGGCGCTTTGGCGGCGGTTGAAGGAGGCGTTTGGGGCCGCTCACAAAAGGATTGCCACGCTCGAAGAAGCGGAGAAGTTTGTCGGCGGCGCGGGTGATGCCGATTCGCACGCTTTTGCCGATAAGGCCAGCGGATTGGCCGGCGTCGCCAAGCCAAAGTTTTTCATCCTCGCAGAGATCAACGCCATCATGGCGGCGGTCGATTTGCAGTGCCTGCGCGAGGCGTCCCGGACCGCGAGTGAGGTCGAGAAGCTCGGCAGTCTTGCGATGCCGCTGCATGATTTCGATTCCTTCAAGCGGCTCGAGCGCGCGAATCAGAATGGCCGCCGCGGTGTCGGGGGCCTCGCTCACGACGTTGAGCATGAAATGCGCGCCATAATTGAAAAAAACGTAGACGTGGCCGGGAGCAAGATACATCGATTTGATGCGCAGGGTGGGCCCGCGAAAATGATGACCGGCGGGATCGCCGGGCGGGTAAGCTTCGGTCTCCACGATGCGGCCGCTGACGCGTCCGGCAGGCAAATCGTGAACCACGACTTTTCCGATGAGGAAGCGCGCGAGCGCGATGGTGTCCTCGGGAAGCTCGGAGCGGCGAATGCGGCGGATGGAAATTTTCGTCCGAGGTTCTTTGCAGGCGGTTATCAGTGAAGACATGGACGAGGACCTGGAAATCTATTTACTTACTTGGACAAAATCTTCTGAAGATCTTCGGCGGAAAGCAAGTCGTGATATTCGCGGTGCTTGCGGAGAAAGCTGGAAGCATAAGGACACCAGGGAACAACCCGCAGATGATAGGCGCGCGCGAAATCTAAAGCCGTGCGCGTGAGCTTCGCGGCCAGTCCCTTGCCTTCCAGCGGTGGGGGAACTTCGGTGTGCAGCAACACGATGCGGTCCGGAGAAAGCCGATACACGAGCATAGAGCGAAGCCCGTCCACAGTGGCTTCGAACCGATGGGCCTCTTCATTGTGGGTAACAGCTACGTCGTCGAGGTTTAATTCCACATTTTCTCTCGGCTGTGAAGAATCGCCGGGCTGCGAACGAAACTGAGGCGCGGCATGCGTAGCGGGCGACCCACGATTGTGAATTCTATCTGGAATTCAACTGTGGCTAACCCCCCGGGGAATCGCACGGCTCATTGTTAAAGAGCTTTGCGAGCTCAGCGTGTTCGATCACTACCGCGGGATCGTTCTGGATGGCTTCGAAGTATTTCTTTTGGAAGCCGTCGCCGGATTCCGCGGGAACAAACATTTTTCGCGCCAGAGAAAACGCAACGTTGGTGTACCTCGGAGTGATGGGCTCCTTGGCGGCGAGAGATTCGTCGATGCGCACCACGAATTCCGAAATATTGTGGAGCCAGGCGAATTGCGAGTGGTCCACGACCAAGCGGAAGAGCTCGCCGGAGTTGACGTGGCCGTGCTCCCGCTCGTAATTTCGGCGCTCCATTTCCAGCAACTTCTTATGCACGCGAAGAAGCGCCAGCCGCAGGGCGATAAGCTTTTCGCGCGCCGGGGAATCGTGGTTGGAGCCCTCTAATTTGGAGTTCGCGGAGTCCATGTTTGCCTATGCCTATTTTCCGCTAGCAGGATGCAATTTTCAAAGAGCCAGCGCGCAGTGATCACCCAGAGCAGAGACGGGAGCGAATCCAACTCGAAGGACGTGGAGCTAAGGACTCCGCGACTAGTTCAAGTCGTGATAGCGCTGCTCGCCGACGGGGAGGGGAATTGGCAAGCGGTTGCCGGGAGGCGGCAGCGGGCAGGTGGAATATGGCGTGTAGGCGCACGGCGGATTTTCCAAACGGTTGAAATCGAGCACGAGTTCGCCCGGCTTGTCGAGGCCATTGGTCGGGAAACCGGTGTAGAGAAACCGGCAAGCGCCGTAAGTCGTTGTGGTGCCGGTGGTATCGCGAAAGATGAAAAAGAGTTTGGCAACCGCGGGATCTTCGAGCACGGGCTCGATGCGCCAGGTCTTGCCAGCGAGGACAAATTCCGCGGCGCCCGGAACGGGCTGATCGTAGTTCGTGCCGACGAGAGTGGCGAGCGTGATGGTTTTGAAGGGAACATAGGGAATCCACTTGGCGATGACGCGGTAATTCTCATCGGGCGGATACCACTTGAGACCATGAAATCCGGTAATCGATGGGGATTGAGCATCCTTGATGCGCAGGGCGAAGCGGGACTCGCGGCGAATTACGTACATGTTGAGAGTGCCAATGGTCATGCGCGGCGCAAATTTATCTTTGTTGCCTTCAGCGCGAAGAGATTGCGGCTTTGCAGGCGCGCCAGCGACCAGAAAATCTGGGGGGAACCCGCCTGCAGGCGGATTTAACGTCACGTTTTCTCCTTCGAGATGCAGCACGGCGAGATGCGCGGATCCTTTGCTGAGATGAATCTTGTTATCGGGCGCCGTGCCGACTGAATTGTTGCCAGGTTGCAGCCATTCCAATCCAACCAGCGAGAGCCAGCCGTCCGGCTTCAATAGGTCGGCCGTATGCGCGGTGCGCCAAGCGGCCAGGTCCTTTAGAAAATTGCCGTCTTGTGCAAAAAGCGAGCCTGCCGGCAGCAGGACGGCAAGAATTGCAGCGAGTTGCCGCGAGTGTCTCTGCAACCGGGGCATACGCAAGTATACCGCGTGCGGTGCAAATCGCGGGAATGCCAATGGCTTCACAAAGAGCAGTGACGCACGCCACACGGCAAAAGACGGCAGGCCTTTAGAAAAGACGAAGGAAAAACGAGCGGTTAAGGTTCGCGCGAGCCAAGCGGGTTCAGCGGACTCACGGTTCGAGGCTCTTACCGAACGTTCGCGAACAGTGTATGCTTTGAAGTGGTTGGTTGGAGTGGGGTGGACCTCTGATAGAACGCGCTTGGGTGCGTCTCCTCGATAGTGTGCAACTCCCATAAGCTGAGGGCTTTGTCTTGGAGGAAACTTCATGATTGTGGGCGTCCCGCGAGAAACCTTCCCGGAAGAGCGCCGCGTGGCATTGGTGCCCGCGGCGGTTCCCAATCTCACCAAAGCAGGCTTTGAAGTTTTACTGGAAGCGGGCGCGGGAGTCGGGGCGGGTTATCCCGATGCGGAATACGGAGCCAAAGGCGCAAAAGTCGTGCCGAGCCGCGCCGAAGTTTTTCGCGCCGCCGACATCGTCGCGCAGGTTTTGTGTTATGGCTCCAATGATAAAACCGGGAAAGCCGACCTTCCGTTGTACCGCCAAGGCCAGGTGCTCGTTGGATTTTTGAGGCCGCTAGGCTCCATCGAAACCATTAAGGAAATTGCTTCCAAGGGAGTGGCTTCTTTTTCCGTGGAGCTGATACCGCGCACGACGCGCGCGCAAAGCATGGACGCGCTCTCCTCGATGGCCACGATTTGCGGCTACAAAGCGGTGATTCTTGCCGCAGATAAATTGCCGCGCATTTTTCCGATGCTTACGACAGCGGCAGGAACCATCACCCCCGCGCGAGTGTTCATCATCGGCGCGGGCGTGGCTGGCTTGCAGGCCATTTCCACGGCGCGGCGGCTGGGCGCAGTTGCGTCCGCATACGATTTGCGGCCCGCCGCCAAGGAGCAAGTGCAAAGCCTCGGCGGGCGCTTCGTCGAACTTCCCATCGAAGCAAAAGACGCGGAGGATTCGCGCGGCTATGCGCGCGCGCAGGACGAAACCTTCTATAAACGCCAGCGCGAACTTCTCGGAAAAGCGGTTGCCGAAAATGACGTGGTCATCACCGCTGCGGTCATTCCGGGAAAGCGTCCTCCGCTTCTTGTTACCAAGGAAATGGTGGCGAGCATGGCGCCGGGCTCAGTAATTGTTGATTTGGCCAGCGAGCGCGGCGGGAATTGCGAGCTCACCAAGCCGGGTGAAATCATCATCGAGCACGGCGTCACGATTATCGGCACTTTCAATCTGGCCAGCAGCGTTCCTTATCACGCCAGCCAAATGTACGCGCGAAACCTTAGCGCGTTCCTGTTGCACTTGGTCAAAGACGGAAAGCTGCAACTGAATCTGGATGACGAAATTGTGCGCGAGACGCTGCTCACGCGGGAAGGAGAAGTCGTCAACGCACGCGTGCGGGAATTCTTTTCGCTTCCGCCGTTGGCGGCGGCAACCAAGGAGGTTGCAAAATCATGAAGCTGGATTTGCTGACCAGTCTGTACGTTTTCATGCTGGCCGCGTTCATCGGATTTGAAGTGATCCGGCGCGTTTCGCCTTTGCTGCACACGCCGCTGATGTCGCTGACCAACGCGCTGGACGCCATCGCCGTCGTCGGCGCCATCATCCTGGCGGGCGAATACCACGAGCACGGCGCGCTGCTCGCCAAGATTCTCGGCACCATCGCCATTGTCGCTGCCACCAGCAACATTGTCGGCGGCTTCCTCATCACCGACCGCATGCTGCGCATGTTCAAGGCCAGCGGGCCAAAGAAGCCCTGAGCGGGAGCGACGACCAGCGTGCCGACGGAAAACATCATCGAAATCACCTACCTGCTCGCGACGGCGCTTTTTATTCTTTCGTTGAAGTGGCTGAGTACGCCGGCAACCGCACGCCGCGGCGTCTTCGCGGGCGAAATCGGCATGCTGCTGGCCGTTGCCGGCACGCTGTTGTATCACGGCATCGTCGAGTACAAATGGATCGTCATTGCGCTTGTTCTCGGCACCATCATCGGCGTACCGCTCGGCGAAGTCGCGATGACCGCCGTGCCGCAGCGGACGGCGCTCAGCCATGCGTTTGGCGCGCTCTGCGTGACGCTGGTCGGCACCGCCGAATTTTATCTGCGCGCGCCCAACGTACCGCCGTTCATGATGGCGGTTTTGTCGATGGAAGTGATTCTCGGCTCGCTGACGTTCACGGGCAGCTTGATGGCGGCGGGGAAGTTGCAAGAAATTTTGCCGCAGCGCCCGATCACCTACAAAGGCCAGAACTTCGTGAACCTGGGCCTGCTTGGTGTAGCGATTGCGGTGGCTGGCGTGCTCGTCGCGCATCCGGAAAAAATGCAGCTCTTTCCTGCGATTGTCGGCATCCCGCTGGTTTTCGGAGTGATGATGATTATTCCCATCGGCGGCGCGGACATGCCGACGGTCATTTCGCTGTTGAACTCTTACGCCGGTCTTTCCGCCGCGGCGATGGGCTTCGTCCTGCAGAGCAAGTTGCTCATCATCGCGGGCGCGCTCGACGGCGCCTCCGGCTTCATTCTCTCCGTCAACATGTCAAAGGCGATGAACCGCTCGTTCACCAACGTGCTCTTCGGAGCGTTCGGGCAAGAGCAAGCTGGCGCGGCAGCCGGTGCGAAGGAAACGCGCAGCGTGCGAAGCGCCAGTCCCGAGGAGGCTGCCGGCATTCTCGCTGCCGCCAACAAAGTGGTCGTCGTTCCCGGCTACGGCATGGCGGTTGCGCAGGCGCAGCACAAAGTCCGCGAGCTCTACGACGCGCTCACCAAACGCGGCATCGACGTGAAATTCGGCATCCACCCTGTCGCGGGCCGCATGCCGGGCCACATGAACGTGCTGCTCGCCGAAGCGGACATTCCTTACGACAAGCTGCTCGACATGGACGAAATCAACGGCGAGTTCCCGCAGACGGACGTGGCTCTGGTCATCGGGGCGAACGACGTTACCAATCCTGCCGCGCGCAGCGACCCCTCCAGCCCGATTTACGGCATGCCGATTCTCGACGTGGACAAGGCACGCACCGTGATGGTCATCAAGCGCAGTATGGGCGCGGGTTTTGCGGGGATCGAGAATCCGCTTTATTACCTGGACAAAACGCTGATGCTCTTCGGCGACGCGAAGAATTTCGTGGGGGCCATTGTGCGAGAGCTCGCGGGCGGCCACGAATAGAGTCTGGAAAACGGTGCCAAAGCCGATCCCTCCGCCACAGGCTGCGGAAGACCGCACCTCGAGGGCGGGGATGTCAGCTTTGAGGGTTGTGGCACCCGGCGAAGAATTATTTCGCCTCGTGGAAGATGATCCCCAGCGTGCAGCGCGTGCCGCGATGCACGCGGCTCACGCCGTGTTTCATGTTGACGCGGTAGAAACCGCGAGCGCCACGAACGGGTCGGTAGCGCGTGGTGAAAATAATCGCTTGGCCCTGATCCGCGCCCACCACTTCGCCTTTCGACTGCGCACGCGGCTGTTGCTCCACGAGCAAGAACTCGCCGCCTTCCCAGTCGCGGCCTTGCTGCCCCAATAGAAAAACCATCTGCAGCGGAAAAGCGATTTCGCCGTAAATGTCCTGGTGCAAGCAGTTGTAGCCGCCTGCTTCATAATGCAGCAGCAGCGGCGTGGGCTTCGTTTGCCCGGCTTTGTGGCAGATTTTCAGAAACGCAGCATGTTCGACCGGGAATCGCGGAACCTTTTCCCCGAAAGTTTCCGCCCACTGATTCGCCACTTTGGCGAGATGCGGATACACGCTGGTTCTTAGCGAGACGACGATTTCCGGCAAGGGATTGTCAAAGTATTTGTAATCTCCCACGCCAAACCGATAGCGCTCCATCACGATGTGGCTGCGAAACCGGCTCGGGTCGCCGTACATCGCGGCAAGCGAGGCACATTCTTCCGGCCTAAGCACCGGCGCGGTCACCGCATAGCCGCGTTGTGAAAGCCAATCGGCCGCGGCGTTCCAATCCAAAGCGTCGATGCGCTCTTCTATCGACTGTGCCTCCCAAGTTTTTCCCGCCGCTACCGCCATGAGCTCCCTCAAGAATCCAGGATCAACAATCGAAAGGGCCAACAATGTTGAGTCCCGTCAAATCCAAAGCTTAGGCCAGACGAAGTTGTCAAATCTATCCGAATACGGCGGCCAAATTCGGTGCTATAGTGGTGGCCTAGCCAGAGTCCCGGTCGATTGCCGGTCCAGGAGTTTCGCATGAGCCAAGACATGAGCCAGAAAACGGCCCCCAGCAATGATTCCCGCAGAACGTTCTTGAAATTTTCCGCCGCCGCAGCTGCCGCCTCCGCGTTTCGCATTGTGAACGAGCCTTTCCTCGCCGCAGCGGCTATGGAGCGCAAGCGCAGCCAGTTTCCACCGGGAGCGGTGGTCATCAACGCCAATGAGAATCCGCTCGGGCCATGCGACATGGCGCGCGCCGCCGTTGTCGCGCAAGCCCCGCAAGGCGGGCGCTATTCGTACTGGCTCACCGACGAACTCATTGACACTTTTGCGGAGCAGCAAGGCCTGAAGCGCGAATACATCCACGTTTTTCCGGGTTCGAGCGAGCCGCTGCATTTTTCCGTTCTCTCCTTCTCCTCGCCGGCGCGGAGCTACGTCACCGGCGATCCAGGTTATGAAGCTGGAATGGAAGCAGCAAAAATTTCTGGCGCGCGCGTGGTCAAAGTCCCCCTGACAAAAACTTACGCGCACGACATTCCCGCCATGCTCGCTGCCGCGCCCGATGCGGGACTGTTTTACGTTTGTACGCCCAACAATCCTACCGGAACGCTCACGCCGCACGCGGACATCGAGCAACTGGTCGCCAAGAAGCCGAAAGATTCCGTCGTGCTGGTAGACGAAGCTTACATTCACTTCGCCGACGGAGCGGAAACGGCCATGGACCTGGTCAAGGCCGGGCAGGACATCATCGTGTTGCGCACTTTTTCGAAGATTTATGGCATGGCCGGGTTGCGCTGCGGATTTGCTATCGCGCGCCCCGACCTGCTTGCGAAACTTGAACACTGCGGCGGCTGGAGTGCGTTGCCCATCACCGCCGTCGCTGCGGCTACCGCGAGCCTCAAGCATGAGCATCTGGTTGCCGACCGCAAGCTCATCAACAGCACTGTCCGCCAGAAAACGTTCGACTGGCTCAGCCGCAATGGCTACTCCTACGTGCCTTCGCAGACGAACTTTTTCATGGTGGACACCAAGCGCCCGGCCAAAGAAGTCATCGACGCGATGGCGGCTAAGAATGTTTTCATCGGGCGCATCTGGCCCGCCTGGCCGACCTATTCGCGCATCACCGTTGGCACGCAGCCAGAAATGAACGCGTTCATGGCCGCTTTTGACGCGGTCATGAAGAATGCCAAGAGCGTCAGCTTCGCGCTGCCGGCGGCCGACCCGGCGCTTCCGGGTGATTTGCGCTCATCGCGCCACGACCGCATCGACGCGGACGGTCAAATGCTCCCGGCCGTTAGATAACCCTACTACAATAGAAGCGAAAACCGATGCTGGAGAGTTCGCTCATCAAATGGAATGGCTCGTCATGGATGGACTTCCATTTATGGCCGTTCCATGGGCAAGACGCGGAAACTACGCTTTCCTTCTAACGGGTACAGTGCGAAATCCGCGTGGTCCACAGTTAGGTTCGTCGACTGCGATTCCTCGTCGCTTTCGCTCCTCGGAATGACACGCTCTCGGTTTTTCCTTCAACAGGCTCCTCGAAATCGATTTGCAACTTTCTGTCTACCTTGGATCAAACTCCTCTCGCCGGATCATCTCTTCGCTCATCCGTCGCGCCTCGGGCAGCGTTTCCGCCGCGCGTGAATCGTCGCTCTTCGCTTCCCGCAGCAGGCGGTCCAATTCTTCGTCGAAAAGCTGGCTAATCAATTCCGGCGTGTGCGGCACGGCGGCACCGTTGTCGTCGAGGATCTCGACTTGTCGCGAATGCCTCATGCGCTGCGCGATCATCAGGCGGTAAATCCGGTCCGTGGCCAGGTCTTCCATGTAGCCATCGAGCAGACTCGCGCCTTTTCCGTTCAACACTCCGTTGCGATAGCGAGTCACCGTCCGCACCGCCGCGCGCGTGCCCGCAAGCGTGCGCTGGCCCACTCCCGTCGGCAGCGGCCGCAAATCCGGATGCGGATTCGCGGCCGCCGGGCGCGCTTGCAACTGATTCGGAACAGGGAACTGGCTCACCGCGATTTCGTTCTGGTCGGGATGCCCTGTCCAGGCGCCATCCATCAGCGAATTCGCTTCGTTCTTCTTGTCTTCTGCCAGCACCTTCAGCGCACGCGCGTTCAGTTCCGGGTCTTCGCGGCTCGGATAAAGCGCCGTCATTCCGCCAATCGCCAGCATTCCGTGCTTGTGGCAAATCTCCGGGATCAAGTTGCGCAGATTTTGAAAAAACGCCACGTTATGGGGAATCGTGTTGCGGTCGGGAAGCACCCACTCCGGATTTTCCAGAAGGAAGTGAATCAGACTGGCCATGTAGTCCCAGCGGCCCAGGTCCAGGCCCACAATGTGGTCGCGCAAATTCCACGCGAATTCTTCCATCTGAAACGCCAGCGGATGCGACTCCACGAGCGCCATGCACTTGAGCGTGCCCTTCGGCAAACCTTTCATGCGCTCAATCATCTGGAAGAGGTCGCGCCACCACAGCGCCTCGTCCGCCGATTCGGATTTCGCGATGTAGATGCACAGCGGATGCCTCAGCGCGCTGAAGTCCACTTGATATGCGACCATCGCCACGTCAAAAAGCGAAGCCGGCAACAGTTCGCCCGGCAGCACGCCTGCCTGGTGCAGGTGCAAACCGCGCGGCCGCGTGAAAATTACGGTCGTGCTGGGATTAATGCCAACCGTTTTGTTGCGTTTGCGATCGAAGTAAGCCAGCCGCCCCGCCAGCGCCTCCAAAATGTTCTTAATGCCCTGTGAATTGTGCTCCCAAGTGTTCGCCGTCGAATCTTCCAGGTCCAGCATCACGCCCGGCGCGCCGGAATTGAGCATTTTCACAACAAGCTCCGCGTCATCCGCCGGCCCGGTCATTTGATTGCGCTGGTCGGCGCACCACGCCGGGAGCTCGATCCGCCAGGAGCTCATGGTCGCCACCGACGGCGGCAAGTAAGAAGGAACTTTTCCTGCGTGGGCTTCCGCCAACGTGTTTTCGCGCCGCGCCAGCAGCGCTCTTTGCCGCAGCGTCAGTGCGGCGTGCAGCGGAGCGAGAAAATCCAGGATTCCTTCGGGGAGACCGCGTTCCGCGTCGAAGTCCTTGGGCGCGGTATTGACCGGCACGACGCGGTTGGAGAAGGGAAGTGGCGTAAGCGCCAGATTCGGGCTGCTGGTAGCGGTGGTCATAAAGCTCGTCAGTCCTTTCTGTTGCGAATTTGACTTAGGACCGGTTGGCGCACCAAGCAAAGCAATTCGCTGTCCAAGTTTAGCCAAATGCGACAAGCGTCGGCAAATGCCTGCTCGCGGATTTGGAGCGCGTCAAGCAAGAAGGCTATGCGGGTGGACGATGAAGAAAACAGTTTGGGCGCGCGCTGCCTAGGCGCGCCGACTTTCAACGTCATAGGAAATGTCGTTGCGGCTCTGGGCGCCAGCGGCACCCTCACTCAGGTGGACGAAGCAAACATGCCGCGCATTGTCGAAGCGGTGAAAGAAATCGCGCGGCGCATTTCCCGCCAGTTGCACCGAAGCGGAGCTGCAGGCGCGGCGTGATGCACCGTTTCTTCGATACGATTCTTGCGAACGACGCAACCCCTCGCGACACGACGGATTTCAGGCGCGTTTTTTCTCGTTGCGCGCCACGACCAGATTATTCTTCACCGAAAACACATTGGGTACCTGGTTCGCCCGCAAATTGGCGAGATTCCTGTCCATCTCGCTGTCCACGATGCCTTCCAGCGTGACGTTGCCGTTTTTCACGATGATGTGAATCGACGGAATCGCCCCTAGTCCATACCGCTGGAGCCCAGGCCCGCTGTAAATTGCGCGGTACACGGCGCGGCGCAATTGATCGTCCATCGCTGAAAGCGGGAGAACCTCGATTTCGTTTTTCACGGATGCCACACCTTCGATGCTTTTCACCGCAGCTTCCGCGTCGGATTTCAACACCGGCCGAGTCACCTGGCCAAGCAACGTGACTTTGTCTCTGTCGATGCGAAACGCCAGATTGTCGAACACCGAATACCACGGCAGCATCACCAATTGGTGGCGCACTTGGTTGGCAAGCCTCGCGCGGTATTTGTCTTCACTGCGCTGGTGCTTGCTTTCCTGCAGCAATCCCGCCGCGTTGGCTGCCGCGGCACTCGTTGCGGTCAATAGGAGTGCTGCAAACAGGGCCCGAATTTCCTTTCCCATGGCGTCCTCCTCGACGAACTCTCTCAAACTATCTAAGGTCCCTGGTGAGTTAGATTCACGGTGAAGGCGAAAAAGGTGCACGAATGGCTTAGGAAATTAAATGCTAACATGATGTTTGGGCCACTGCTCTTTTCAAGCAATTCCTTGGAAAAGAGAAACTATTTTTCGAGAGCGGTGTTGCGCGAAGCGGTGCAACCGCAAAGGGAGCGAAAATCGGAATGCTGGTGATTGCACACCGGGGAGCCTCGGGGCACGCGCCGGAGAACACGCTGACTGCATTCCGAAAAGCGGTGGCGCTCGGGGCGACGTTCATCGAAACGGACCTGCAGCTTTCGCGCGACGCGCATTTCGTGGCCATCCATGATGAGAAAGTGAACCGCACCACGAACGGCCGCGGATCCGTGCACGACTTGTCGCTTGCGGAATTGCGCCAGCTGGACGCCGGGTCGTGGTTCGGCAGCGAATTTGCCGGCGAACGCATTCCCACGCTGGATGAAATCCTGCAGTTCTCGAAGAAGAACGACGTGGTGTTTTACCTGGAAATGAAGCCCAGCGGCTCCTGGGGCGGAGAGCACGCACTGATTGCCTCGTTGCGCGAAACCGGAGAAATTCCGCGCGCGGTGGTGATTTCTTTTGATCCCTCCATGGTGCTAAACGTGCGCAAAATCGAGCCCACGGTGATGACCGGCTTGCTTTACGACAGGCAGCTCGACAATCCGGTGGAGAAGGCCGTGGAAATCGGCGCGCGGCAGTTGGTCGTCCGCGGCGAGCTGGTCACACCGGCGCTGCTGGAGAAAGCGCGGAAAAAAGATTTGCAGATCGTTTGCTGGACCATCAACCAGCCGGCGCACATGCGGCTGCTGATCGAAGCCGGCGTTGACGGGATTATGAGTGATTACCCCGATCGCCTGGTGGCGGCGCTGAAAAAAGAACCCGAAGCGGTTCTGTGACGGCGCGAAAGCGCGGCGCCACGATGAATCTTTTCCCCGCTTTCGACAAACAGGCAGCAGATTTCTCGCGCCAAAATCGGACGCCTGGAATGACAAAACTCCTTTCTGGCTCCAATGTTCGTGCGAGCCAGTGCGCATCAGGAGCCTTCCAAGAGTCGATGAAGAGCGGCGAGCTCGGCGACGGTGAGCTGCTCGGCGCGGGCGTCGGGGCGCAGATTGAGCGAACCCAGCGCGGCGCGAATTTTTTCCGGCTTGGCGAGGGACCGCAGGTTGTTCACCAGCATTTTGCGCTTCTGCGAGAGAGACAATTTCACAAAATTCAGGAAGCGCGCTTCGTCTTTCAGGCCGAGTTTTGCGCGTGCACCGGGAAGGCGCAGAGTGACGAGCGCGGAAGTCACCTCAGGCGGCGGCTGAAATGCCTCGCGCGGAATTTCGAAGACGATTTCCGGGCGCGCGTAGAACTGCGTGACGACAGAAAGATAGCCGTAATCGCGCGTGCCCGGCGCGGCGGCCAGGCGCGCGGCGACTTCGGTCTGGATGACGAAGTGCATTTCGTCGATCAGCGATGCGTGGGTGAAGAGGTGATGAAGGATCGGCGAAGTGATGTAGTAGGGAAGATTGCCGTAGATGCGGATGCGTCGGCCGGAGGCGAGCGCGGGCAGATCCGTTTTGAGAATGTCTCCGGAGACGACCGTAAGTTGCGGAAACTCTTTCGCGAGGCGGCGAAGGCCTGCAGCAAGCGAGGGATCCAGTTCGATGGCGGTAACCGGGTCGTCGGAAGCAAGCAGATGGCGCGTCATCTCGCCGTGGCCGGCACCCATTTCGATCCAGCAATGCGTGACGGCGGTAGAAAGAGGAAGCTTCTGGGAACGCTCGCCGCCGACAAGCGGCGCCAGGGAGTGCGGAGAGACGCGAATGGCGCGGGCGATTTGCTCGCGCCAGTCGAGGTCGGCGAGAAAATGTTGACCAAGACGCTGGCGAGGCATGCTGAAAAGGCAAAGAAATAATGAAGTAAGGACATAAGAATGTAAAGAAGGAGGGAATAGACCAATAAGATTTTGAGGTTTAAAGTGTGAAAATCGGGGGACCCCAACCCCTTTTTGTAAAGCCTGTCCTGGCAACGGCCATCCCGAAACTTCCTGCGGGAGGAAACAAAAACGATCCCTTAAACATTTAGGGGTGTAGAGTGACTCCCTAAAGGGTTTATGGGAGTGGGAAAATTTGGCGTGGCAGAATGGATCCATGAAAGCTCGAACGACGTTTTGCACGTGGAAGAAGGGGCGCTCTACGCGGCACTGCACTGGCTGGAGTGGAAGGGGCTGCTGTCGGCCGAGTGGGGTGCGTCGGAAAACAATCGCCGGGCCAAGTACTATTCGCTTACGGCGGCTGGGCGCAAAAAACTTGCGGAAGAAGCCGAGTATGGGCGGCGAATGTCGGGGGCCATGGCAAGGGCGATGCAGGTGGCGTGAGGAGGAACGCAAATTCGAAAATCGAAATTGGGAACCGGGACGCGCCAAAACGCGCCCCCACCATGGCTACCAGGGTGGGGAGAATCCGGAGAAATGGCATGAGCTGGTGGATGAGGGTCAAGGCGCTGTTCAAGAGGAGGCAATTGGATCGCGACTTGGAGGACGAACTGGCCTTTCATCTGGCCATGCGCGAAGCGAAAAATCGCGCGCGGGACATGGAAGGAGTGGAAGCGCGCTATGCGGCGCGACGGCCATTCGGAACGTTACGCGGATCAAGGAAGCGTGCCGGGAAGCGTGGCGCATCGTGTCGCTGGAAACTAGTTGGCATGATTTGCGCTACGGAGCGCGAACGCTTGCGAAGAATCCGGGGTTCACGTGGTGGTGCTTTCGTGAAGGTCCGCAAAAAAGCCGCTTTGGTCGTTGGCATTCTTGCCTTGGTCGTTTGTGCCGAGTTGATTCGGGAATACACGGCTCCAATGCGTGGCCGCTTGAAGGCTCGTTATGATGTCTGGCGAGGACATTACGCTGTGCTGGCCTACGGTCTCCCACCTCCTTGGCGTCCCCAATACGCACACCTACTGCGAGAGCGATACGGCATCGAAGTCCGTACCATTGCACTCTGTATCGTTTCCGAGACCCTTCGCTCTTATGCTGATAGCTACGATGAGGTGAGTGCTGCCGCTGCGAGTCACAAGTTCGGCCATGATGTTTTCAAGGAGTGCGCGGAAGTCGCTCGCTCGCAGTGGGAACAGCGATAAAGATTCTAGGCGGTAGCTTCGCTCTCGCAGTCGCAGACATTACCCGCTTCTTCCTGCCAATCCGTTTAAGCGCGGTGGGCAAAATATAGGGCAGCGAAGGCGAAGGGGAAACACTAAACATTGAATTGAAACGCCCAGGGTTTGCCCGGGTCGAGGGAGCCGACATTGTTATGAAATCAAGTGCCGATGACCGATTTCACTTGTAGGGTAACCCGACTACACAGGCAAGTGACCGCCGACGGTCGAGTGGAAGCCGGGAGAAAATGGGAGCGGAGGGAGCCGCTCCCGTGAGAAACGTTGGAAAGTTCTCCGAAGTCTATGGCTTCGCTGCAACGGCTTTGGCTTTGGCAAGCTCAGGGACGACGCCGAGCTGCTGCATAAGGCCCAGAGCGTCCCAGTTGATCCAGCTTTCTGCCATCTTGCTGCCACTGAAGCGGACGATGCTCACCCCGGAGATGGTGACCTGCTTCCCCGTTGGCGCAATCCCGCTGAGATCGCCTTTATGGGTACCCCTACAGGACCAACGGGCAATCACAGTTTCGCCTTCGGCAATGATGTCCTCGATCGTCAATCGAAGGTCGGGGAAAGCAGAGCGGTAGAGCGTCGCTCTCTTCTTTTCACTCTCGGGGCCCCGTCCAAGATCGGGTGTCGAGGGGTCATGGTGGACATAGTTTGGGGTAAAGAGTTCGTCTGCCATCGACAGATTACCCTTGTTCCAAACCTCTTCAAACAGACGACGGACGATAGTTTTGTTTACTTCTGACATGGGATGTTCTCCTTTTTGAGAAAAGCAAAAAACTGGCCTCGCATGAAGCGCGTCGGACTCGAATGTTATGGCCTGGAACCGCTGCGGTCCTGGGCGTGCAGTTGTGTACGTCGGACAGAAGGCTAGGCCCGTCGCGGGCGTAGAAAAACGAGTCGAGGACGTACTGCCCTCTTGGCGCTCGACGCAGAGCTTAGCTGTTAAAGAAACTGCCGTCGGAGTACGGAGCGGGAGTCTCACCTCAAAGGGCGAAACTTCGAAATGATCCTGTTCCTCGCGGACGTGCGTGTCAAGGAGAATCGAAAAATGATTCTGTGCAAAACGAGCAGCGGCATAATTCACTTGCTTTCTGATGACCGCTTACCGGTAAAGTGGGGGCCAGTACCCGATCAGGCTTCTCCGACGTGCTCCTTAACCCAAGTCGGGCGCTTTTGTCCTCACGCAGCCCAACAAATGTGCTATGCCTCAGCCGATCTCCCGCCGTCCACTCCAAAAACTCAACCTGAGCAACAGCCTCGGGGCGCAGCCAAACGCATTCCTTCATTTTGTCAGCCGTCAGATTTTCACCCCAACGCGATGGATGCTCATCAGGCAGATTGACGAACGGCATCGTTGGGGATACGAGGGGACGGATTTTCTCGAAGACTTGTCGGCGTGACGCCGGGACAAAACCGTTGCGGACACGAGCGAGAAAGCATCGATGATCCGATGCTTTAAGCACAATTCCTAAAGTGAACACCGTATTCACCTGATTGCGCTGTAGGTGCGTTGCGATAAGTAATATGTTCCCTTGTCGATACACGAGGGGGTGAGATAGGTACCCTTCGTAACACAGGAATCTCACCCCCGCAATTAGCCAGGTCAGCGGTCAATGCGTAATTCTCCCGCTTCCGAGCGCCGTCGATCAAAACGGATCGTCACGAAGAAACGGGCCAGTTTGCTGGTCAATCTAAAAGGGCGTGTGGAGCGGTTTCCAAGCGTCGTTGTCGATAGGTCGCAAGACGGTTTCAGGGTGCGCGGGAGTTTCCACTTGAGACGAGGACAAGCTGTTGAGGTAACGTTTGACGATGACCTCTTGACGGTGCGGTGCCAAGTAAGATGGGTCCGTGAAGGTGAAGCCGGACTGGAAACCGTTTTAGAAAGCGGGACAATTTGGCAAGAATAGCGGCGCTTTCCGCACTGATCGTTTAGCATAACGATAAACACGAAAAACGTTTCCAAAATGGAGATGAGTGGCGAAGAGATGGACTGGCGTCAAAGGCAGGGGCTTGACGAGTTCAACTCCGGGGTCTACGGTTGTCCTAATCGACGGTGGCCACAGCGCCGTCCGAAGGTGTGCCTCATGGAAGCCGAGAAAGATTGGAAGCTGATGACGCGCTATACGTGTCCGCAGTGCGGCAAGCATTACGCTGTCGTGGAATGGAAGCAGAACCCGAAGTGTCGGCAGTGCGGGGTTGAGCTTCGGGCCGATGACCAACAAGGCGAACCATCGCCGCCAGCCCAAGGGCGAGCAGCTTAATTGGGGGTCATCGGTAACAACTACGTTCGCCGCGTGCGGACCATTGGAGCCTCGCACGATCTCGAACGCGATCTCCCGGCTTCAGTGTTCGGTAGCCCTCGCCTGCAATGTCGGTGTAATGGACAAAAACGTCAGGACCGTTATTCTCCGGAGAAGAAAATTGCCGTGTGGTTTCTTCTCGAAAGTGACAAAGCGTATTTCTATGCGTGTACGAAGGCGGGAGTCGATGCGGAAAGGCTGAGGAGCCATCTGTCAAAATATCAGGCTGCGTTAGGAATCCGGCTGTGGCGGAACTGCCAGACGCGCACGGCTTAGGCCAGTGTCCCGAAAGGGGTAGAGGTTGGAATCCTCTCAGCCGGACCGAATTGCATGCTGAAGTCCGTGGCGGGAGCGGCCACTCAGGAGTCAAGAAGCGGCCAGAATGGAATCAAAATAAGAGTTCATTGCTGCGGAGTCCCATTGCTGCGGACCAATAACCTTTCGCACAATGCGTCCTTCACGGTCGATGATATAGGTTTCGGGAATCTGTACGGTTCCGTAGTCCAACGAAACTTTGTTCGTTGGCTCGCAGGCAGTCGAAAATCGTACAGGATAATTCTTCAGGAAGTCTTCGTAGTTACCACAGTTCTTATCCATACTAACGGCTAGGACAATACCACCACGTGAGCGGATCCGCGCTTGAAGACGGTCCAAGTCTGGCATCTCTTCCACGCAGGAACCGCACCAAGATGCCCAAAAGTTGAGAACAACGACTTTTCCTCTAAACTCGGAAAGTCGAGTCTGCTTTCCTGCAACGGTGAGGGGAAAGTCTTCGGCCTTCTTCCCAGCAATAGACGGTTCGCCCTGTCGATACCACGGCGTGATGAAGACGTATAACACAGCCGCAACAAATCCCACGACCGCCCAACTTGCAAGTCTTCGCGGGATGTTCTTTGCGGACATAAATGAACTCCGTTGATGCAGCTCGAACACGTTAAATCTTAAGCTTTCTGCAGGTCAGGAGCAAGCGAGAGGAATGAGAGGAAAACAGAGGAAGACCGATTTCCACTGCTTGGTAAACGGCCAAATCGGAAACTATTTGAAAAGGAGGAAACGATGAACCTGATGAAGGCGTTACAGAAGGAAGCGGACAAGATGGAGAATCGGTTAACGAAACTGCGTGCACGGAATGCGGTGTGAATTTGAAATTGTGGGGCCGGGTGGGAGTTGAGCGGGATTGTTGGCCGGGGTTGAGATGATCACCACGCAATCCGGGACACCATTCGTCCGGCACGCCGCCGTAGCAACGCAGCCAGGGCCATTGCCCAGGCGCGGAAAGAACGGGGAGAGCTACCGGGATTTCCGGTTTGTTTGATATACTGATAGGGCATTCAGACGAGGCTTTAGTTCTACAGCCTCACCAACCGTGCGAAAGCAACGGTGGTAGTCGCCAGACGATGCGCCCAAGGGGGGAAACGATGAAAAACAAGACCCATCCGACCGCGTACACCTGCGAAGAGATGATGCTCGATATGCTTGCGGCGATTAAGGAAATGTCACCTCGTGAGAAAGCGCAAATACGAGTCGAGCTTCGGAAATCATTCGACATGCCTGCGCAGCCTGAACCGGATTTGTGGGTGAACTGACCAAGATTCGAGGAGGCACTGTGCAAGATCGTGAAGCGTATATCAGGATGATGTGGGTGCGGTTCTTGTTGGCCCCTGGGAAGCGAACAGGTCCGGGTGAAGTGGTGGACCTGGGCGAGATCGGTGTCACGAAAACCAAGGACTGGGAGCGGCTGACGCCATACAGTCCTGCGATAAGAATTTGGGGCGTTAAATTCCAGAACGAAGCCTCGCTGCTGGCTTTCGTGAATGACCTGGAGGAACCGGAGAAGCCACCGTATTTTTGGTGAAACGAATGGCTTTCTTCCCGATAATCAATGCAGAAGACTGGGTCTGTCCGTGTGGACGCAAACGAAGAGTGCTCGGAGCAGTGGGAAAGCGTCAACTGCGATCTGTTGTTTGCGAGGGATACGGAGGACCCGTTCCTGACGAAGCGCGACCATGCGTGGTTGAAAAGCATTTGCGTCTAATGAGGGCTGAATGACCGAGGACTGAGTGAACTATGGGGGTCTCGGATGTGACATTTCTGTGCCAGGGATAAAACCATACCACCAAAAAACAGCAGGATTCTAATTTTTTGCTGGCACAGAATGGCACAGTTTTTGTTCCTCGATAGGTCAATCTTCTTCGATCTTCCTCACTGTATCTCCCTGGAAACCGGTGAAAATGCATCATTTGTGCAGTATTTGGCGGGAATTGAGAAAAATGCTGGATAGAACTCCGAATACCGGAACTATCGCGCGAACAACCACGTTTTCTCCGGGTTGCTTGCGTATGCGCCGTTCTTGGGCGATGTGCCCCTGGGAGCCAAATTGGCAAACATTTCGATTGTTGTCCGGTCTGTTGCGATTACCGGCATCGGCTGGGCGAGCATCTATTTCTAAGAAAATGCAGTGTCGGCAATTCTCCGTACGGAGCGCCGAGCAGATTCCTAAGGGCGCTGAGGGTGAAAGTACGGTAGAGAGGTGTTCACAGCGACCGTGACAGTGTTTGCGCCCAGCCTCGATCCCTCGCTCTGCTCGGGATGACCATGCGCGAAGTGGTTGGCGTTACGGCGCGACTGACGAAGTGTGCCGACGAAAGACGGAAAGGAGAAGAACATGAAGATGCGTATTGAATACCACGATAAATTTCACGAGGAGCCGCTGAAAGCAATGCTAGCGTTGGAAAAATATGTGCACGCGTGCGGTCTAGAGCCGAAGCTGATTGAGCTGGTGAAAATGCGGGCGTCCCAGATCAACGGCTGTGCGTATTGGCTGGATATGCATTCGAAGGACGCGCGAGCGCTGGGAGAGACCGAGCAGCGCCTTTATGCGTTGAACGCGTGGCGCGAGACGCCGTTTTACAGCGAGCGCGAACGCGCGGCGCTCGAGTGGACGGAAGCGGTGACGTTGGTAGCCGAGACGCATGTGCCGGATGAAATTTATGAACAAGCGCGCAAGCACTTCAGTGAAAAAGAACTGCTGGATTTGACGTTTGCAGTGGTCGTTATCAATTCATGGAACCGTCTGGCGGTTTCGCTGCGGGCGGTTCCAGGCACGTATCAAGCGAAGAGGACTTTTGCGGCCGCGTCATGACGCATAGAATTGTGAAGAAAGGAAAATCGAAGATGGGGAGAGCCGTTAGGAGATTCACCTGCTGACAAGCCTGCCTTAGCGTAAAATGGATGGGCACGTTGTGACGAACCATCCATGAGAATTCTGTTTGTGGCATCGGAGGGGCTGCCGTTTTCGAAAACGGGCGGCCTTGCGGACGTCCTGGAAGCGCTGCCCAAGGCTCTGGCGGCTCAGGGCCACGAAGTGGCCGTGGTGTTGCCGCGCTACCGAGGAACGGAAGCTGCGGCGGTGGTGATTCCGAGCTTGACGATTCCGATGGGCGGCGCGCGGCTGCGTTTTCCGGCCATTGCGGATGGAGCGGTGGGCGGCGTGCGGTATTTTTTTGTGGATGATCCCGCGTATTTTGACCGCGACGGGTTGTACGGCAGCGGCGGGAAAGATTACTCGGACAATGCGGAGCGGTTTGCGGAGTTTTGCCGCGCGGCGATTGAGGTCGCGAAGCACGTTTGGCCGGCGGATGTGTTTCATTGCCACGACTGGCAGACGGCACTAGTGCCGGTGCTGCTGCGAACGTCGTATAGCAACGATGCGCTGGTGAAGAACATCCCGGTGGTGTTCACGATTCACAATATGGGGTATCACGGGCAGTTTTCGAGAGAAGTACTGGACCGTGTGGGGCTGCCGCCGACGATTTTTCATCCCGAAGGAATCGAGTTTTTTGGCAGCGTGAATTTCCTGAAGGGCGGATTGGTTTACTCGGATTATTTGACGACCGTGAGCCGGAAGTACGCGCAAGAGATTCAAACGAAGGAATTCGGGCACGGATTGGACGGCGTGGCGCGGAAACGCGCGGACCGGCTGGTGGGAATTTTGAACGGAGTGGATTACGGGGCGTGGGATCCGGCAAAAGATCCGCTGATTGCGGCGAATTATTCGGCAAAGGATTTGAGCGGCAAGCACCTTTGCAAAAAGGATTTGCTCGAGGTCTTTGGGCTGCCGCCGGAGCAGCTGGAGCGGCCGTTGATTGGAATCGTGTCGCGCTTCGCGGACCAGAAGGGATTCGATTTGATCGCAGAGAAGGCGCGCGAGCTGATGAAGGAAGATTTGGTGCTGGTGGTGCTGGGCACGGGCGAGCGGAAATACGAAAAGATGTTCCGCGCGTTGGCGGCGACGTTTCCGGGGCGCGTGGGATTAAAGATTGCCTACGACAACGTGCTGGCGCACAAAGTGGAAGCAGGCGCGGATGTATTCCTGATGCCCTCGCGCTACGAACCTTCGGGCTTGAATCAGATGTACAGCTTGAAATATGGCACGGTGCCGATTGTGCGAGCGACGGGCGGGCTGGACGACAGCATCGAGCCGTTTGACATGGAGCATGGCACTGGAACGGGGTTTAAGTTTGTCGAATACTCGGGAGAAGCGCTCTTGTATGCGGTGCGACAAGCGTTGCATCATCACATGGACGAGCGGATCTGGAAGCGGATCCAGCTGAACGGAATGGCCAAGGATTTTTCCTGGAAGGGGCCGGCGAGGCAATACGGTAATTTGTATGAAGCGGCGCGGGTGGCGCGGGGATTTGCGCCCATCGCGCAAAGCGTAGAGAAGGTACGGAAGGCACACAAGACAGAAAGAATAGAGAAGACAGAAAAAGTAGAAGTGCTCGAGAGCGCAGAGAAGATAGAGAAGGACGAGAAGGTTCAGAAAGTAGTAGCGGTAGAGACGGTGGAAAGGATAGAGGAGGCGGGGGGAAGCGAGAGGCCACCGCGCCGTGGGTCTAGAAAGGCGGCGCAAGCGGCGGGGGAATCCTCGCAGGAACCGGGGCCGGACACCAAGGAATCGGGGCAAGCATCTCGGGGAGCGGAGCAGCTGGTTCGGGAAAAGGAGCAGACTTCTCAGGAGGCGGGGCAAGTTGCGGATTCTGAGCAGAGCGTGCAAAGCTTGGGGCAAGTCTCTGATGAAGCGGTGGAGCCGGGTCGCGGAAACCGAGAGGAGGCCCCTCACCGGTCGAGGCAAACCCCTGGAAACAAAGGAGAAGCAGCGGGAAACCAAAAGCCTGTTGCAACATCTAATTAAATTGAAAAAGGAGAGATTGGCGGGCGCCGGGCAGGCAGCCGCCGAGAACAAAGGTTATGGCAGACAATTCCATTCCAGCGGCGACGGACGGAAATTTCGAGACGGAAGTGCTGGCCGCGAGTAATTCCAAACCAGTAATGGTGGATTTCTGGGCCGAGTGGTGCCGGCCGTGTCACATGCTAGCGCCCACGGTGGCGGAAATCGCGCACGACTACGAAGGCAAATTGAAAGTGATGAAGCTGAACGTGGACGAAGCGATGAATTCCGCGGGAAGATACGGCATTCGCGGTATCCCTACGTTGCTCGTTTTCAAGAACGGGCAGGTCGTGGAACAGATTGTCGGGGCTGTGCCGAAGGAACAGATCACCAAGGCGCTGGACCGTCACGTCGGGTAAACTCAAAAGAGGTTGAGGTGGCGTCGTGAGGAATGACGCCACTTTTTTTTGTTTTTGCGGGCTCTCGCATTTTACGTATCATTGCGGCAAGAGCGTTCACAGCGTCTTGCCAAGTCCATCGAGAAAAATCAGAAAAATCAAGGCCGCGGAGGAGGAGTGATTCCACTGGGACGCGCGCAGGCGGAACAGGAGAATCCACAACTTCTGGTTGAAGAGCGTGTCAGGGTGCGACTGCGGATGCTCTTTTGGTGCCTGGCGATCGCGCTGGGAGCGCTGCAAGTGTGGGCGCACCGCAATGAGATGAACCCGGACGGCATTTCGTATATCGAAATGGCGGAAGCCGCGGCACGAGGCGCTTGGCACGCGCTGGCGAATGCGTATTGGAGCCCGCTGTACCCGCTGCTGTTAAGTGTGAGCTTTCGACTCTTTCACCCCAGGATGTATTGGGAATTTACGTCCGTCCATGTGGTGAACTTTGGGTTGTACCTGGTGGACCTTTTTTGCTTTGAGTTTTTCCTGAAAGAGCTGCTTGCGGCGCGGCGAGCGGAGAGCATTCCGGAAAAAGAATTGCGGCCCTTAGCGCAAAATACCTTGTGGAGTTGCGGGTGCCTACTTTTCTTGTGGAGCAGCCAGTTCTGGCTGAGCCCGGCGATGGTGAATCCCGACATTATTGTTGCGGGGCTTGTGTACGTGGCGACGGCGCTGTTGCTGCGCATTTACCGGGGGAAGAAAAGCTGGCTTTTGTTTGCCAGTTTGGGGCTGGTGCTTGGTGTTGGATATCTCGCGAGGACCGCCATGTTTCCCGTTTCGTTTGTGTTTCTCGCGAGCGGGTTCATGCTTTGTGGGATGAGCCATGGTTCTTATTCGAATCCGTTGGCAAAATCTGCGCTAGCGATGGGTGTTTTTCTGGCCATCTCCGCGCCGTTGGTGATGGGGCTTTCGAAAGAGAAGGGCCGCGCCACGTTTGGGGACAGTGGGAGAATTGCTTATGCGGAATATGTGAACCATGCGCCGCTCACGACGCATTGGCAAGGCGAGCCTGCAGGCACGGGGATTCCGGCACACCCGACGCGAAGAGTTTTCGCAGATCCTGCGATTTATGAGTTCGCGCAGCCGGTTGCCGGAAGCTATCCTCCGTGGTACGACCCTTCCTATTGGTACGAAGGAATCCGGCCGCACTTTTCCCTGCCGGGACAATTGTGGGTGTTGTTCCGGAGCGCGAATTTGTACTTAAAGCTGTTGTCGAGAAGCGGCGCGCTTTATGTCGTGTTTATGGCGCTGATCCTGTTGGGGCGGAAGGAAGGAAAATGGGATTGGGGAGGCCGACGAATCTGGTTGGCCTGGCTCCCTTCGGTCGCTGCGCTGGCGATGTACTCGCTGGTGCTGGTCGAACAGAGATATGTCAGCCCCTTTGCTTTGATGCTTTTGCAATGGATTTGTTCGAGCGCGCGCATATCGGTGAGCAAAGGAGAGGCGTTGACAAGACGCACGGTTCTAGCGGCGATACTCGCTTTGAGCCTGGCGGTCGCGTGGCCGGCGGTGCGTGACTTGCGGGAGATGCTTATAAACCGGCCCTATGAACACTGGCAGGTTGCCGTTGGCCTGCACCAAATAGGGATTTCGCCGGGGATGCATGTGGGGACAATCGGGTCGGGGCTGCCAGCGTACTGGGCGCACCTGGCGGGCTTGAAAATCATCGCTGAAATTCCGGAGAAGGAGCAGGCCAGCTTTCTGGCCGCTAATTCTGTTTCCAAGCAGGAGGTGCTCCGCAAATTTTCTGAACTTGGAGCAAAAGCCGTGGTGACAAAAAATGATGCGGCGCGTTCCCTCGAAGGATGGCAGCAAATAAAGCAAACACATTACTATGTGTGGCTGGCCCCCGGGAAAAGCAAATGAAAAAGCCAGGCCAGACGAATCTGGTGCGCTGCCATTGGGCGCAGAATGAGCTGAACATTCCTTATCACGACGAGGAATGGGGCGTGCCAGTCCACGACGAAAAGAAATGGTTCGAGTTTCTGATTCTGGAAGGCGCGCAAGCGGGACTGAGCTGGGACACGATTCTGCTGAAACGCGCGCGGTACCGGGAAGTGTTTAACGGATTCGATCCAGAGAGGGTAGCGCGGTATGACAAGAAGAAAGTGCGCGAGCTGCTGCGGGATCCCGGTATCATCCGCAACAAATTGAAAATCAACGCCGCGATTGACAACGCGCGAGCGTTCCTCAAAGTGCGGGAAGAGTTTGGATCGTTTGACGGCTACATCTGGCGGTTTGTGGACGGGCGGCCGAGGCAGAATGCTTGGAAGGTACACAAACAAGTGCCCCCGAAGACGCCGGAATCGGACGCATTGAGCAAGGACTTGCAGAAGCGCGGGTTCCGCTTCGTGGGCTCAACGATTTGCTATGCGCTGATGCAAGCCACGGGCATGGTCAACGACCATGTGGTGAGTTGCTTCCGCCACGCAGAGTTAAGCGACCGGCGGTAGAAACCGCGATGTATTGTCAGTCGGATGCGGGCCGCGGAGGAGGGGGAGCAATCTTGGTAAGCCGCAAACGCCAACTTCTTTTGGAACGCGGCCTTCGACAGAGTCTTCCGGTCAAAATTCATGAGGCAGATCCAGTCATGGGCGAGCGCACCCATTGTTGACGGGTCATTCTGCTGCTCAAAACTAGCGGTCTCTGACTCGATTTTTCGGAGCGCTTGCTCGTCTTGAGCCTTTGACGCTCTATGGCTTTGTGCGAACGCGACCGAAACGAACAGTCCTGCAGCGCCAAGTAGTCCAATGGTCTTTTTCATATCATATCTACCTCCGGGAAATGCAGTGGGCAGGCTCTGGGGTTTTCTGGGCTATCGTATCGATGGCGTCCGCTCAGGCGCTCAGGCAGGTGTTGCTTGCGCTGAGGGGCACGTGCAGCGTACGATTCTAAACGGTTGTTCCGCAATTTCCCACCGGTCGTATTTCCTCTCAGGAAGTCGTGGAGGGGGAAGGGTGCGGCCCTGATAGACCGTGGCTGTTCCCCGGGGACCGGGGAAGGTGTGAGGAGAAGGGAAGAGAATGAAGTCCGTCGTTGTGGTCGG